>CERM01013668.1_pt1 | contig 33665 bp, 44 predicted proteins | sample 530791 | NCBI WGS metagenome assembly CERM01 (sample SAMEA2620970, study PRJEB7988) | marine metagenome | biome: marine biome (ENVO:00000447); feature: surface water layer (ENVO:00002042); material: "saline water (ENVO:00002010), including plankton (ENVO:xxxxxxxx)" | depth 5 m | reverse complement strand
AATTAGCTTCTATTAACAGGGTAGCTGCTGCTGAAAAAGCACAAAACAAACGTACTAATAAAGAGGCTAAAGAAGACAGAGCACTGGGTCCCGCCAAGGCTATAGGTGTAGCAGCAGCACAATCCGCAGGGCTGAGAACACGCGCTCTAGCAAAAAGCATAGACAGCACACTAAAGAAAGCAGACAGAGTAACCGGCAGCAAGGGTGCCACCGGTCCGTTAGCACTACCTGATTCCAAGACGCTAAAAGCAGCGACTAGGGGTATCCAAAGAATTGAAAATTCTGCAGATAGAACACAACGTTTTGCTGAACGCAGAGCACAAGCACTCAAGCGATCAGAGGAACGCTCAAAGAGCATCCTCGAAGCCAACCAAGCATCCGTAAAAGCAGGGAAAGCGAATGCAGCAGAGGCAGCAAAGAGAGCCAAGAGCGCTAAGGGCACCGAACAAGCTACCAGAAACACAACTAAAAACGTCAAAGCAGGAACCAAAGCAACTAAAGCAGCAGGCAAAGGTAAGAGCAAAGGCCAGGGTTTCCTAGGTGTAGGCCGCGGAGCCAGCAATTTGGCAGCCGGTGTGGGCTTCCCGCTGCTATTCGGTGGCGGTCCAGGCTCTGTCCTTGGTGGCGGCCTTGGTGCTCTTGCTGGTGGATTCGGCGGCTCAATCATCGGTGGAGCGCTCGGCCAACAGCTCGACGCACTAGGCGCAGCAGCACTATCTACAGCTGACGCCTTCGGAAAACTAGGAGCAACAGCAAGTGATTTAATACCGAAACTAGGATCTGGTGCGGGCAATGGCTTCGGCGACCGAGCGCAGTTCTTAATTGACGAAGGTAGCCAAGCTCAGGTAGGTGAAACCCTCCGTAAACGTTTTGCAGAAGTTTACGGGGACAAAGCACTTAAAGATTTTGAAAAACTAGCAGAAACAAATAAAGAATTTAAAAAGACAATGGAGGAGTTAGGAGTACAGTTCCAGCTGCTTATTGACGGGCCTCTTGAAGGGCTTCTCAAAATCATAAATAGAATTAACTTTAAAGCTAAAAAAGATGACGAACTCACACCCCAAGAATTAAAAGTTAGAAAACTAGAGCAACGTAATAGAAGCTTTGGACCTACTATTACACAAGCAGACATAGATGAACTTAATGAAGCAAAAGCAGTATTAGCGAAAACTACGACTACTCCAGAAGATACCAACAAAACAAACGCGGAAAAAGCCTTAATAGATTTAGTAAAACAGAAAGCAGCAATAGAGGAAAAAGTAAATAACGACAAACTTGCAGCAGTTAGTCAAGCGCTGACAGCTCGTAGAGATGAGCTTGCTGTACTAAACACTGCGGCTAGCATAACAAGAGCATCTGCAGAGTTAGACAACACAAGAAAAGAACTAGCAGCAGAACGATTAAATACAATTAAAGATATTTACCGCATCACTCAACTAGAAAAAACAGAAGCAGAACAAGCAGGAGACTTAGAAAGACAGAGAGTAGCCCAAGCCAACGCCCTAGCACAGGCTAAACTACAGATCTTTAAAGATGAAGAAAACGCAATTGTATCCAAGTATAAAGTAGAGAATCAAAGATACCAGACAGAACTTAAATTAGTAGCGTTAGGACAGACCGCTTACGAGCAATCGCAAACCAGTCTCAAAGCCGCCGAACAAGAAACCTTAGCCCAAGAAGAGGTATTGAGAAGAACATTTGAACTAAGAAAACTAGACATTAAAGAATTAGAAGTAAAAATAGCAGAAGCAGAGCTACTGGAAGCAAACGTAGCAAAAATTAAACAAGAACTAGCTTTAAAAGAAAAACAAATAAATCAAGCAGAAACTTTAAGAAGAATAGGAATAGATCAATACAACCAGCAACAGGAGCTAAATACTTTACTAGCCGAACAAAATGCTCTGCGCGCAATTCAAGCTAATAACCCAGAACGAACCCTAGGTTTTGCTGGAGCGGGCCTTGGATTCTTTGGCGACAGCGCAAAACTTGAAGCCGACTTGTCTCAAAAATACAACGACGACATAGACGTATTTAATGAAAAAATAGCAAACGCAAAGAAAAACTTAGCATCTCTAACACCAGCTGATATAAACGACGGGCGTGCGGATCCTTTCCTAAAGGAGCTGGATACTACAGAAGTATTACTGGCCAACTACGCACGTTTACAGCCCGCTATCAACGCAGCTGCTGTGGAGCAGCAGCAATTCAATGACGCACTTGCAGCAGTAACCCCCGGAGTCAACTCACTGGTTGGCGGCCTACAGGAAGTAGTTGCTGGAACGAAGAGCGCCGAGGAAGCCTTCGCTGACTTCTTAAGCACGATTGCGGACCAATTAATTCAAACCGCAGCTGTTTTAATCGCGCAGTATATCGCTATTGGTCTGGCCAAAGCTTTTGCAGGCTTGGGTACACCTGTTGGAGGCCAAGCTTCTCTACCTGGAACCGATATAGGTTCAGGCGGCGGGGAATTTACAAATATAGCCGGAAACGTATTCGGTACTTTAGGACCAAATTTTGGTATTAGGCAAAGAGCCAACGGCGGCCCAGTACACGCAAATCAGCCTTATGTAGTCGGAGAAAGAGGGCCCGAATTATTCGTTCCGGGAGCTTCTGGCTCGATCACCAACAACCAACAATTCGAGGCAGCACGCGCATCAATGTCGTTCTACGGCGGCGGCGGTGGTACGCCTGTTTATAGTCCTAACATCCAGGCCACAACAATGCCGGACGGTATGCAGTATGTCACCGTGGAACAGATGAACTCAACGGTTCAGGCAGGCATGAAGGTAGCCGCGAACCAAGGCGCTGCAGGCGGTCAAAGTAGAACAATGAACGCTCTGCGAAACAGCAGGTCACAACGTTCCAAGATTGGGCTAGGCCGATGAGTTACACCCGCATTACTACGTTTATCACGATTGATTTAGGCGCTGCTTTTAAGCCCCGCTACCAAAACAGCACCGTTGGAGAAATTGGTGAGTTTAAGTATTTGCCCTTCATCTACCAAGGCGCAGCAAAAAACAGAACAGGCGACAATATTGAATCGAGTTTGATTCTGTCTGCAAACCTGCTAAGCATGAATGAAGCCCGTAGGGCCGTAACGCAAAAGGCAAAAGTCAGAGTAGAGACTTACGTCATGAACAGCACTTTTACCGAGACAGAAAGACCGCTGACAGAAGAGAACTGGATTGCTGCCAGCATGTCTTATGACACCGAAACGATAGAAATACTGTTGAGCAGCGCCATCGATGCAGTAGGCGCAAATGCTCCAAACCGTGTGCTCACCCGCGATTTAGTCGGTGATCTGCCTGTATCCGGCACGATTACCAACCGTTGAACCCCTATCTTCTGCTGGGGCGCCCGTACAGATTGGGCGGTGATTTTATCAATTACGAAGGCGGCGACTGCTTGTCACTGGCGCGAGCTGTACTTGCTTACTACGGAGTCAGTACGCCCGAACCTCAGCGTGACTGGTACAGACGCTTAAGACGCGGTGACACCAGTGTGTTTAAGGAGGAGCTGGACCGCTGGGGTCAGCAGACGGCTCACGTAGACTGTGGGGTAGTTGCGCTGTGTAGGTCTGAAAATGGCTATGGCATGGCAGTTTATTTTGAAAACGGATGGCTGAACTTCGGAGAGTCGGGGGTTCGTTGGAGTCCCATCGGGCATTTGCAAGTCCACGAGTTTTACTGCCCTCGGAAATACAGATAATTGAAGCCCTAGGGCTTACTGAGGATGAATACTGGGAATTTTTACGGTTAAACGATGAGTACAACGGCAAGCGATCGGAAGCGTATACCCACATTCCAGACGTAAGAAATGAGCCTGTTACGTTAGCAACAATCGTTGTCAACCTTGTAATTGGTATAGCCCTTACAGCCGTTGGCGCATTACTAGCACCAAAACCGCGATCACCAGAACAAAAGAAGGCGGGATCGCCATTAGCGACAGAAGACCAAACCAGCCGCAGCCGGTATGCACCGCAGTCGTCGTTTGATTCGATCCAACAGCTAGCAGTCTTGGGTTCTGTTATTCCGTTGGTCTATACCAATCAACAGACCCTGCGTGATGCGACCACTGGAAACAATGTGACCTATGGCGGTGTTCGCGTAAACAGCTCGCTTTTGTGGTCGTACATGACAACGCTGGGACGCGCCCAGCAGCTTCGCGCATTAATGCTGTTCAGCCATGGACCAGTAGCAAGTATTCCTGATTACGCAGGTTACGCAATTGGCGATCTGTTAATCGAAAACTATGCGCTAGGTAAAGCCAAACTGTTTTTTGCAACCGGAGCAAATACAAACAACCGGTTTAAGCAAATAAACGCCTACGGCAAAGGCGAGATGGAAGACCTAGCGGGCGGTACAGGTCGAGATCCTTTTGCTATTGAATACGGGGATGATATCGTCCCATTCTTTAGCGGTGCCCGTACCCCAAACACACAAGCAGTGTTTGGAACGTTTGGGCCAATGCCTAATGGTATGGCGTACAAAATAAACTATGAGCTTGTTTTAAATATTACAACTAGCCCTGAAGTGGGAGCTAGTAATGCTGCAAAAAGAGCCAAAGTAGACCGAGACTTTCCTAGGTATGGCTACATTTTTGGTAGTCCACAGAACGCCAAAGTCGTACAAAAAGGCAGTACCGTTACATATATCCTGGATCAGGACGAATACCCCAGCGGGGCATTTGAACCGTGGGGCTCAGATGATGTGCGCCAAGCAACCAATAACGGTCGAGTGGACGCAGATAGTCAGCTAGTTGTTGGCGAAACATACATGATTGGCACCGGCTTTGGTGTGTGCATTAAAAAGATAAACAGCCCTTGGAGCCCTGGCGTACAACTAAAAGCGGAATTTAAGTTAACAACTGACGCCACCATTGACGTAACAGGTCCGACTTATACCCTTGCACCAGACGGACTACTTATTCAGCGAGCAGCAGTCGCCACAATCTCAAACAATAGAGCTTGCGATAGAACTGACCTTGTAATCAAGTCAATTGTATACAGAAAAATTAACGGTTTCCCAAACGTCAACAGTGAGCCTAGTAATCAGGTAATTAGAGATTACGAAAGAGCAGATAGCAATATCTCTCTAGGCAATATGAATATTTACAATAAACGTATTTCTTTCTTTGGCCTTCAGTATCGAAGCATTGGCGAGACTGACTGGAAAGATATGTTAGGGCAGCTTCCGTTTTGCGTTGTAGGAAGAACACCCGAAGCTGCATACAACATGATCAGCATTATCCAGCCACAAACCAAACAATACGAGTACCAGTTAGCTCCATTTTCCGGTAACGCTATTAAAAAGTTTAAAACAGGTTTTGAGATGTATTTCCTAGAGGCTGCATCTACTTTTGACACAGCAACAGGCTTACCTAAAACAAGTTTTATCACATACTCCAGCAGCGAAGGCACCTTCCAAATTATTTACACCGGAACCAAAAGAGCATTTACTCCCACTATTGCCAGCAATAGCGAATGGGTCGTAAAAGGCTACAGCGGTAACACAATACCCACTGATTTTAATCTGCGATATATGGACGCCTGTCAAGACTTTGTTCTCTACGGATCGGAAGAGCTAAGCAATGCGAACGGTCCTGAGCACGAAATAGTTAGCTGCAACGAAATACTAAACAACGAGCCATATGGAAGCCCTGGGGCGCAATATACTGACCTTGCTTATGCAGGCATCAGGCTAAACAGCGGCGTCGAGTGGTCAAGCTTTAGTGAGCTTTCGGCTTATTTTAAGGAAGGCGTTACAGTTTTAAAAGCGCCGTTTGACGTTGACAGTCCCTTCGAGCCCACAAACCTGTTACCAGAGATTGCTTACGACTTGCTAACAAATACAAAGTATGGCGTTGGCGAAGTCGTAGGCGCAGGTCAGGTTGATGCAAATGAAATGGAAGAAGCCACAAAATTCTGCAACGCAAACAGGTTGTTTTGGGACGGTGTTATTGGCGAGCGCGTCAACATAAGAGAATGGATCTACGAAAACGCTGGTTACTGCTTATTGCAATTTAGAATTAAAGGCGGACGCTTTAGCCTGTACCCTGACGTACCGTTTGATAGCGCGGGGCTAATAGCCAAAACCCAAAAAATTTCGCCCAAAGTTTTATTTACTGACGGCAACATGAAGGACTTGCAGGTAAGTTTCTTGTCCCCGGAAGAGCGCCAATTGTTTAAAGCAACCGTTTTATGGCGGCAAGAAACAACAAACGGCTTTCCGCAAACCAGGACAGTAACTGTACGCTTGAGCAGCGGCGAACAGGGTGGTTCAGATAACGACCCAGAAGAAACATTCGACATGGCGGGATTTTGCACGAGCCAAGAGCACGCAGAAACATTTGCCAAGTACGCGCTAAAGACGCGCCAACTGGTGGATCATGGCATCAAGTTTCAAACAACTCCTCAGATGGCGATGGGACTGGAACCCGGCGAATATTTTCAGGTCGCTTCTGCAGTTACCCATTCTGACACTAACCTTGGCAGCCGTTTGAACAACGGATCCATCGACGGCGAAGGTAATGTCATTGGTCTATCTATAGACAATGGGACTTATGACGTGCAGTATTGGAAGCCTGGAACGTCAGGGCTAAATACTGACAGGCTCCAAGTCGCAAACGGAAAAACTTCTAGTTCTACACTGCGAAACTCAATTTTTGCGGTTTCTAGGCAGAACAACCCTCAGACCCGTGTCTACAAGCTGGAAAGCCTGACCTATGCAGAGGATGGTCTTGTAGAAGTAGCAGGAAGCGTCGCCCCGCTAACTGAAGGTGGTTTGCTAGCAACTTTAGACTGGGGAGACAATGATGACCACTTTGAAGTGGGGGCTGCCTAATGACAGTTACATTCCAGCCTGAAGACCTTCGCCCGTCTGCCAGATCCTATAAGCCTGGAACGTACCCACAAACGTTTTTCCAAGCACTTAACGGCTCTACAACTGTCGTTCAGTTTGGTGCTCGTAATTTTAATGCCGAGCTGACCTTACAGTTTTCCAACATCGAAGACACTGCGGCAAACACCATCATCGGGGTTTATGAAAGCGCAAACGGCACATGGGATTATGTCGATTTTGAGAACAGCAAAGCCATGGATGCAGCAGGCAGCGCAATGCAGTCACGAATGAGAGAAGGCTCCCCATTGAAATGGCGCTTCAAGGAACCGCCAACAGTCACCTATAAATTTCGTAATCGCTGCGACGTGTCTTGCACCTTTACTGCTTTCCTTGATGGCGCTTAGACTAGAGATACGATTTCTTACCCGCAATGGCTTTTTCTAGCGGCATCAACGGAAAACTTTATTTTGGTGCATCGATCACCGCTGCAACGCTAGTGGGGCAAGTAAAAAACTGGACATGGGCTGTATCTCAACCTGTTCTAGACACCACGTCACTTGCTGACACTGACAGAACAGTTATCCCTAGCGTCCGTTCAACCACTGGTTCATGCAGCCTGCACTATTACGGGAGTAGCTCAACAGCATCGATTTTGATCAATAAGATCGTGAAAACAGGCGATGCACTGGGCAGTGGTGTTAATGCCGAATCTACTCAGGTAACTTTTAAGCTTGAAGTTGACGAAAGCACCATTACAATTCCGGCTTACATCACTAACGCCTCGATGAGTTGCTCTGTGGGCGAGGTGGTTTCGGTTGAGCTTTCGTTCGAGGCGGACGGAGCCGCTGTCCAAAATAGCTTGTGATCCATGTCCGTTTATCTAGGCTATGAAGGCGACGTCGAGCTGCAACGTGTCGAGACAGGTCGCGGGCTTCGTAGTGAGCTTGCGCCATCTGATGTCAATGTTGCCCGTAAACGCTTCAGCGTAAATTTTGCGCTTGGAGCGTTAATTACTGGCGACCTGATCACGATCGCAACCAATAACGGCTCAACGCTAGAGCTGGTCAGTGGTCATAGTTACCCGGACTGGACAGGTTACGTTCATATTGACGAGGTTGGCGGCATAAGGCTTTACAGCACTTTTGCGCTTGCGTTGGCAGGCGAATTTACTAATTCATTGGCATTAGTTGCGCCTAGCACCACAGAGCAAATAAAAATCACGACACGAACCGACAAGTTCAAGTGTGTTGCTCAGGTCAAGAGCTTCGACATGACCACAAGCAGGGAGCTAGTGCAGACCACATCCCTGTCCCAAGAATTTCAAAGCCAGTATGAGGCTGGATTGATCAGCGGCCAAGGCCGGATGTCCTGTTTCTGGGAGCACCAAACAGGCACCTCTGAAACGCTTGAATTTTCGGTCTACCTGGCGCGTCTAGTCCTTCGGCTGCAGCAGGGCGCAAGATTCAGGGGCAAATTCTATATCTACAAAAACGAGCAAAACAATTCGTCCGTCTGGTACGAGTGTGATTGCATCGTTAGTAGCGTTCAGGTATCTGTTGCACCTGGGGAAGCAATTGTAACTGAAGTTGACTTTGTGACAACTGGATTGATCACGCTCCGTGAATACTCAGCAGCGAACAGCTACATCGTTCAAGAAGACGCGAACAAGATTCTGCTGGAAAGCAATCAGAGCGGCGCTTTGCTATAGGAAGAACCTGACTAGCAGCCCTTAGACTGGTGGTACGAGTACAGAACCTGAATGCCTGATCTAGAAATTTCCCAGCTACCGCAATTAGAAGGTTCTGACCTGCAAGGCACTGACCCTATTGCGATAGCAGACGTTTCAGCCTCTGAAACAAAGAAGCTAACAGTTGCAGACTTATCGACTTATGGCGTCACGTTTATCTCTGACGACACAATTTCAGGCGACAAAATTATCAGCCTGATTGGGACAAAGCTAGTAGCAAACTCGGTCACAGCAAGCCAGATTGCGTCAAACGCAATTGGCAGCAGTGAGCTTGCTGATTTATCTGTAGACACCGCAGCCATCCAGGATGGGGCGATCACCAACGTCAAGCTGGCCAGCGGTATTGACGGCACGAAGATCCTTGCGTTGTCGGTTGGTGATGCAAAAATTGTTGACATCGACGGCGCCAAAATACTAACGGGCACCGTTACGGCAGAACAGCTAGGGGTCAACTCGGTTACGGCAACAGAGTTATCTGATAATGCTGTTGATACCGCTGCTGTCGTAGACGGAGCAATCACGAACGTCAAGATAGGTATCAACATTGATGGCGCTAAAATACTTGCCGGATCAATAAGCTCTACTCAACTAGCGGCTAACAGTGTTACGGCTTCTCAGCTAGCTAATTTATCGGTAGACACTACTGCTATTCAAACCGCAGCAGTAACAGACGCCAAGCTTGCCACCGGAATCAGTGGGACAAAACTTACTGACGGAACCGTTAGTGACGCCAAGATTACTGGTCTCGATGGGGCAAAATTAACGGCAGATTCCGTAGATACAGCGCAGCTCGCAGCGAATTCAGTTACGTCAGTCGAGCTAGCGGCTAACAGTGTTGGTTCGCCTGAACTTTCAGACGCATCAGTAGCCACTGCTGCTGTAATTGATTCTGCGATTACAGACGCCAAACTAGCCTCAGGAATTAGCGGCAGCAAACTTACTGACGCAACTATTAGCGACGCAAAAATTATTAGTCTTGACGGGAGTAAATTAACGGCAGATTCCGTAGATACAGCGCAGCTTGCAGCGGGCTCAGTTACATCAACTGAACTGGCGGCTAACAGCGTTGGTTCGTCTGAACTGGCTAGTTCATCAGTAGGCACTGCAGCAGTACAAGATTCTGCAATTACAGATGCTAAATTAGCTTCAGGGATTAGCGGCAGCAAGCTTACTGATGGAACTATTGGTGACGCCAAGATTGCTGACCTTGACGGGAGCAAATTAAACGCCAACTCTGTAGACACAGCGCAACTTGCGGCAGACTCAGTTACATCAACTGAATTAGCAGCAAACAGCGTTGGCTCATCTGAACTTATTGACCTATCGGTAAGTACTGCAACCATTCAAGATGCAGCTATAACCGACATTAAATTAGCAAGCGGAATTAGCGGCACCAAGATAACCGATGCAACCATTTCAGACGCAAAAATCAATGGCCTAAGCGGCGCAAAAATTGCCGATGATTCAGTAACCGCTATTAAGCTTGTTTCAGGCATAAGCGGCGCAAAACTAACTGATGCTTCGATTAGTGACGCTAAAATCATCGGCCTTGACGGTGCAAAACTAACCGCAGACTCCGTAGACACAGCGCAACTTGCAGCAAGCTCAGTTACAAGAGCTAAATTAGCGGCAAATAGTGTTGGTTCGTCTGAACTTGATGATTCATCAGTAGACACTTTAGCCGTACAGGATTCTGCAATTACAGATATTAAATTAGCTTCAGGCATTAGCGGTAGCAAGCTAACTGACGCAACTGTTGGCAATGCCAAGATCACTGATCTTGATGGAGCGAAACTAAATGCAAATTCTGTTACCGCTACTCAAATTGCAGCTAATGCAGTCGGGTCATCAGAACTGGCGGCTAACAGCGTAGACACTGCTGCTGTAATTGATTCTGCGATTACAGACGCCAAGTTGGCCTCAGGAATTGATGGAGGCAAACTTACAGCAGGCACAGTTGCCAGCAGTCAATTAGGAGCGGATTCTATATTAACAGACAAGATTCAAGACGGCGCAATTACTGACGACAAAATAAGCAATTTTATTAACGGGGCAAAGCTAAGTGCTAGTACCGTTCCAAACACCGCCTTAGGGACCGTCACTGATCGAGGCTTAAACCAAAGCACCGGCAGCATTGGGATTGCAAATGTCGTCACGCCCAGTACGCAGGGCGGAATTACTTGGGACAGCACAGGACTGATCACTGCAGCAACAGGGTCAATTCCGTCAGCGGATTTACCTGTTGCAACGGCCACCACACCCGGCGCCATTTCAGTTCCTGCGGCTGGCGGGTTAGCTGTTGACGGTGCTGGTGCGGCTTCTATTGCCAACTCAATTACTGCTGCCACAAAACGCGGCATTGAATACGACGAGCACGGCAGCATTATTAGCGTCACCGATGTCGTTCCAGCAGCTGGAATCCCGCTTGCCACTAATAGCACGATTGGGGGCGTACAAGTACCAGGGCCTGAAATAACCGTAGATGTTAGTGGTGCGCTTTCCTTAGGCAATTCTGGTGTAACTGCTGACACCTATCCAAAAGTCACCGTTAATGCTAAAGGCGTTGTCACATCAGGCAGTTCTCTAGAAGCGTCAGACATCCCTGCTTTAGATGCAAGCAAAATCACGAGCGGAACATTTGGATCAACGTTTCTTGCCACTAATAGCGTTACAGCATCGCAGCTCGCTGACTACGGCATTGCGAAAATCAGCAGTAGCCAACCAACCCCAGAATTTGCGGGCCAGCTTTGGGTCAACCCAACAGACCGAACAGCTTATGTTTGGGTCGGTCAAGTCGAGCCGCCTGAAGGTTATTACCTGCCGCTAAACAATGAGTTTGGAGCACAAGCCAACCTGCGTTTTGGTGGCACCTATAACGCCAGTAACAACACGATCGCGAGTTTAAACAACTACGGTTCAGAGGCTGGCTTGACTGTTGGATCCGCGCTAATCGCACCAACCTCAGCAAGCTCTGGTGTTTACCTGCTTGTCACGACTGCTGGAACAGGTACATCCCCGGCACCTGCTGTTGCGCTTGATGTTGGCGACTGGATTTTAAGTCCAGGGTCTGGGGCCACCTGGACCCATGTAAATCTGATCGGCGCAGGCATTAGCGTCATTGATGCAGGAAGCGTCACTTATGACGGCACTGGTTTAACGCCTGCGTTTACTGGTGTTGCAGATGCCGGAGCAGCCATTGACGCGCTGTGGGGCCGAACCCAAATCGCAACGCTTGCAGTAAAGGGGATTGTGCTTGAAAGCACCGAGGTAACTGTTGACAACAGCACGGGCGCAATGGCCGTGGGGGTTGTTGATGAAGGCTCGTATTGATGGCAAAGTTTACTTATAACGGCGAATACCTGCCGCAAGGCGGCAAGATCGGTGAATTACTGGTCAAAATAAGCAATGCCGACTACTACGTGCAGTACAAAACTCTGACTGAAATTATTGCTAAATACGATGTGGAGATAGACGAAGGCGAATACTAGAATGGTCTAGTAACGCCGTCCGGTAAGGAGTTAAGGCATGGCCACATACAAGCATATCCGCAGCAACGTTGACAGCAAGCGCCCCACCACAAGCTTGGCTGATGGTCAAATTGCGATCAACACCAATGTTGCGAGCCCCGGTTTATTTTTCAAGGACTCCGCTGGAACGGCCCTTGTAAAAGTAGGCCCTGTGCATGTCGGTACAACAGCCCCAAATGCAAGCCCAGCGACTGGCGGCAGCACCGGAAATTCTACGGGTGAGCAATGGCTTGATACAAGTCTTAGCCCACCAGAGCTTAAGGTTTGGAACGGTAGTGCTTGGATAAGTTCTGGCGGTTCTGGCAGTTCCGTAACGGCTGGCGATGGAATCGACGTAACGGGTTCTGCTGTCAGCGTTGATTTAAAAGCCAACGGCGGCTGTGTCATTGAATCGACTGAATTAGCAGTTGATTTAGGCGCAAGTGCCATCACTGGAACACTGGCCATTGGTGATGGCGGAACAGGCGCAACCACTGCGGGTGCCGCTAGGACAGCTTTGGGCGTTGCCATTGGAAGTAATGTCCAAGCCTACGACGCTGATTTAGCAGCTCTTTCAGGAATGCAGACAGGAGCCGCAACGGCTCTCGCTGTATTAACCAGCACCGAGGTTGCAATTTTAGACGGAGCAACGTTAACAACAACTGAATTAAATTACGTTGACGGCGTCACATCTAGCATTCAAACTCAACTTGATGCAAAGCAAGCAAGTGATGCTGAGCTGAGCATCTTGGCAGGGATGGCGTCAGGCACTGCCACTAACTTGGCGGCATTAACCGCAGCAGAAATTGCAATTTTAGATGGAGCAACATTAACAACAACTGAGTTGAATTATGTTGACGGTGTAACGTCAGGCATTCAGACACAACTCAATGGGAAGCAGGCTAATGACCCGCAGCTGACTGCTCTTGCAGGTATGTCCGCAAACACTGCCACTAGCTTGGCGGCTCTTACTAACACGGAAGTTGACATTTTAGACGGCGCGACAGCTACGACAGCAGAACTTAACATCCTTGACGGAGCCACGCTAACGACAACTGAACTAAATTATGTCAATGGTGTTACATCAAGTGTTCAAACTCAACTTGACGCAAAACAGGCATTTGACGCGCAACTAACCACTCTTGCGGGCATGGCTGCAACCACTGCCACTAATTTGGCAGGACTGACTGCGGCAGAGGTTGCAATTTTAGATGGAGCGACTGTAACAACCGCTGAACTCAATCACGTTGACGGCGTCACGTCTAACGTTCAGACCCAGTTAAACGCAAAACAAACAAGTGACGCGCAGCTAACCACTTTGGCTGGAATGGCGGCAGCCACTGCCGATAGTTTGGCGCTTTTAACTGACGCAGAAGTCGAAATTTTAGATGGAGCAACATTAACGACGACAGAGCTGAACTATGTCGATGGAGTTACGTCAAACATTCAATCCCAGCTAAATGCAAAACAAGCGTCTGATGCCCAATTAAGCACGCTTGCTGGGATGGCATCTGAAACTGCCACAAGTTTGGCAGCACTTACCGGAACAGAGGTAGCAATTTTAGACGGCGCAACTGCCACAACAACAGAGCTTAATATTCTTGTCGGAGCAACGGTAACAACAGCTGAGTTGAATTATTCAGATGGAGTTACTTCCAACATTCAATCCCAGCTAAATACAAAACAAACATCTGACGCTAAACTGACTACCTTGGCAGGGATGTCAGCAGGAACCGCTACCAGTTTGGCTGCATTAAGCTCGACAGAAGTAGCAATTTTAGACGGCGCAACTGTCACCACAGGGGAGCTAAACAAGCTTGACGGAGTAACAGCAACAACAACTGAATTAAATTATGTAGATGGAGTTACGTCAAACATTCAGACACAACTCAACGGCAAACAAACTTCAGACGCTCAGCTAAGCACTCTTGCTGGGATGGCCGCAGGCACAGCTACCAATCTGGCAGCATTGACATCGACAGAGGTTGCAATTTTAGATGGAGCAACATTAACCACTACTGAGTTGAATTATGTTGATGGGGTCACGTCAAGCATTCAGACACAATTAGACGCGAAACAGGCTTCAGATACGCAGTTAACTGCTCTAGCGGGGATGTCTGCGTCAACCGCGACAAACCTTGCTGCTTTGAGTGGGACAGAAGTTGCAATCTTAGATGGAGCGATAGTCACAACAGCAGAACTCAACATCTTGGGTGGTGGGACGGCTGCAACCTCAACCACTTTGGCAGCCGCTGATAGAATGGTTACCAATGATGGTGGCACAATGGTGCAAGTTGCTCTAAGTGACTTGGTCACATTTTTTGAAAACGGGGCCGTATCGGGCTTTTCTATTGATGGAGGCACATTCTAAAAATGGCTATTCCAATTCGCCACAAAAGGGGCACTAGCAACCCTTCTGCTAGTGATTTCGCAAGCACAGCGGAGCTGCTTGTTAACACTACAGATGGGGGCTTGTTTACGAAAACAGATGGTGGGGTTGTCGTTGAAATTGCGGCAGCTGATATTCCTCAGAACTCAAAAACAGCTGCTTACACCCTTGTCATAGGAGATAGCGGGAAACACGTCAACATAACAACTGGCGGAGTAACCGTTCCAAGCGGTGTGTTTAGTGCTGGAAATGTGGTCAGTATTTACAATGACAGTTCAAGTGATCAAACAATTACGCAAGCTGCCAGTGTAACTTTACGCCTTGCCGGAGCTGCAACAACAGGAAACCGAACGCTGGCGCAATACGGGCTCGTGACTGTGCTTTGTGTTGCCTCAAATGAGTTTGTTATTAGCGGAGCCGGTTTAACATAATGAGTATCCAACAAGCTTTATTTGCTCAAAATCAAGCACCGGGAGAGTGGCAAATTGTTGACTTCCACAGGTATAGCGCTGACGGGGCAACATTCACCTTAAACAACCTGCAGCAAAATGATCTTATTTTTGTGCATGTTGGTGCCGACACTGTAATTCCAGGCACCGTAAATGATAGTAATTTTACAACTCGTTCACAAGGAGGTATTAACAGTATTGGTTATATGATTAGCAGTTCAGTTTATAGTTCAGCGTCGTCAACGTTTTCTTTTACAATTTCAGGCACTCAACCAGATTACGGACTTGCCGTAGCTATTCGATCCCCAAATCGAACAGGGTCTTATGGCAATTTGGCCGTTAGGACTTATGAATATGGGTATGGTACTCCTACGCACGCCAATGGAAGTGTCTTCGATGTGGCTGATTCTTTTCAACTCTTGTCAGCAATGGTAGATGACGACGATGCTTCTCCTATGGGCAGTCCTACTGGCACCACTTTGATCGCTGAAGACGTAAATGCTTCCAGAGGGTCCATAGGACTTGCGTATCAGATCATCTCAACGGCAGGTACTTATTCGTGGGGTTCATGGACTACGACCGGCTCAGATAGCTATTTAACTGCAATTAGAAGCATAAGAGAAGTTTGATCTATGGATCGCCACACGTTTGAAAATTGGAAGCGCGTCAAAGAGGCTTTAGAAAACGCGGGTAAAACTGACTGCATGTTCTACAAGCGTACAGTGGCGCTTTTATCTGGTAGACAAGATCCTTTATACTTGAAGTAACAAAGCTAGGACTCGTGATTGAAATTTACGCTGCGATCCTAGGCGCATCCCTAGGCATTGCCGGGATGAGCGTTTCTGGTTTTACTAGACGTACCAGCGAAAGTCGTGAAGCGGTTATTCGCCTCACGGCTGGCGTTGAATCTATTGCAACAAAGCTTGAAGATCTACATCAAGACATGAAGGCAGAAAAAGTGCAGGCAACTGCTGACCGCCGCGAAATCTACGAACGTCTTAACGACCACGGAAACCGCATCACCGTTCTGGAGTACAAAAGCCCACAAGGCTAGTATTAGGCAAAGTCCTGAACACTATGAACATCGAAGAAATCCTGGGCCACCCCGCTTTCTGGGTTGTCGTCGCTGCTGCATCCGAGCTAATTGGCATGAGCAAGCTAAAAGACAACAGCGTCATCCAGTTTCTGTTCACTGCAATCCGCAGCATTAAACCCGGAAAAAAGGGCTGATACCACCTGACGGTCGCTGGATCGTTCTGTTTAGCACCCGTTCCTTGTGGAACAACATAGACAAAGCCATCCAGCGCCGTAAATTTTACGCAACGCTGCCCAAAAAACTAGACCAAGCTGAAGAGGACTGGCACGCAACCCAGCCTGCCGCAGTACCACCTCCGCAGCGCCTTTACGACCTGCACCTTCGCGCACCATGGCATGAGCCCAAACACCCCGGTCCACCTGAATGATCTATTCCGCTACTACCGGAAACTGCCGCATCAGAGTGCTGCGCTAGTAGAGCTAGAAGCCGCAATTCTAAGTGTGCAGCCAGACATCCTTAACCGCGACCAGCCCTGGTACGGGACATGGATTTCAGCTGTAAACGACAAAAGTTACGGCGCCGCGGCGGAGCTTATAAAAGAATTTGAAGGTTGTCATTTAACTTCATATTTGTGCCCTGCTGGCGTACCAACGATCGGCTACGGGAACACCCGGTATCCCGAAGGCCAAAACGTAAGGCTGGGCGAAAAAATTAGCCAACAAAGGGCAGAAGAAATGCTGAACTTAGAAATACAACGCACCGCAGACATTCTTGAAACCGACATACCATTTTGGAAAAGCATGAGTTCCAACCAAAAGTCAGCTCTAATCAGCTTTGCCTTCAACGTTGGAGCGTACTTCTACGGCTTGCCAGGTTTTAGCACAATTAGCCGCGTACTAAAAAACCACGAATGGAACCAAGTACCTGATGCTTTATTACTTTATCGAAACCCTGGTTCGCACTTTGAGGAAGGACTACGGCGCCGCCGAATAGAAGAAGGCCGCATTTGGTCAACGCCGTAATTTTCCCGGCGTTACCATATAGACAGCTGCAAGTCGAATAGGTTGTTGCAGTCTATTGTGCGGTGGTAGTGGACCACCAGATCGACGGGACCGAATTAGTTCCCCGAAAGAAAGCCAAGGTGCGCTTTCGCGATCATATTCTGAAGCACTGGGACTATTGTTGCGCTTACTGTGCAGAGCCGCTAAAAAAGAACGCGACATTAGACCACGTAAAGCCAAAAGCTTTAGGGGGTCAAACCGAACGAACAAATTTGGTGGCATGTTGCGCTAAGTGCAACGGGAGTAAAAGCGCAACACAATGGCGTGAATGGTACAAGGATCAGCCGTTTTGGTCAGCGGAACGGGAAGCAGACATATCCGAATGGATCGAGGACTGAAGCACTTTTGCGATAGTCTTTGCTTTTTGTTCGTTAGTCGTTTCGACGCATAAACCACCACCGGGCGTGCAGACTACAAACCACTGTTCAGGTGACGCCCGAATCTTGACCATACCCTGGTCCGTTAGACGAGTTGCGGTATATGTGTTCTAACTGGTTTACCACTGGATTACTATCGCCGATGGGCATTCCATCAAAAGGATCGTTAGCGATAAAAAGCAACGGACCATCCATCTCTTTAACGGCGAGCATACCAATGCGCGGGCTACGCACCAGTACGTGCAGAGCGATGCGCTCAAACCAGTTTAAAAAGATGACTTTCATAGGTTCAGTGTAGGAAAAACGGCTTCACACACCGTTGGAAAGCACTTTTTAAACACAGCTGCACATTGGAACGCAATTTGCCTGTGCTCCAGCTGTGTATCGTTATCAGCCCGCAACTGGATGTAATGCACCCAAGACCTCAAAGTCCCCTGCATGTAAAGGGTGGTAGGGGTACAGAGTGGCAGGATACGTCTAGCCGTCTCCTTGGCAACGCCCCGTTCCAATAGGGTGTCATAAAACAGAAAGGCATCAGCAATGACGCGACCAGCACCTGCTTGGAAGTCTTCCTGATGTTTTGGGTGTAGGTCACTAATACTGTTCTGGCGATTTTTAGTGTCTTGGCGTCTGAAGTAGGGTATCTCAGCGGGCTGTGTCTTGCTGTATCGAGTAGAGAACTCCTGGAACGAAAAGGACCGGTGCCGCAATATCTGAGCGGCGATGTCTCTTTCAGTATCAATTTGAACGCACATATTGGCCATTTCAAAGGGTGACCAATGCTTGTGCTTAACGAGGTATCTAAGCAGCCCTGGTCCGGTTTCCCAATTGTCTTCGTTGGACGGGTTACTAACACGTGCCATGCGCACGATCAGCTTTTCAGCGTCTGGGGTTGCCCAGACCAATTCAACATTGCTCATGAATAAAGCGCAGAAATCAAACGTTGCACCACACTTTTTTTAGCGTGGTAGTGCCTAGCGCAATCGACGTGGTTTTTGTCCACCGGAATCTCTATCGAATACAAAAACGTAGAACAGACCGTACATTTTCTAACCCGTGTCTTCGCCACTTCGTGTGAGTTACGAGTGCTGATCATTTTTAAGACGCCGCTACCTGAGGCACCGCAATTAGGACACTCCATTACAGCGGCCCACAAGTACCAAGTTTTGCCAGCACATGAAGTTTTCTTAAGGCCCTATGGTACCTTTGCCTTACACGTTCTCTAGACATACCCAGGTCTTGTGAAACCTTTATGTAGGTCTGTGGTTCACCACCATCAAAAGCAAAAACACGTTCCACGATGGTACGGTCCACGGGGTTTAGAGTCATCAATAGCCTGTCCACGGTGTCACTACAGAAAAGGTTGTCAAGCTTTTCCATAGGATGCTCACCATCAGTAATAAGCTCAACCAGGGTATGTTCTTGAGAATCCAGCCCGGTTCTAGGCTTATCCAAGCTAAGGCAGTCCTCACTACGTTCCAAGTACTCCCGCAATCGCTTAGGGGTTGTAGCACAGTATTCTGCGCTTTCTTCTAGGGTGGGGCGTCTGCCATGTGACAACTCAAACTGTGGTGCCCACTGACGCAGCTTTGCCAGTATTTCCCCCGCATGGGACGGAATACGAATCATCCGGTCGTGATAGCTCAAATAACGGCTAATGGACTGCCTAATCCACCAATAGACGTATGTGGACAAGGCGTAGCCACGCTCTGGGTCGAACTTTTTAATACCGTGAGCAAGTCCGATGTTACCTTCCTGCACAATGTCAAACATTTCTGTGCGCCTGGAACGTAATGTGTAACGTTTTGCAATAGATACAACAAGCCTCAGGTTGCAGTTGATGAGCTTTTGGTAGGCCCGCTTACCTGTTTTAATTTCTTTTGGGATGGGACTTTCAGATGTAACCCAAACCTGTACCTGCCGGGCCAGCAGTATTTCCTGCTCTTTGCTTAAGAGCGGATACCGAACAATGTCCTTCAGATATTCACTAAAGCCGTCCATCAGTAAGAAACTTCCACAATGCTTGGTACGCAACCCATGCTGTCTTCGAGGCTACGTGCCACCTGAAAGGCTTTTTCAATAGTCACATAAGAGCAGGCATCTTCTGCTTTATCTGTCAAGCGGATACCGTTGTTTTTAGGGAAGTTCGCATAATAAGCTGCAAGGTACAAAGTTTGCGTTCCGTGTGTTGTTCTAAGTGCGTACCGAGTCATGGGCTGGTAAGTAGTAGGCCCAGGAAGAGTAGCACAGTACAAAGACTTTTACTCGCTACCTTCAGGAGCTTTACGTGACTTAATACGACCTTCCACTCGTTTGCGAACAGAAGCCCGCCAAGCAGCTTCATCCTTAGCAACTGCCTCGTTATAAATTGCAGCAGGGTATTCCCGTTCCAATGCTTTATAGACCGCGGTACGAATCCAGGCGGTGGGACGTGTGCTAGCCTTTTCAGCTAGGTCAAACAGCAATTTCGCCCTATGTGGGTCAAGAAGGATTTGCATATATGTTTTATTTCCGTGCCGAATCGCCATCAAGTAGTAGCCCATTAAATTTTAGTCTAGCATTGTGCTACCAAAGAAGCGCATTATCAACATGCTTACGCCAGCCAGTCTGCTGATCTTTACGAGCTTTTGTGCGTTGTTTACGACAGCCCCGCCTTATTTCCCTAGCACCTTCAAGGAAATTGGCTGCGCGGAGCAAATCTGCAGTACTGGCACGCGCTATCTCGTACTGCAAGAACTTCATGACTATCTGCCGCCCTGTCTCCGGTGGCATAAGCAGCATCCATCACTTCCGCAAGACTACGGTAACAACCTGTTTCCTGAGGGGTACGGAAGGACCATCCGTTGAGCGTTCGATAGATGCTGACCATGCTGCGCTACTTGTTAATGGATCTCAGACCAACGCTTTCCTATAGAGGGTTCAGCTAAAGGCGGAATGTCTCCCAACCACTTAGCTTCGGCGCTTTCCATTACTTGTTTTAGCTGGTCCGCCCACTGCTGCGCCTTATCTTCACGAACTAGTAAGAGAATTTCATCGTGGATACAGCCCGCGATTTTTACCTCCTGTTCACCAGCTTTTAAAAGCTTTGGCCACAGGTTTCCTAGAGCGCATTTAAGGATGGCTGCACCAGCACCTTGGATTGGAGTGTTGCACCTAACCGTCAGGCGGTTCATGTCACCTGGCAGAAAACGCCGCATGTCAGAGCCTGGGATACGAATTTCGGCCCACCGATTACTTGCTGTCTTTGATGCGTCTGCAGCATTCTGGTTTTGCCACTGCTTCACACCTGCATAAGTGTCCAACCATTGGTTACGAATTGTTGCAGCAGCCTCAACCGTCATGGTGACACCAGAGCTAGCGGCGTAATTCCTCAAGCCTTTAGCGCCTGACCCATACAGCAAACCAAAGTTTGCGCTTTTTGCGATCTGGCGGGAGCAACCAATGGCCTTAGCGGTAACCGTATGAAGGTCTTCACCAGCCTGGAACGCCTTGGTCATCTTTTCATCCTGCGCCACTGCCGCAGCGAGTCGCAGTTCCATCTGACCAAAATCCGCATCCACAAGCATCCAACCATCAGGAGCCTCAACACATTGCCGAAACTCTGTATCACGGGGAATCTGCTGGTTGTTGGGTTTGATGCAGGACATACGGCCTGATTCCGCTCCAAGCTGGAGGTAGCTGGCACGTACAAAACCATCTGGGTCCATTTTTTCAAGGATCCCTTCAGCCATTTGACGACGCTTTTCACTTTTCTTCCACGCCAAATAGGTCTGTATGACATGGTGGTCCGCAGCGTAGTCCTGAAGTGCTGCCCTACTAGCACTAGGCTTACCCGTTTTATTGTCCTTTGGCACTGTCCCTAGAAGTGCTGTGAACTTTTCTAACAATTGCTTGGGACTATTTAAGTTAAAACCTGCTTCTAGCTTGGTCCCACGGCGAGCATCACCCGTAGCTTTTGGCCTGAGGTTAAACGCTTTCGGCGTTGTTTCAATCTGTTCAATTTCCGCATACCACTTTTCGTAGTCTGAGTCGTCGTGCCCCATTTGCGTGACAAGGTCTCGAAGCTTTGAAAGTCTTTGAGTATTTGCTGCTTCTCTGGGGATCTTGTGTTCTGCCGGAAGCGCATTATCAAGTTCCCGTAGAAAGTCTCTACTGAGCGCATCAATGTCGTGTTGGTAATCATTACAAAGCTGCTCAAGACTGGTACGGTTCCAAGGAAGCCCGGTACGCCACATCTGGGCCATAGCGGGAAGTATTCTGCACTCTAATGTATAAGCTACAGACAGCCTTGCGTTTTGTATTACCGATGTAAGTGGGTAGTCAAGCTGCATCAGCACCTCAACATCTTTAGCGGCATAGACCAACTGGTCTCGGTTTAAGACTGGGGCGCTCCAATCAGACCGCTGTTGTTCCTTGTCGAGTTCAATGCCTAGGACACGTTTGGCTACATGAGCCAGTCCGTGCCTGAGGTTAGGCGTTCCATTGTGGTGGAGCTTACTGGCAAGCATAGTGCAGCCAATCAGGCCACGCACATAGATGCCATGTTCTTGAAGCCAGCCAAGGTCAAACACTGCGTTATGAGCTAACCAGTACCGCTCACCATTGGTAAAGAACAGGCGGAGCTTTTGCCAGCCATCCGTGTCTAGTTCAAAGCAGTCAATGATGACGATGGTTTTACTAACTTCGCAGCCCAGCTGGATCAAGCGAAGTTTGCCTATTTCAGGCTGTAGCTGGAGCGTTTCAGTATCGAAGGCGATAGAAATTGATGTCGAGATCCTGTGCAGGTGCTCGACACCAAAAAACAAGTTGTAGTCAGACATGGGTGGTCTTCAAAGAAGTGTGTATTCAGGAAGTGGGCCTGTCCATTCGGACTCGTGTTGGCCTTCGGGACTGTACCAGCCGGTGTCATCTAAACGCCAGCCAGCTGTGCAACGCTTAAGGGCCTTGTAGTTTTCCCAGACAGGCTCTTCAGGGAAAGGATTGCCGTAGTCGTGTTCCCAGTCGTGCTCACTAATGCCGGTGGGCGTGTACCAGCCACCTTCGTCACCTTCCCAGCCCTCTGCGCTACGCATTTTCCAAAGCTTCTCTTGGTCGGCCATAGCGCGATCAACTTGAGCAGCGTTTACAGCATAGTTATCGAACCAGGCAGCAACCCGAAGGTTGTAATCTGCGGCATCATTTTGTAAGTAGCTTGGAACGTTCTTGAGTTTTACGCTTGCAAAGGTGCTGGTGTCAAATGGGTGTGTAGACATGATTAAAGAGGAAAGGTTTCGTAAGAGGTTTGCAGGAGGTTTTTGATGATTACCTCGAGCTCTGCAACCCTATCATTGGAGTCAAGGTCGCAGATAATTGGGACTTCAGCTGTAAACCATTTGTAACCACAGGCTGGGCATTTACGGCCCCGCACAATACTGCTTTCAAAACGAGGCTTGGTTTGGGTAACCCACCGATCACCTTTTTGCGGTGACCGGTTGCAGTCTGGACAATTCATGCAAGAGGGTCGTCATAAGGGTCAAGTTCAAATTCTGAAATCAGGCGGCATAAGTACCACCTGGCTTTGCGAAGGTCTTCAAGGCCATTTTTTTGGCGATACCTCCAGATGTATTTGATGCAGTTGCCGCGCAGATAACCAAAAAATTCATCGGTTGTCATTGCGGCTTTGATTGCTTCAATACACTCCACGCCCTTAGAGCTTTGGTAGTGCGCTGGAGCGTTGACAGAATCAGTCATCAAATTCAATCGGAGGAATGACGCACCAATCAGTAATCCAGGGCAACATGCGTAGCACTTGTTCCTGTGTTGGTGCGTTTGTATGGTCTAATGGTTCGTCCCAGAGAATGACTGCTTGACAGTGAGCAGAGTCAAACTCGGGTGGATCTAGATGTGTTGCAGGTAAGACCTGAACAGCATCATCGACAATGGCCTGGACATGCAGGAGATCGGATCCTGTGTTGTAGCTGTAGCAGATTAGTTGAGCGTGGGCCATGGTGGGGCTCCGAACGACTTGCTTACAGTAGCACACCAAGAACAACGAGAACGGCAGAATGCCCTGGAACGTATGTATATGTCAGATGTTCCGCAATGCTGGGGAAGAACTCATGTGCATAGGTGCTCAAGACGCTGGCATCGATACCAGAATTGCGCGCAGTCTCTATGTCTCGTTCCAGGCGGCAGAAATCCTCAGGTGTGTCGTGATACAAATCTTCACAAACACTGATGGGTAGTAGGTTCGCTCCATACGCCGTATACCGCACAATTGCTAAATAAGGTGTCGGACCTCTTAGTTCGTCGTGCCTTATGGGAGCCCACTTTCGCATTGGACCGCAGTGCCTAACACCAGTCTGGCTCAGGAGCCAATCATTGAGCATAATGTAGTAGTGGGCATTTTTACAATGGATCCAAACCGCGAATTTGTCTACGAGCGGTACGCCCGTAAAATTTCCAGCTGCGAAAACACGAAAGAACTGCAGGAGTTGGCCTGCAAGTTCTTTCGCCTTTACCTAACACAACAGGAAGTAGTGGAAGGTCTGATCAAAAAGGGCTGGCTACCCGATTTACCGGAACTAACTAATGACCCTGACGCCCGCTAGTCGTTCGTTGTGAAAGGCATAACGTGCATTTCTATTGGCTGTAACCTGTTCAGCCGTTTGCTTAAAGCAGGCCCGTTTTGTTTCTACAGGAATACAGGAAAGGATTTTTTGCATTTTAAAAACAAAAAACTCTTCGTCTTCACTGACTTTTTCGGAGGATAAGCGGGACGCCTGAACTCCATTGGATAGAGAGCTAACCATCCAGTAAGAAAAAACAGGCGATTCCAACAGATCCCTTAACAGGATGTTTTCAGAAGCTGCAAGGACGTTTTCGGGCAAATCAAAGGTAGGCATGGGTGTAAGTAGGTTTACTAGAGTAGTGGACCGTCAGAATCCTACACGAAGTCCTCGTCAAAGTCACCAGCCAAAAATTTATTTATCAGTTTCTTCAAAAAGTACGTCCTTTTTACATCTATAGCATCCAACTTTGCATCCATACGCTCCACCAAATCCGCAGGCATGTTGCTCACGGTAAAGGTTTGTTTCTGTGCTGGTCCGGGCGTAAGTAACTGCAACTTTTTACTTTCTGGTTTAAAAGTATTGAAAGAACTAATAAGCGTACCAAACGCTTTGTTGTCGTATTTGGTGGACGGCTGCTGGGCAAGAACCCTAATCGTAGTGCCAGGCTCAATACTGGCGATAGTTTCATGTTGCTGCTGAAGGGGCATATCGCTATGGCAGTAACACCGCATACTTGTAGCAGGGTTATTTAAGCGATCATATATTTGAGCTGAAGGACTGATAATTATACCTTCTATGTACGGGCGTTTATTACTATCAGCAGCAGCAAAAGTTACGCAAACTTCAATGGGCAAGCTGTCTGCATACCTACCCACTTTGAAATTAAGTTCGGTTTCTTGCGACAGCATGTGAAGGTTTGTAAGGCCCTCACATACTACACAGACAAACCTAGGTCAGTCAGACCACTTGTTCCAGGCCGCGTCCATCAGGGCGTCTGATTCCTCCTTGGTACGGTCCATCTGCCTCGCGCGGGGATATTGCCCTGAGCGTCCAGTCTGGGCAGAACCCGCACCACCACTGGGTTCTGAGGCTGGACAGCCCCCCGCATCAAGTGCAATGTGTCCAGGCTCGGCATCCGCACCTAGTTCCAGGCTGGACACTTCTTCTTTTTCTGGGGTGCTGTCCACCCTGACATCCGTTCCAGTGGAAGGGTTTTCCTTAGGTGGACACACATACGCAACCTCTCCACACGCGAGGACAGCCTGGTACGTCTTTTTTCCGTACCTACCAGCCCCTGGAATCTCAGAAATAAGACCACGCTTTACCAACCGTTGGAGCGACTTCTGGATGGCGGCAGTTTTTCCACCCACCACTGGATCGGAATTGAGGTCTGTATTGGAAAATGCACGGGGGTGCCCAATACGAAGCCTCTGGAGCACCTTGTCAGTGACGCTGGAAGGCGAGGTATTGCTGTCATCGACCTCTGGGGTGAAATCAGCCACGGAGAAGCTCAGGTCGTCCTCCTGGCGCATGATGAGCGCCGTGCCGGAGCGACCGAACCGCGATTTTTCAATGGTGATGATCCGGCTGTCCGCTAAAGCGGGACTTTTTTCCACTTCGTCTTTGCTGGGCTTACGAAGTGAAAGTGTGGTATCCACAGCATCCCGAATGGCAGAGGTGCCACGGAAACCGCCCTGTTTGTTGGCGTGATGAATGATCAGGATGGTTGTCGCTGGAAATAGAACCCCGTTATTCCTGGTCAGCCAATACAACGGCGTTGCAAAGTCACTTTTGTTTTCATCAAAAGCCCTACCACCAGAACAACCAATCAGCGAGTCAATAACAACAAGCTTTGGTTGGACCTTTTCCATCAGCTTGATGAACTGGGCATAACGCTGGAGCGACCAGTCCGTGAGCAGCTTGGTCTTTTCATCCAACGGGTACTCAACCTCTTCCAACTGCTCTTTGAGCTGGAGAAGCGGCTGGTCACCATTCAGAAGCAGCACAGGGCCTTGCTGGACTGGAACGTGCCTACCACGGACCACAAAGGGCGCTCCGGTAGCAATGTGCCGCGCCAAGGTCCAAGCAAACATGGATTTGCCATCACCACCAGCGCCATAGATCAGGGCAACGGAAGGGTGCGGAAGCACATCAGGGATCAGATATTCACGCTGACCCTCTAAGTCTTGGAGCGCAGCCACATCCATAAGCCCCTTAGCGCCTTCAAACTGGATCTGATCAACGATCAGCTTTTCAAGTGCAAACTGGTCCCGATAACCAGCATCAAGCGCCAAGCTATTTAGCTTGAAGTTCATTTCAGCGGGGTTATCCAGCTCCAAATAGGAACGAGCCTTTTGAATTACTTCCTCAAAGCACAATGAAACCCGCTGATAGAAAACAGACTTGGCTTCAACTTCATCAACAACTGAGCCGCAGCCATCACGGGTGAAGCGTGCCCGTTCTGGGTCGTAATGATCAGCCAGCCGGATGAGGCTTCCAAAGCCAAGACCACCTTGGGACTTGAAGCCATTTTCCCAGCGGCTTTGGCAGGGGTCTTTGCCATCAGCCCAGTCATCTTCGTATTCCGAATCCTGAAGCGACCATTCACGCCACAGGTTGAGACCTTCATCACCAGGCAGGTCGGACTGGAGCATGGCGCCGATCTGCCACCAGAGCTGTTCAGAGCCGCGGCCTTGTGGCTGGATGACTGACAAACAGGACTGAGCAATGGCAATCCGTTCTTCAGTGGAACGCATTGACCAGCGACCATCACGGAGGGACTTACCCACCTTTTTGTCGTTCTTAGCCTTGAACGACTGCTTCATACGCTCTAAGAGCCACTTAGGAGCCTCTGGAACGGCGTTTAGGTCACCTTTAAGCGTGTAACTACCACCAGCGGGGTAGGCACCGTTTAGAAGCCCTTGACGGCCCCAGAGCACTTCCCAGCCTTCACCGCTACCAGCAAGGCTGATGTCCGAGACCTCAGTCCAAAGTTCGGATGGAACGGTGAACAGAAACTTTGCAGCCGCTTTTTTAGGCGACTTAATGCGTGGAGCCTTGGCTAGGTCTTTGCCCCACTTGGCCTCAACAGCGCCGAGATTGGCATCAACGTCAAGGATGACCAGCCCTTCAGAGCGTGGTCCTGTGAAAACACCAACAGCCTGGAACTTTTCAGGCTCACGTTCAATGACCATCGCCGTGGCTTCGGGCGACATCTTGTCGTGGTGCGCCCTACCAAGCGGATTTTTGCCACAGGCTTCACCGCCTTTTGGCATTGGAACGCCTTTTTTGTAGATAGGCGCTGTTGCCCACTGGTTCGGCAAAGACCGAACAAACGACAGCAGATTCATTTGCTAAACTCCTACAGGGAAGTGTTTGTATGCGCCCTAGAGTCTTGCCAACTCTGGGGCGCTTTTCATTGTAGCGGACCTGTCCACCCTCATCAATGTGCTATATTGGCCAAGCACCGGGCAGTTCTAGCCCACAGCTAAAGCCATTCAATGGGATTTTTAAAGAACAAAGAGGCCGTTGCAGGCGGCGCAGGCGGCGGTTATTTGAACCCCAGCAAGATCCAGGCAGGCAGCCAGGTTCGTTTTGCGTTGCTCGCCGAAGAGCCACTGGAATTTTATGAGTGCTGGGGCGAAGCTACAGACGGCACCGTAAGGCCATTCCGTTTTCTTGACGACCCATCACCTGCTGATGTTGAGCAAGAAATGGGGCCAGGATATTCACGCCGGATGAACCGTGAAGGCACTGGACCGGAAGTCGTCAAGTTTGCGATTGCTGTGCCCTGCTACAGCCACGAGTCAAGAACCATTCAAGTTCTGAGCATCACTCAGAAGTCGATCATCAAGGAATTTGACAGTCTTTCCCAGATGCCTGAATATGAAAACCTGATGGAATGGGACTTTGTCTTGAGCAAGGAAGGCTCAGGACTAAACACGGAATACACGCTTCGGCCTGTACCCCGTAAGTCCAGCCAAGCGGTACTGGATAAGACATGGGACGCAGCATTAAAGGCTGGTTTTGACATCACCAGGCTGATTTCCGGTGGTAATCCATTCAAGGAAGCTGCCTAGCACCTAATAAGGCCCCGTGTTCCTATGGCACGGGGTTTTTTATTGGCTATAGTAGATATGGGAAAGAGTATTTTATGACCTCTAGGGAACAGGTACAAGAACAACGAGAACGGCAGAATAGGCTGGAACGTATGTATCTGGACGATGGCAGAGACGACCCCAAGCACCCCTACCACAGACTGTTCACCGGACTTAAGCAAGGTACCGGAGACACAAATTGAAACAGAATCCGACTCGATGGTACGTATCACGGTCGGCGATAAGGTCGGCTGGGTTAGTTCATACCACCTAATAGTCCCGAAGGAAAATCAGCTTATAAAAGCATGGTTAGCGAAACACAGGAAAGACTGAATAACCTAGGTAAAAATACCCTGGTACGTGATGATTCTGGCTCTTTCCGCGTGTATCGGGATGACGCTGGCAGCGTTTTTCACAGTGTTACGCACATCCTCAAAGAAACGGCACCCGAATGGCAACAGCAAGCCTTGGAACGGTGGCTCACTAGACCGACTGCTAGTGAAGACCGAGACATGGCTGCAAAGCGTGGAACGCTTGCCCATGATCACGCGGAACGTCTACTACGAGTCACCAGAAAACTCGCCGTCCAAACCGCCAAAAAACGAAAAAGCCTAAAAGAGAACAAGGAGGGCCTGGAACGTTGTCCACCAGCCATCACCAGCTGGGCCCTCGATAAGGCCATTCAAAGTGCACCTAGGGTTGCCTGGAGCGCATCAGGCTATGCACGCGGCCTACGTGGCTGGATCGAATCCAACCTTGCGGCCATTCATGCGATTGAATTTAGCGTCCGCCACCCGCTTGGTTTTGCTGGAACGGCAGACGCCCTGCTGGAGGTAAAAGACCGTAAAGGACTCTATGTAGTGGACTGGAAAACCAGCGTCCGCGAAAGAAACGAGGACATGTTACAAAACTACATAGACCAATGCGGCGCATACTCGCTGGGACTACGCGAAAATACTGGCATTCAAGCGACTGGAGCGTTGATTGTGGTGGCACGTCGTACCGGAGCGCCGCAGGTCCGCGAGCTATCCGCACTAGAGCTAATCGGCGCCGAAACTAGGTTCAAGGAAAGGGTGGAACGTTATTTCTCGGGCCTTGCGGCCCTCGAAAACGCCATTCATTACGAATAGCAGGACGCTAAAAATTCGCCTTTGCCGAGATCGCCGCATTCAATAGGCCATGGCCTAATTTGCCATTCAAGCAGCTGGAACGTGCTTCCACATGCCGCCAGCGCACACCGGGTCGCGTGATGCACTGACGTGGATATTACGAAATATTGCGAGGTGGTACGTCCGTCACCCATGGTGAGCAACACAAGACGCGGACACGCAAAGAAGCGGGCTGCGTCCGCGGTTGGAGCATTGTTCACGCTAGGCAATGCAAAGTAAGGCCAGCCCCTAGGTTAGGGCTGGCACGATTTCAGCCGTGGTGGTTTGCCATCTTTGTTGATAATCTGTCGACGGTTAAATCGTGATGTTCTTTTAAATCTGAGGCATCGGCGTTAAAGCATCGACGCCAGAATTTAAGGTCCACATCCTCTAAAGCGTTGTCATGAAATTCAGCGTAAAAAGCCAGGGCGTTAACGATGGCAAACTTTACGTCTGCGTCGGATAGCGATTCTTTGTTCATTGGTTCGTGATTGGTGGCGGTGTGTGCCTAGTGGAAGCCTAGGAAAATTTTGCGAGTGTTGAGGCTGCTTTAAGCGCGATTTCATAGTTTTCGCACTGTGTCGCTTTATTAAGAATCTGGAGGGTTGCCTTGATTGCAAGATCCCGTGGAGCGTTGCCGTCGGCGTCCAAATTGTTGGCCTCAGTAATCCACCGATAGGCGGAAGTTTTCGAGACGCCCTGCCCTTCCAGGTAGCGAACAATCACCTGCCTGGGCTGGTTCGATTCTTGGAATGCGCGGATCTCCTGGATTGCTTCAACGCGTTGCATGACTAAGTGTTTTGGGTTTTGGGAATAACCAAGCCGAAAGGGTGGTTCGTGCTTGTGGTGGCCAGCCTATCACCAGTTGGGAATTTTTGGGAAAATTCCACGGTTTTGGTTTTTGGGGGTTGCGTTTCCTTCTACTGTGTGAGAGGATTAACGGGAACCCAACCAAGGTCACTCATGCCTAGTTCAATTGACAACGTTAAAGCCGACCCCACCTGCTGGGATTGTCCGGAGCTTGACACTGATCTTCACATTCTTAACAGCCTGGGGGAACCCGTAGCCTTGCCTGATCACATCGACGCTAGCGATTGGGTCAGTGAGCAAGAACCCGCTTTGCTGCGCTGGTTCGCACGTGAAACCCATCAGCAGTATCGTTCCGAGCTACGAGACAATACGTACAACTCGGATAATGATTTCACTGCAAATTTTGTTTTTACAATCTACGCTCCGGAAGATTGTTCCGATTGGTGCTGGCAGGACGATGTCTTTGTCACAGTGGAGAAACATCTAGGCGGGGATGCCCGTGGCAACTATGGCCATTTCAGCGTGTTTCGTGTTGACTCTATCGCTGAGTCTGGATTCTTAGATTGGGTTTGCGGCTGGTATGCGTCACCGTTGCCAGTCGATGCCGATGCTGAGTATCCCGACCTGGTGAGCTGGAATGAACGATTCTCTCAGGGTTACACCCACTGGCCTACTGGTGAAGTTCGCGATGCGCTAGCGAGCAAGGAACCAGCCTGGTGCGATACCCACAAAGCTTGGGTGGCACGGTTGCAGGATGTCCCGTTCCCTGTAGTGCTGACACCAACTGCCCCCTATTACTGCTGAATTTTTTACATCCAAACCTAACATTTTTAAGTTATGACTTATCACCAGTTTATGAACGACACGGGCGAAGCCTACGGATCATTTGAAACATTTTGGACAGTAGAACAACATAACATTATCGGAGAGGAAATAGCTCCTTCCGGTTGGTACTGGCAAGCGTGCTTTCCCGGTTGCCTACCAGATGGCGATCCTAGCGGTCCGTTTGAGAGTGAGCAGGATGCAATCGATGACGCTAATGAGTATTGAACGATGGAACCGTTAACTTTATTTCCTTATCCTGCCCAATCGTTAGAATTTTTGCAGCTGCACTATGTCAACAATTGTGGGTATCCCGAAGGTGCGACTACTAGCCTTTACCTGCATCCCTGGGCTGAGCATGATCACATCGGCTTAGCTGGCGAAGCTGAAATCTTGCGTGATCCCTCAGATGACGGCTTCCGCGTTGTTCTTAAGGTCTACAGCTGGGCAGTTGCTCCCTTTGGTGATGGAAGCATTAACTGCTTCGATCGCTGTAAGTGCACAGCGCAATGGTGGGAATCTGGCGAGACGCTTAGTTCCTTCTATGACGCTGAAGCGCTGGCTTTATTTAGTTGGAAGCGCTGGCGAGAGACCGGAAGAGCTGGCTCTTCAGGACTGACGCTACGAGATAACCTCGACAATTGCTTTAATCCCGTGATACAGTAGAAAGCAAGGGGGCGGGAGCCCCCACAATCCACAATTAAGAATGTCTTCATCACGCTATTTCATTGAGGTTTTGTACACTCGCGCAGGTGACGATTCTCCAGCCTGGCATTCGAGTGATCACGGAACACTACAAGCTGCATTAGGTATTGCTCGTCGGTTCGCGGAAGATCTTGGCGCAGAGAATGTCGCACTGTTCGACCGGTCTCCTACAAGAGTTGGGTTCTGATTACGGGCACCTTTTCTGAGATCAAACCTAGCTATCACAATCCTTTACATTGAGAATAATTATCATGTTCAACGTCATCACATCACGATTCGTCACAGTTTCCGCCTACGCTATCAGCGGCGTCACAGCGGCTGGCATGGCGGTAGCCCTGGCCACCCTGCTATCCGCTAACCCCAAGGGCCCTGACGCTCACGGGCAAGCCGTAGCGCTAGTAGCCTGTGCGGGTTTGGCTGGAACTTGCCTGACCCTCGCGGCCGGTGCTAGCGTCGACGATTAACACTTCGTCACAAAATGTAACAATCGGACCGTTCTCAATAAGGGGGACGGTTCGCAACAAGGGCGGATCGCGTAAGGACATAGGGAACCTGCTGGTACGTGGGAAACATCTGTTACTGTAATACTAAGGGGGTATCCCCGAAAAGTCAACTATCCTGTAGTACAGGCCCCAAAAAATACGCACCAAATACTTTCTTCTGTAATACATGGCCGTTCGTACACCACCCCCGCTATCGCTACGGCACGCACAGGGTGAAGTTTTCAACAGCGACGTACGTTTTCGCGTACTGGTTGCAGGCCGCCGCTTCGGAAAGTCCTACCTAGCCTGCATCGAACTCTTGCGTGGAGCGATCGCCAAACCCGGCGAAACCTTCTTTTATTGCGCCCCGACTTACCGCATGGCAAAAGACATTGCCTGGAAAGTCATGAAACGTATTGTCCCCGCCGCCTGGATCAAATCCAAGAACGAAACGGACCTCAAGCTGGAACTTGTCAACGGCTCCACGATCGAACTGAAAGGCACCGAAAACGCAATGGCCCTGCGAGGCCGCAGCCTTTCCGGCGTGGTACTCGACGAAGCCGCATTTATGGACGCCGCTGTCTGGTTCGAGGTAATCCGCCCCGCATTAGCGGACAAACAGGGCTGGGCATTATTCATTTCCACCCCGGATGGAACGGCCAGCTGGTTCTACGAACTCTGGCAGTACTGCATCACAGGCGACACCAACTGGAAACGCTGGAGCTTCACTACTATCGAAGGCGGCAACGTCCCACCGGAAGAAATCGAAGCTGCACGAGGCCAACTCGACCCCCGAACTTTCCGCCAAGAGTTCGAGGCCAGCTTTGAAAACCTATCCGGCCTCGTTGCCGTCTCATTTAGCGACGCGAACATCAGCACCGCCGCAAAGGACATCCCAATCCTGCCGCTACTACTGGGCGTGGACTTCAACGTGGACCCAATGACCGGAGTCTGCGCCGTAAAAGACAACGACACCCTCTACGTTTTCGACGAAATCCACTTAACAGGCGGCGCCACCACCTGGGACTTCACAGAAGAAGTAATCCGCCGCTTCGGCCTGGAACGCCGCATCATGGCCTGCCCGGACCCAACGGGTGGTGCACGCAAAACCCAGGGCGTAGGCGCCACAGACCACAACATCCTACGAAAATCGGGATTCCGCGTCTGCGCCCCACGCAGCCCCTGGAAAGTACGCGACAAAATCACCGCCGTAAACACGGCCCTTTTAGACGCCACTGGAACGCGCCGCTGTTTCATCCACCCACGCTGCAAGGAACTAATCAAATCCTTCCGCAGCCTGACCTATGCCCCTGGAACGGGCCTACCAAACAAAAATTTAGGCGTAGACCACGCATTTGACGCCTTCGGCTACCTATGCCTACAACAATTCAACCTGGCAAAATCCGGCGTAATGGGCACAACTTCATATAGGTTGTATTGAGCTACACAAACTAATGGTTAATTACGAGGGGCCAAAAAAGCGAACACGCGGTGATAAACGCGCCCAAGAATACATCGAGGCACGCCAACGCCGGATGTACCGCCACCAACTGGACGGCCATAGCGTGCGCCAAATCGTATATGAACATAGTGCCCGCGAAGGAGTCAGCATCCCCACTGCCTGGCGCGACTGGGACCAAGTAAAA
>CERM01003721.1_pt1 | contig 37062 bp, 43 predicted proteins | sample 530791 | NCBI WGS metagenome assembly CERM01 (sample SAMEA2620970, study PRJEB7988) | marine metagenome | biome: marine biome (ENVO:00000447); feature: surface water layer (ENVO:00002042); material: "saline water (ENVO:00002010), including plankton (ENVO:xxxxxxxx)" | depth 5 m | reverse complement strand
CGACCAGCAGTCGTTCCACCAAAATATGATGTAGAAAATCCACTAAACGGAACTGAATTAGTACCCCAAACAATACCAGAGTTTGCACTTGCCGGTGCAAAATCCGCAAATCTATCTATTATATTCTGTGCGTTAATTGGACTTGTTAATGTAGCCATTTCATTCCTCTTTTGTTATATACGTGTATTTATACATGTTTTGCAAGTTCCATCATTAAACTTTTTGGTGCACCACAAATATCTCCATCCCATCCTAATTGATGACAATCACCTCCACAAAATCTAGATACAGGGCAAGATAAACAATTAGGATTCCGCATTTTTTCTTCTAATATAGCACGAATTCTTTTTGGACTTTTTAACAATGTATCAATTGAATCATCTAAACTTCCAAAAGCTTGTTCAGGCGCACTATTTGGGCAGCCTGCAATAGTTCCATCTCCATTTATGGTAAATAGTTTTTGTTCACAATCTCTACAAAATGTTCCACATGTAGTCATAGTCTTTTCAAACTTGGCATATACATTTTCTAAAAAGTCATTTTCAAACCAATCCCTTGCTCCGTGCTCTTCACTTTGCATGTGCATTTTTAAAAAATATTCATCAAGTTCTTTATTGCTTGGAAATATTTCTGATGCTTCTCGGGCACTACCATTATTAGTTAGTCTTTCCAGTGAAACTTCTTGTACACCAAGTCGCCGGCACCATCTTAATAATACTATAGGATCTTTTGCAAGTGTATCTTTTGTAAGACTAATAAACAAACGAATAGTAACACCATCTGCTAAAAGTGTTTTAACATTTTTATGCCAAAGATTATATTGGTTTTTATTTTCAAATCGAATCTTACGATCCCACGATGTGCCAAGTCTATTTCCAAGAGGACCTTTAATAAAATCCATATGCTGATCTTTTAATTTAAAAACTAAATTAGTTGTGGCACCCCATGACATTTGATCCCATAGACCATCACATGCATCATATACCTTTCGCATTTGGCCAACCGGCACAAGAAACGGCTCACCACCATGAAATTCCATATGTATAGAATCTTGTGCTGCAGGTTTTTCTTTTCTAAATCTATGAATCCAGTCAACTAGCTTATCAGTATTCCAATAAATCTTTTGACCGCTTCTTCCGCTCGTAAAACAGTGCGCACAATTAAGCTGACATGTTTCTGTTGTTTTGAGATACATCAGCCAGTTCATTATTAATTTTATCCTCTGTATAATTTTCCAAACCAAAGCTTAAAGTTAATGCTTCATCTTTATTTAATGCTTGATGAGGTGTATAAGCTGGTATATGTATATATTCTCCTTGAATAATAGTCACTGGCTTATCATCAATTATTAAAGACTTAGATCCTTCACAGCAATATATAACAACATCATCTGGATCAGTATGCATATCAAAAGAATAAGATCCAGCCCCTGCAAAAAATAAATGACATGTTACATGCTGTTCATGTTTCCAATCAGTTTTTATTTTCCAACAATATTCATATATTGTTGAATTAAAGTTTTCCATACGTTCGATTTTTATAGAATAGTTTTGTTTTTGCACTTTACAAAAATCACTGAAGCTAGTAATTAGCTGTTCACGACCCTGTTCATCTATAGCATAAACCATATTTTGTTCATACATATGATTTGCAGTAAGTGCAGATATGAATTGAGATTTATTAATCATTATTTAATTATATACTATTTTTAATTAAATGTAAACAGTTATTTACACTTTAAGGACACATTCTATCAATTTTTCTTCATCTACGGTAGACGATTCTAAAGCTACACCTACCATCATAGCTCCATTAAATTCTTTACTTGCTCGCCCATTATGGTGTGTATATACTGGATCACCTTTATGAACTCCCCCAACAACCCTTACTGGAACTCTTCCCTTAAGACCTAAAGCTTGACCAGGAGCGTCTGCATTCATTAAATAAGCAGGTTGAGCTGAAATTACGCCTACTGGAATTCCGCTTGATGTGCAAGAAGTAGTTTCTTCAGTTTTATTAAATGACGCCATCATTACTGTTCCAACTGGATGCTCTTCACTTGTAGTATATTTCTCAGCTAAATCCGCAAAGTTTGCAGTTGCAGCATTACCAGCAATTGTACCGGAAGATAATGTTTGTGTTGATGGATTATACATTAAATGCCCATTATTAGTATCAATATAAGGTCTTTGATAACCTGTACCATTATTATCGCTAAATAATACTTGGTAATTTACATCGTCATTTTTTTCAGCAACTTTTACAAAATCGGCTTCGCCTCCAGAAACTGTACAAGCGCCAGTATTTGCCATTGTAACATGACCAGATAATGCTGCAGTAGTAAAACCTGAGCCATTACCAATTAGAATTTGAGTGTTTGCTACTACAATATCTGAAGGATCTGTTGCTGAAGAACTATTTCCAACTTTTACTGAATTTGCTGGCATATTAGCAAGCTTATCATTAGTCACAGCGTCATTAGCTATTTGATCTGTTGCTGTCTGAGCTGCTATGATATCACCAGATGTTGTACGACCAATTACTGTACTAGTGCCAACTGATAACGTAGTAATATTACCTGTGCCTAATCTACCAACAATTGTATTATTTCCAAGTGCTAAATTATGTGGATCAGCGGTTGATCCTGTTGCATTTACTTTCATCGTGCGTGCAGGCATATTAGCTAGCTTGGCATTAGTTACTTGGTCATTTGATATCATATCAGTTTGAATTTGTACTTCTTCAACTGTTCCACCTGATGTTTTGCCAAGAACTCTATTTGCAGTTACAATGTCTTGCATTTTATCATAGGTTACAACATCAGGTTGAATTGTGACCACGCCGGCATTTGTCATAAGAACATCTTGAGATAAAGCAGCGGATGTAAAACCAGTTCCATCACCAATTAAAATTTGCTTGTTAGTAACTGCCTTATTTGATGATGCTCCAGTAGTTCCTGCATCTCTTACTTTAACTGTATTTGCTGGCATATCTTCTAATTTAAGACCAGATGCTTCTTGAGTTAAACCGTGACCAGCTAAAACCGAAAATTGACCAGTTGAATCGACTGGAGTATTTTTTGCTATACCGTTACCGGCAGTATATGATCTTCTTATACTATACATAGTATTTAAAGCTGCAACAATATTAGAATCAGTACTGATTCCTGCAATTAAATTATCTAAGTCTCCAACGTAGGTAGCTGTAAGATTAGTTTTTTGTCTCCAGCCGTTAATCGTGTCGCTTAACGTGATGTTTACTTGTCTAGACATCTGATTCTACCATCTTCTTTGTTAATTGTGATAACATCTGTTTTATTTCACTTACATCATTTTTTAATTCAATCATTTCTTTTTCTTGAGCAATATTACGCTGTTTTTTTATTCTAGCCTTATTTATAGAGTCATCATCAATATTTATGATTGCTCCTGATGACAAATCTTTAACTAGATTTGGATGACCATCAATTTTTACACAATTTATTCTACTTTTCAATTTTAAACACCTAACGCTATAACTCTTAAATCTTTGACTGTCGGAACCTTTGAATTATTATTAGCATAAAATACGATTTTAACTTGAAATGTAGTAAATGCTGCAAGATCTCCTGCATCTCCACCAATAAGATAGCGATATTCTTTATATGAATAAATGTTGTCTGAAATAGAAACTGGCGCTTCAAGCTCAGCCAATGTCCAATCAATGTCTGTTAATATAGTATCTTCAGTTCCTGTTTTATAATATACATCAATTAATGATCCAGTTGGTCTATTACCGGCTAACATAACTTTAAGACCAACAGCAGACGATGTCAATGTCACTGGCTTGGTGATATGTTTAGATAAAGCACTTCCGCTAAATGGTGTGGTTTCAGCCGCAAAATCAAATACTACATTTTTACCGGTGGGTAGGGGACTACTAAATGCTGCAGGCCTGTCTATCTCGTTTTTTGTAATTACTAGAGAAGCTCTTTGCATATCAATAACAGGCGAAACGAAAGGAGTTTGTGTGCTCATCGCAATTTGTAGTGAACCAGTATGAACTCCGCCTAATCCCATTATAGCATTAGCCGTATCTTCTTTTACCGGATTCGCTATCAATATAGGATTTTCAAAATAATTTTTTCTATTTAATGCTATATCTGCATATCCACTCGCAGGCGCTTGATAAGGAGTTTCTAAAGCAACATTAGAATATCCAGTGTATATTCTAGCTTTAGGAATCATACTAGTGTTATTTGGATTCAGTGTTTGAACAATTGGATATAAAGTACTACCTTGAATATTTTTTGCAGATAATACTGCAGATCCGCCGCCTCGTGCTGCTGATGTAGCAGATCCTGCTGCAAGAGTAAATTTAAATCCAGTTGGATCTATATGAGTTATATCATGAGTAACATTTAATTCTGCAGCAGTAACACCACCAGTTGCAGTCGCGCCTGATATAGCGACTTTATCATTAACAGCTAAATTATGATCTCTTTGATGAACTCTAACTGAAGTAGGAGCTGTAGTATTTGTTTCAATAGGATTAGATGATAAATTTGCAAGCGGTAAATCTGCATTATTAAGTTGAGCAATTGCTTGTATATTAGTAGCAAAATCAGCTCTATATAATGTAAATTTCATATCTTGTTCTTGAGAAGCTTCCCACGTGGAAGCATTTTGAGATTTAAAGAAAGATCCCAAAAACGGCTGCTTAGTAATTCTTCTAGATGTAGATCCTAATTCAAAGTCTCCCATGAATGATGTCCATAGTAAATAATCAGTATTATCACATATACATACAACTGCATATTCAGTTGTACCAGACAAATAAATCGGCTCATCAAAAGTAAATGTTGTTGGAAGCGATGCATCATCAGAAATTGCAACGTCACCTGGAGATAAATATTTTCTAGATCCAGGTACAATTGTATTTGACGCTGGATAGCCATTTACAAGAGGCCTTAATTCAATCCATACTGGTAATGTAGCATGCTTTGTTTTAAAATATAAATCAATTTTAGTTGTAAATATGCCTTCATCTTGAAGAATAAAAAATGATTGAGCTAATGGATCCCTTTGCCTATTATCATCCTCTCTAGGAGGTTGTATTATTCTCGAACCGGTTACTCTTCTACTTGTACTAGTAACTCTACCACCAACAATTGTAAGATGTCGAGTTGATAATATTTCTTCTTGCCAAGTCTGTAAAGCACCAGAAGCGTTATATGATGCTATTGCAGATGATCCCGGAACTCCGCCATTATCAATAATTTCAGTAACATCAAGAAGTTTAAATTCAGAATTTCCCGTTCTAAATTTAGTAGTGCTATTATTTGGAATAAAGAAAGTTCCAGAAATTACTCCTAAAGCATTACTTAATAATACTCCTGGGCCATCTGGATGTTGAGTAAGATTATTAGGCGATTCATATTCAATTCTTGAAGAATTAATTCTATCAAAAGATCCAGTGCTCTTTACAAAGTCATCCATTTTTCTATCATTAAAATAAGCAAAATGATAAGCATTAGGTCTAAGACCAACTGCTTCGAAGCTAACTCTTCTACTTCTCATAAATGGTATCACCACGACATCAATAATTTTTGAACCTAAAGATGTTCGAATAGTTTCAGATGCAACAACTCTATTTACAATTGAACTTGTGGTTTGATCGAATCCCCATACAGTTAAATTGCCAGCACGTTGAGTAAATGATCTGCTAGATGAAGTGGTGGTTCCTGCCACTGTAGTAGCATCACCTACTTCTAATCCTTCAATATCGTTACCTAACCAACCCCATTCAGATTGATCAAACATTACAGCCTGATTAGTATTCAAACGTGTCCCACCATCAATAATTTTTGCTGCTGCGTGTTGATCTACTTTCCATTCATCTGATTGAGGAGACAATGTTATTGACCCAAAATATTCAGAAACCATAAATGGATTAACGTTTTCAGTTCTTGATACCACATTTTGTGTAATATATTCAATCTCAGTATGCTTAATATAAACATTATCGCCTTTTAAAACTGTATCGGGAGTTACTACTCCACCTACTACCCGGGTAGAAGAATTTGCAGCATCATAAATAAGTCCAACATTGTATTCGGTAAATGCGGGGTGTAGTGTCATAGTTTTTGGATTAATAGAAGCTCTATATTCTACGTTATCTATATCAGCATGAAAAAGATCTTTAAAGTTATCAACCAAAAATCCAGACTTAGTCCTATTATTACCGGCTTCATCAGTAACTTCAAGTGTATTAGTATCAAGTTCTAATAGGCTAAGAGCTACACTCTCTTCAAGCAAATCAACTCGTTTATCGATTTTACCAATATCTTTCATGGTATAACCTTTGTTTTCAATAAACTTAACGATCATATCAGATGAATTGATTGTACCGCCATTTAAAGATGATCTATACAATTCTAAAGTTTTAGGTGGTAAAGCTGGTAATGAAGGAATATCACTTGGAGTTCCTTCTAAATTAAGAATATTGCCGTCATCAGCAATAACAATTCGGTCTTGTCTTGGAAGATAATGCTCGATTCTAACATTTATGAGTGTATCATTTTGAGGCAACTCGTTAACTACACCACCAGTTGCTCCACCAGTGTCATTAAATGTTCCATCAGCTTTTTTGGCTGATCTGAAGTCTATTACGTCTCTAAGTTGAACTACTGTTCCATCTCTCATAATATATTCTGGAATATCGCCATACGCTGCAGGAAGACCAGGATAAGATCCAACTGCAAAACATACTCCAGCTCCATGTTGATAATATGTAAATTCAACATAAACATTACCTGTAAGACCACTTGTAGATTTTCTTATTAATTTTCCAAGACCATAAAAGCCATCTCGCTGACCATTGTCAACTACAAATTGATCACTTACATCAGCACCACTTGAAGATCCAGCTCTAATCATTGTTACTGCAATAATATCATTTTGATCTAAATCAACTGTACCAATACCACCACTTACAGAAATAGCAATTGTTTTTTGCTGATTAGGAGAGATTGTTTTTGATCTAACAGCGATATTACTTGATTTTTTAACGTAAGCTAAAACTTCTACATTATTTGTAGCGTGTGGCAACCCAGTAATTTGAATTGTTTGACTACCCGGCGATCCTATTGTTCCTGCTGTTGTAACTGTTCCACCTTGCATTACAATCCAATCACCAGTATTATCAAATACTTCTCCAGAAAGTGCTGTAAGTGTTATGGAATTACTTGAAGGTGTTCCAGTAAATTTTCTCATTACTGTTAAATCGACAATTGCAATATCTTTAGGTCTTTTATAAGGGACTTCAAAGAATAAATTATTATCATTTGCTTCTTTAATAACAGCTCCAGCCGGAGTACCTTCTAGGACTAATGTTGAACGAGCACTTGTACTAGGACCAATTTTAACTGCATCTCTAAAGCTATTTGTACCTGTCATTACTACATCGAATATAAAGACTCTAAAGTTAGCACCAAATGCTGCAGGTGCATCTACATGACGTACTCTACAAGTTCCTAATACTGAATTATCAGCTTTGTAAATATTGACTGCTGGAAATGTAGTTTTTTGATTACCACTTGGTGAATCCATAGGTAATGCACCAACAAACGCCGATACAATTACATAACTTCCATATTCTGAGGGAATAGAACTAATATCGCCAGTTGAAGTATTTCCAGCAAATGAAGTTGCTTTATTAATCGATATTTGTGTTCGAGTCGGCCTATTAATTCTATGCCCATTTACGTATGCTTTACCTGGACTTAATACTGCATTAAGTGTTGAAGCTGATCCAGAATCATATGTTAAATAAAATGGATCTACTACATAATCACCAGACTCTTCAGCAGTTCTTTGAGCAATTAAATCATTAATTTTATTATATTGATTAAAACCAGTTGCTTGTTCGACTATTACAGAATTAACTATATTTGCGATAAACACGAATGAATCTAGATCCGGCGTAACTGGTTTAACTGCCAGTGTTAGAGTTATTCTATAACGGTCGGCTCCAGGAGCTGCAATATTTGGAAATTGTCCTTGATTATCAAATAGCGATTCATTATCACTCGCTGTGACAATATCTTGAACTGCATTAAAGCCTACAATTCCAGTAAAATCATTACTATACTTTGAAATAATTATTGATTGTGGTCTTGCATAACAAAAATGCCCTTGGGTGAAATAATCACCGGCGGCAACTGATAGTCTTACACCCTGACCGTACGATGGATTTGCGGTAGTATGGTTAGCTTTAATTTTATATGACTCACTACCATTGTCTATTTGAATCGTTTCATCTGGTAAAAATTTTAATGTAGATGTTCCAGCGGTTTGTGACCCTCCACTTCGATACATAATATATAAAGTCGGAGGATTTGCTACAGTGCCGTCTCCATCTTCTCTAGTAATAATTTCAGCGCTGACACCAGAAGTTAATCCGTTAAAAATAGCACCTGGTACAGCTAAAGAGCTTTCGGCAAATGTTGTTGTAGGTCCCTGTAAAACTCCGGGTTGCAATTTCACAAATTCTATTTTAGGATGAAGTGTAATTCCACCTGGATTAACCATCGCTCCTTCTTTAAAGATATTCCGACCAAACCTCTCCATATCTTTTTGAATTATAGTTTGCGATTGAGTTAATTCTCTTGCTTGTAGCGGTCTACGCGGATTAAAAAGAATTCTTTTATATCCTGCACTATCGGAAAAATCATCCTTATAGGTAGAACTCATTAAGTTTTCTGAAAAGCTTATTGTCATGTTATTACTCTACTCTTATAGTTGGATTATTACTTTAATGTCTTCAGATTGATTAGTAGCACGCATCACTGGCACGCGATTATCTATATATAAAACTTCACCAGATAGTCTATTTACTTCACCTTGATTATCGTGTGTTAAAATCACACCTTCACCATTTCCGTTTGTTTCTTGAATTGTTTCACCAGAACTAAAATTCTTAAAACCTGTTTCAGGATTTTGATGATAATATATTCTTGTGCCAAGTGCAACACTTGAATCTACATTATCGATATAAGCTTTTGCTCCACTACTTACACCTTCAATAATTTTATCTTTATTAAAGGCAACAGCATATGATCCTAACTTTATATTTCTAGATACTAAACCAGTAAGTGAAGAAAAATCCCCTTCCGAGTCTCCAGCACGAGGATTTTTAATAAGACCAACTTGTCTAAAATCTTGAGATAAAGTAAAATCTTCATCGTTATCTAAAATTTTACTTCTAAACATTAATGCAGTAGATTTTAAATCTTTGCGAGCATCTTTACCAAATCCAGGTCTTGGACCAACGACTGCTCTTGCAGTAGCGCTGTCTCCACCAGCTCCATCAGTAGTAATTTTAATTTCAGCAAAATCGTAACTATCTAGATAATTTAAAGTAGTTCCTGTGCGGCGGGAATTAATTCCTGTAATAGTACTAGCAGATGAATCTATAATAGCTTTAAGATACTCATTAGCAGAATCGCCAAATGTCAACGTACCATTCCCACGAACATCAAAACTAGGCATTGCAGACGTGGTTCCATATCCACTACCGCCATTAGTGATAACAAATGAAGTAATTCTTCCAGGAATGGTATTTTGCTGAATTTCCCATTGCTTGATTTCAATGCCAGTTGAATTTGAATCAGGTGCAGTCTCTTGTATATGAACTGGCATATACTGAGATGACAAGAAATAATTAGCTTTCAGCGCGCTAATGGTATAAATAAATTGCCATACATAACCATCAGATGTTTCAAACGGATCAATATTAGCTAATGATGGTTTTACAAGAGATGGTTGAGGGACACCCTGTCTATTTTTACCGGTTCTTAAGCAAATATATACGCCATAATTATCTGTTAAAACATAATATCTTTTTCCAACAGATAGAGTGCCGGACCGCTGATCATCCCATTGTGGATAAATTGTTCCATACACCCAATCCTGCCTTGGTACAACAAAAGAAGCAGCCTCTACCTTTTTAATAGATTGCAGTCGTTCTTTAAAATCTATTACATCAAATTTAGAATTAATTGGAGTAGTAGCTGCATCGTTACTATCCCAAATTTCAGATCTTCCAACACCGATATAATATTCTGTGCCTGAGGTATTATAATCTGCTAATAGAGATTCGAGAATGTTAAATTTTAAATCATCAGTGACGATAGCTGTCATATTTCTTTCCTAACTTAATACATATTCAAATTGCAATACTAAAAATATTAATTTTTGTTACTTATATTTATATACTTTTTTTAATCTATGCTACAATATCAGAATCATAAAGCGGATAAAGTTGCGTCATATCAGAATCAGCTTCAAAGTGTGCAGCACCAAGTTCTGCATATGCGAGAGATGTAGTAATAATAGATGGATATGGTTTTTTTAGATAATCTGGATTATCACTAGTTCCTACATAGAACGATGGATATACCCCAAAATAACCATAAGAATCTGCACCGTTATTAATGAAAAGTGGAATACTATCTTGACGTAAAAGCTCCGCGCTATCAGTGGTGGTATCCCATATTTGTCTTGTTTGCGCGGCCCAAGCGTATATAGTAGGATAATTAGCGTCGGCTTCTGCAATAGTTCTATTCAAATAATTTTCAAACTTTAAAGGTCCGGTATGTAATCTTAGATTATAAACTGAACCATTTATGGTTGGACTTACAAGTTGAGTTATGTCTGTAGATTGAAGAGTTTCTTTTGTAAGCGCCATACCTAATGAATCATATAAGTAATTATCAGATATTGATGCTATATCAGATAATATTGTTGGTGGTAAGTCAAACAGCGGTGCTGTAACGCCACTAATAGTAATATTACCAGCTGGTTCTTGAATTACAATTTCCGCTCCAAGATGAAATCCTGCTGGATGAACAAACTTTTTATAAAGTTCTTGCCAAGCTGGTAGTCCAACATCGGTTCGAACTAAATGAGATAATAATTGATATATTTTTCCATCTTGAATTACTTTTTGAGCATCAACTCCAATAGTTGATGCGCTATCATTTAAATAAAACAAATCATTTTTTGGATAATGAACTACAGCGTCGGTGCCAAAAAAAGCTCTGAAAAATCCTTCTGCTGAATATTTAGATCCTTTTACTCTATAAAATTTTGCAAAATTACGAATAATTTCTCTTGGTTCTTTTTCAAATTTTGCAACACCAACACCCATAACAAATTCATTTACCATTAAATCTAAATGTTCTAATGAATTATCTTCTGCATCTCTACAAGTATAAATGTCGTTTATTAAACTACCAAAACTTTTTTCATCCATATATTCATAATAATATTCTAAAAATAAAACTAAATTTGGATATTCGGTTGTAAAATATGTAGGTAAAACCTCTTTAACTGCATTTTTATGCATTTCAAGTGGCAGCCTGTTGAAATCTCTAAGTGTATGTTCTAGACCCTTTATCATATTATTAACCTAATACAACATTAGTATTCTGATAGTCGATATTTACACCGACGCTTAAATTAGTATCAGATACATTTAGTACATAATTTCGAAGTGGCTTAACTACTGTTTGATCTTGAGGTATCGCTGTAAGTTTAATATTAACAGATCCGTCAATAATAGCTCTAGGTACAAAATTATTTAGTTGTATTAATCCAGATTGCGGAAAATATGCTCCTAAATTATCTACTATCACTTTACTATTTGCATCAACAATTTGAAGAATTGTTGAATTCAATTTGTTTCGTATTCTAGCAATAGTATTTGTTTCACCATATGTAAATGAATTAGATTCAACGCTATACTTATCCAAAGAAGGTTGTTCTAATCTTACTGGAAAATGTAATTTATAACCATCTGGTAAATTTAAACTTGGCTCAAACGATATTTGAAGTTTAACATTTAAACCTGATCCAAGAATAGATTTATCATATGAATCTATTTCTGTTAACAGCGCTGATCGTCTAAAGGCTTTTCCGAATCCACTTAATGTTGTATCAAAATAAGTAGTAATAATATTTTTTGTTCTATTTTCAATATTACCGGTTTTTAATCCTGTCAAATTTGGATCCCATTGAATATTTGCCTCTATTATAAAATCTAGAGTAATTGGGTCTACAAATTTTGTTCCAATAGACATAATTGCAAGATTATCAGCAAATGTATTAACAATAGTCGTTTTAACAAATGTTTCTTCTTCTTGTGTTACATTATCATCGAAATCTAAACTGATATAAACCTTTCCATAATCAACAGGAATATTATCTTGACTTCCCCATGCAGCAACATCTCTAACTTGTGTAAAATTAGCTTTTATCATTGATTCATAATCTAAAGCAGTAACAAGCCTTTGCTGTGTACTAAATGCTACTGGAGCTAATTGTTTGATTGTGTCTATTGATTGCAAATCGGCGCCGTTTAAAGATTTTGTAATTGTTGTAACATTCAGTGAATAGCTTTTATCTAAAACTGTTAAAGAATTGTTTGCTGTAAAAGTAGAACCTCCGTTTGCAACAGATCCTGAAGTGCTAAGATAATTTACTATAATTTTTGAACCGGCGGCTGGTGATTTACCAAATGTCACGCCGTCACCAAAATTCAATTCATAAAACCCATTAGGTGTTTCTCTTATTGTATAATATGTTGAATTTGCATCAACAGTAATAGCATTGTTTAATGCAGTATAAACCTCATATGATTCAGAAGTAACAGAATCATATACATTTACAACCACAGTTTTAGTATCAATATTTTTATCAGGAATTATGTAAACTTGTCGATCTGTAGTTGATCCAACTAAAAATGTTTTATTTGTTATATTACCTTCATAGGCTGTTATTTCTTGAGCTCCGGACTCTGATTGAAATGTATAAACTCCATTTGATTCTATTCCAACATATCTCTGTCTAGTATGAAATCTATAAGAGTTTCCATCTATTGTTGTACTAAACGTGAATCCAGCTGGTAGAAGAATTGAAGTCGGACGATTAGCAACTAGTCCTGTTGTAATAGTTGCTCTTAAAGCAACTCTTGAAGATGTTTTTGAAGCAATATCTAGGCCTAACATTTCAGCATGAGATATTACTGAAGGTCTTAATTGTGCGGTATCAAGAAAAGATTCATTTAAAGCAAAATTAGCTATAAGACCATTATAATGTGTATTATATGCTAATACATCTAAGATATTATTTAAACCAGACGCTTCAAAGTCATAATCAGAAAATTCAGATTTCTGTTTAAGAAATGTTTTAAGAGAGGTTTTAATATTTTCAAAATCAAGTTGAGTTGATGTAATATTTGTTGCCATTTATCTTAACCTTGCTACTGAAGTTTCTATGACTTCTATTGTTCCTGTAGATACCACTATAAATTCTATTCTACAAAAAATATTATTTAAATCTGGCTGAATGTCAGATTGAACATTTAAAAGTTTTGCTCTTGGTTCCCAATTTTGGAGAGCCATAGCTATTTCTTGATTAACATCATCTTCAAGTAAGTCATCAGCCAGTTCAAAAAGTAAACCAGACAAATCCGCACCGAATTCATGCTGAAATGGTTTTTCAAATTTATTTGTCATTAATAAATTTTTTACAGCCTGTTTAACCGAAGCTGCTTCTTCTTTCTTAAAAATATCACCATTAGTTTTTTTATTAAATAATAAATTAATATCTTTACTTACCCGCACCCCAGACGTAATAATACTTTGAGTAGAAAGATTTCCATCTTCTGTTGAGAATGCTCTTGTTACCATTTTATTCTATCTTCTGTTGTTTATTCTATTTATATATTTATTTGTTAATTATTTGTTATTTTAAACTCCAATTAGGGCCCCCCTGACCCAGCATAAACTCTTCCTGTCTAGATCCTATTTCGGCCGCTAGGTATTGGTGATCAGATGGAATGGCTCTGCTTATATACACCCTGTATTCTGTAGGACCAAAGAAGCCCTGATCACCATAACCAACCTGTTTAAAGAATTCTTTTTCGCCTTCGACATCATGGAATATCAGAATAGTTCCTGGAGCGTGTTCACCAGCTTTTGCTGATGCTGATAATTCTTCTATACTGCTATATGTACCAGCTGGTATTTTTGTTTTTGTTCCGGCTTTCTTAGGTTCGGGTTCCTTAACAGCCTTTGGAGTTTCTTTTTCTTTAACTATTTCAGCTTTTGTTTCAGCTGTTTTATATACTTCATTTGATCGAGGAGCTGGAATCGATCCACCTTCTTCATCTCTCATTGAGAACAAACTTGCATCTTTATATATTTTAAAATCGCCGCCCCAACCCAATCCAAATGATTGTGCTATTTCGGAAATCTCATCCGGAAAATCATGAACAAGAGTAGTACCCTTTAAGTTCTGAGAAATATTTATGTTTATTCCAAGCCCTGAAGCATTCGGTGTCCATAAGTCTTGTTCAAGGTATTCGTTTTTAAGATTTGAATATCTCTGCGTAGTAGTGGAAAATCCATCTAGTGTTTTAATTACATAATTATATGGCGGACCTTCAAGTTTATTAATAAACCCTTGCATGTTGTTCCAAACCGCAGCAGAAACAAAAGCGTAAAATCCAGATTTTGTTCTAATTTTCTTTAAACCTTTATCAGTAATAGCTGGTGTTGTCTCTTTTTCTAATTCAACAGCACCTGTTTCGCTTAAGGATATTTCTATTAAATCTTTTGTGGATTGTACTTCATCATTAAAATGTGTTTCTATATCCTGTTTAAATAATATTTTATAATTCTGAGGAATTTCTGGCATAACTACTATAATGCATGAATATAATATTTTCTCTCCACTTGATAATTCATCTACTTCATACGTATCGTAAGATAATATTAGTTTATCGAATTCAGCATTATCCTTTAAATATGCGGCTAAATCAAATGTAATATCTGGTGATATATCACCGCTTTTTGAATTTCTGACTTCAAATCCAACTACTCTTCCAATACTAGACAGTTTTGTAATAGAATTTGCAGGAGCAGAATTATCAGTAGCTCCTAATTTTTGCACACCTTCTACTATTTTTATGTTAAATCCCTTCATAAATGCAGGTGATTTTGCTATTTTTAACAATTTAATACTAGCAACTAAATTTCTTGCTATTCTGTGTCTCTCAGTTTGATCTATGTCATTCATTGTTTCACTGTTTGGAAAAAATTTAGATAGTGGCATGCCAGGAGCAAGTAGTGTACCCATTCTAATATTTTTTATATTATTTGGATTATATTGCGCTTCAGGTACAATAAATTTAATTTGTTTTTTCGATGTGTCACTTGCTTTATAGCGATAGGTTTTAGTATTTGGATCGTGATTTCCTATATCATCTCCTCCTAATCTAACCTGACTTTTCTTTCCTATTATCCGATCTATGTGGGCCGGAATTTTTTCAACATACGAGGCGGATAGCACTCCATCTGCGATTTGCTCTTGAGTAAATGATAAATTATTTTTATTTGCTGGATTACGCATTTTAATTCTTATTTCAGCTGTAGTAAGAGGTTTTTCTGTAACTCCACCAGTAGTTACCGTTTTATCTAGATAATTATAAATTCCATCATCATCATCTACAAAAACAGACTGAACCATATATGCAGATTTATCTAAGAATATAGATGAAGTAGTCGCAGTTGGTAATGGTTTTAAATTATCTAATCCACTTGGACCATAATCACTTGCAGCATCAGTTGGCCATTTCTTTGGACCCTTTGTAGTATTTGCTGCAGTCGCATCTACAGCATCTGCCGTAGTATTAGCATTTGTAAATCCAGCCGCACTGCCGAGGGTCGGACCAACATTTGCAGTATCAGCAGAAATTGCTTGATCGGCCATTCCAGTTAAGTCACCATGAAATGTTGTTGCATGCATAGATGTTGAATTTACTCGAGTTGAATTAATTGTTTGAGTATCTAATGTATCAGTTGCATATACACTTTTTGTAGTAACAGTGTCAAGTGCGTTTATTGAATGACCAGTAAACATATTATAGTTATACATTACAATATTCTCACCACCAATAGTTCCAGTATTACCTGTAGCAGTTAAATCCTGAGCAACAATATTAATATTAGGTGATGTTAAACTAATTTCGGTTTGTGATGTAAGAGTTGTAGATCCTTTGTGATTATAATCTGCTTCACCTCTTACAATAAATTCATAATCTTCTTTTACTGAAGTGCTTAGTTTTCCAAGAAATGTATTTGTAACATCTTTTAATACTGTAGTGCTTTTTACTTTTTGAATAGTTTCAGCCATCATACCAATAATTCGTTTAGTATAAGACCCGAAGATATTTACAATCCAATGACCTCCAACTTTTAAATTATAATTACCACCAACATCAAGATTAAAATCTCCACCAATATTCATATTTAAGTCACCTGAATAAGTAAGATTCCCATTGCCTTCTGTAAATAGATGATGATTTCCAGTTACTAGATCTACTCTATTGCCTCTTGCATTAACAATAATAGATCCATCTGGTTTCATTTCAACCCCAGCGCCTGACATATGCTTGAGTAGAATTCTTTCACTGCCGATAGTATCGTCATAAAGAACGACATGACCTTTTGGTGTTGTTTTAATCGATACTTCAGTTGAAGAAGAAGGACTTTCATGGACTAAAGATATATCTTCACGACCTATAGTAACAGCAACGTCGGTTTCTAAATTATGTATATGTCCTGCTCTTACACTTTTTTCTACGCCCTGTTCAAAATAATAATCAGACCGTGGAAGTTCTCCTGCAATATCTTCAAAACCAGTACCTGAAGTTTTACCTTGTAAAGTAGCTCTACGGTTTCTTTCAATTAGACCATCAAGATCGTCTTTATGGCTCATGCTCCACTCCCCCAAAATTTAAAGTCGTCTATTGTCTTAATCACTTTTCCAGCTTTATCTTTAATTTCAACAGCAGCATTAGTAGCATCTTCAAGATCTAACCCCTGCTTTAAATAATCTCCTACACTTTGATTATTTACCTCGACTCTCAATACCTCATCTGGAATAATATCAAACGATTTTATAATATCACCAGCTTTTAATTTATTTTCATTTAAAAGATTTACCAATTCATCATAATTATGTATTGCGACTGGCACTTTACCTGGAAGTACCGTTGCTGTTCTTATTTGTTCTTTATCTACTACCTGAGGTATTTCAGCAGCAGGTACCGATATTGCAACAGCAGGAGCGTTATATATAGACACAGCATCAGATAACATGAGCTCTTCTCCAACCAAATCATCTTGATCCTTACCAGGAAGACTAGGATCGGATTGATTAGTGGTTTTAAATCTATTTTTTAAGTATCCTGCTACATTAAAACCTGGATCTAATTCCTGTTTATTAATTTCATTATGACCAAATATGTTACATCCTGGCCAAATAACATAAAATGCTTTGCAAATCGTTTCGAAAGATTTATACTGAGATGCAGTTAATGATTCATTACCATACACCCAATCTTCTTTCTTTTCGTCAGAATACGAATTTAAACCACCGACAAATGCAATAGCAATGCTAAAGTCATCATGTCCTGGCGCATGCTGACCTGCAATATACACTGGACGGCCTCTTTCTATTTGACCATTCTTTTTTATGATATAATGATAAGAACAGCCATCATGATTTAATGCTATTGATCTTTCATGAACTTCTGCAGCGCCTGCATATGCTTGGTCTAGAAAATGACCCGTCCAATGTACAATCATCTCAGTAATTTCTCGAGTAACACTATTAAACTCAGCAACTAATTCTTCTTGAGATTGCACACGACTAAATGCATATTCTCCTATATTTTCTGCTATGCGAGTTTTGCCCGATATTGCGGTTTTAGATCCGTCCCAATTTGAAGCCGATTGCCCTATTTCGATTTGAGATGCAGATAAAGCTGGAAAATCCTCATCTAAAGTAATATTCGAATTAAGATCAATTGTAAGATCATTAACTTTATCTTCGAGTTTATTTATTTGTACACCCAATTCATCTTCTATGATTGCTCTTGCTTGTTCAGGAGGAATTCCTGGAATAGTAATTTTGCCTGTATCAGGATCTTTATATGGAACTAGATCGGATCCAAACGTAGTAATTTTGCCTGTATCAGGATCTTTATATGGAACTATTTTACCTTGCTTTAAACTACTAATAAGTGTTGCAGTATTAATATTATTAATCACTTTTTCAAATTTTTCTTCTTTTAGATCTTTTACTGATTGTATAACATCTTCTATTTCCATTACTGATCCAGCAATATCTTCAATTCCTCTTCTTATATGATTTTCTGCAGCTAACTTAGTATTTTGAATTACACCTAGTGTTGTTTGTATAGTCTTATCAACTTCAGTCACAGTATCTAAAATCTTATCTGCCCCCTTAATAGCAATATCTAGATCAATATTTAAAGATGAATTTATTCCGCCAATACCAGATGTCAGACTCTTTAATCCATTTGGTATATCTGAGAGTCTATTCAACGATCCGGTCAAATTTGATCCCAATGATTCAGCCGCTGCTTCTAATTTAGCTACCTTATCAAGACTATCCTTTGCAGCTCCAAGCAAATTTGTTGGAACAATGCCCTTCATTATGTCGTCAAATTTTGGAAGTGATCCAGTAATCTTATTGATATTTGATTGAATAGAAGCTGGTGTTCCAAGTAATTTATTAGCTTTCTTTACACCAGCTATTATATCTGCTTTTTCTGCTTTTGGAATACCAACAAATCCGGTATCGGGATTAGTCCAAGGCCGAGCGCTCATCTGCTGGATAATTTCTTCTTCAGCAGCAGTTAAAGCCTTATTCATCTTATCTTCCAGGCCTGGCATTTTATTTGTTAGTTCTACAATAGGAGCAACTGGTATTAAATTAGCGAGTTCCTCTTTTACTATAGGTAAAGATTCAGTAAGAGATTTAATTCCATTAATACTATTGCCTACTTTATTCAGGGCTATTTTAGTTTCGTTTAATGATTTGACGGCACTACTTACTTTATCTATTTTTGATTTCATTCCATCGAGGTCAAGAGTACCTCTCACATTTTTTATTTTTGTGTTTAGATTTCCAATATCCATAATAATCTCCTTACTAACTACCGCTAACAAATCTACGATAATAAACTCTAGCATGTTTAATTCGATTTCTTAGAGTTGGTGACCAATATCTTCTACCGGAGTGACCTCGTCTAGTGCCTTGAGAAGTATAAGGACATGCACCAAATGATCCACCATATCTTACATATTTACTTGATGGTCTTTCATAAAATCTACATACACTATAAGTAGCATTTGGAACATCTGATCCACAAGCATTAATATATCCAAAAGCACTGGACTCGCTACCTGTACACTCGTGATATATAAATCTACATTGTGCATCTAAACTTTGCCACGGCAAATTGATACTTTCAGAAAATTGTATTAATTTTTCCCATCTATCGGCTCTCCATTGACATAATCCAAATGCAGGTAATCCAACATCATTTGGATTAATTATTTCATTCCAAGGCCCGCTTTTAATCGATAAACGTTGTCCTTCATAAACTCCGTTAAAATCTCCTCCTCTTCCAGGACCGGATTCTACTCTAATGTTTCCCATAAATGCGCATACTTGAGCTGGGTCCATAAAGTTTCGAAGAGAAGTAAATATTTTTTCTTCTGTTCCATTTCCGGGCATTTTCTTTGCAAGAGCTTCTATTTCAGCCGAACCTGCTTGGACTGATAACACGTCACCTGAAGAATATGATTCTCGGTTTGTGGCTGTAGTAGAGAAATTACCACCATCTGTTAAAGGTTTTTCAAGTGTAGGATCATTTGTTTGAATATACGAAGGATTTTGAATAGTAGTATAGCTTCCTAGAATTAATGGTATTTGTGACAGTTGACCATCTAAAAACATACCATGAACCATAGCACCTCGGCCAAGCACAGCATTTTCACCATCTCCGGATATTCCAGGAGATGTGACAGGCAATAGCGTTTGAGCCCAAGGTAAATCATGATCAGCAATTTCAATATTATCGTGTATGCCAAATATTCTAACTTGAACTCTTCCCATATGTTTAGGATCGTCATTTCTTCTGACTTTTCCAATAAAAAATCTTGGATTATCTCCCCAGTATCGGCTAGATATACTTTTCATCTTATTACCTTTTCTCGTGAGCTAATTTAACTAAACCTAAAGTAGATGAAAACATTCCATCGCCTGCAGGACTAAAAGTGTGCTTAGCACTGTATATGATATAGTCACCCGATTTTTTAATATCTAATTCTTGGTTACTTTCTGCTCGATGATGCATAGTATTTTTCTTAAATTCTACACGTATTTTATTACTTATTGTCATATTTTTATCTTTTGCCAAAAAGTTCTTACCCGGTACTTGAATAGTTAATGCTGATTTATGTAAGTATCCTCTTATTCCTAGTGCAGTTACTTTTAAATTGTGTAAATCACCATTTCGATATTCGTTATAACCTCTAATGTTATCTATTGAACCTGTCGCTCTTCCGCTCTGAGATCTACTAGTAGTAATATTAGTTATAGTAGTAGCATTATATTGACCAATATTTTTTCCAGCAAAAACAGCCTTATCGTCATAAACTGGTATATCAGTCTCATCGAATATACCTAACATCTTTGCTCTCGCAAAAGTTTCTCCAGGATTATGTTTTTTAACGTGCACTGTTCCTTGAAAGGTATCGATAAAATTATAAGTAGCAGGACCGATACCAGCAACATTCATTAAATTCTGACTCTCATTTTCTTTATATACAGAATTTTTAATTAAAAAGTTTTTCTCAACAGGTTTTAGAGTATGCGCCTTTGCAGCGATCGCTTCTGAATACGTGTATGGAGGTAATCCAGTTCCAATATTGTTAAGAGTCGGCATTCTTAACATAGTTTCTAAATCTAAAAATCTAACTTTATCATCTCCCATACTCGCAAACACATAAAACGGATACCCGTTTGAAGTTACGCACCTATCACAAAGCCAGGTAATCGCATCTAAAGGCCCCATATTTGGAATTATGACTTTCATCTCGCCGTCTATTAACGGTTCTGTCCTATCATCAAATAGTAATTCATTATTTAAAAAATAGTCAGATCCGGTAGTAACATATCTATCTAATTCACGTAATAAACTCTGTATTATCTCTGTGGCACTACTTCGAAATCCACCATCATTGATTCCACCTTGACTTTCAACGGCTTTAAATATTCTATTAATATTCATTAAATTAGATTGGTATGCTCTTTCTTCTATTAAGTGTAATAGAACTATTTCATTATTATCATTACTTTTTCCGGTATTAGTTACTTTATTTACGATAAAACGTTTAGTAATTGAATTGTCTTTAGTATCTTCTATTTCATGTCCTGAAAATATAGATATTTCAATTCTTTCAGTTCCTTGAAATGGAAATCTATCTCCTAAATTTGCGTTATCTAAAAATGCTAATTGAGCACTTATATACGGCGTATCTAAAGATTCAAAAAAACTTATTTCGTTTATCATATTTTTAATATCATAACCTTCAGGAGCCCATTGATTCCAGCGGTCGGCTGTTACCACAACTCTTTCAATAACATATTCATATGGATTACTTGGTTTGTTAACTTCTTCCATTAAAAATTATCCGGCCATAAATTCTATAAAACCACGATGTATCGATCTTATAGCACCTGGTTTTATTACTTTAATTTTTCTTAATTTTTCATTTTCATACAGATTATAATCGAATCTTGTAATTTCTGTTAAAAAAGCTGGTTGCTCTTCAATTCTAGGATCTATATCGACCCAATTTCCATCTGCGTCTTCATAATGGTGAGCACTTAGTATTTCGGTTGAAGCAGATTTTAATCTAGCATTTTCAAAGAACGTAATATCTTCATATTCCTCAATTGAATTAGGATCTAATAGAGAAAGAGGATTTTCAGTTATTCTATCAAATTTAACAGTTTCTCCATTAATCCATGTTCCGGAATTATTATTAAGAATTATTTGTCCAAAATCCATATTTTTTCGAATTACTGTCCCTTTAGCATCAGACTGAGTACCGGTAACAGAACTTCCAACTTTAAATATATTAAAAAGATTTTGATTACCGTCTGGGTGACCTACGTGCGGAATACCATAATCATCAGTTCTAAAAACAAGGGTAACATTTGGATACGTTGTTTCAGTTTTCGAAACAAGCTGGCTATATGTAAGAGGCCATCCCTGTCTTCTTAGATGATCGTTCATTAGAAAAAATGTCCAATAATATTTAGAATCTCCATACATTTTAGCAGCTAACACATCAGGCCTATCTCCTTCTAAAATCTGATAAGATAGATAGTGTTGAAATGAATCTTTGAATTGATCTATAATATCTGCATATGCAGATATATTCTGAAAAATGGTAAGTGAATTATCTTCACCGCCAAATCTATAATTTATATTTTCAAAGGGTGAAAAATATCCCATATTAAAATCCGTCCTGTATATCTTTTTTATTTAACAATTCGTTTTCTCTTAAGGTCATCGATATATTTGTTTCTTGAAAATGACCACCTTTGAAAAAAGACGCAGAAGGAGCATTAAATGTAGCTTGAAAATTAGTTAAATAACATGGTTTAAATCTTATAAAGTCTTTTTTACTACTAGAACCATAATGCATGCTTATGTTAATCTCGTTTGGAAATCTATATCCGAATGGAACGCTTATGCCTCCAAGAGTATCAGTATCAAACGCATCTGGATATAACTCAGTTCTAAAGAACTTAACAATTTTTACTATTTCTCTAGCCTCAGCTTCTGAAGTAGGTTGCATTTTAAAAGTAAAAGAAAATGTTCGTAAATTAGGTTTATCAAATAGCATTGTCATATTAGAAATTGGTGAGGTTCTTAATGATCCTCGAACAGCGCCGTCAATTACGCCATTTTTACCTGCAAGACCTGCAAGACGTGTAGCACCTAATCTTGCTGCATCTTGACTTACAGATCCTCGTAGGGACTGATAAAAATTATCAAGCGACTGTACTCCGCCACTCGCTAATCCTTCTAGCACCCCACCACCATTAGATATTGCTTCTGAAGCAGCACCTCCCACAAAACCAAGATCAGCAGTAGAATAATTAACACCGTCCTGAAATGTTATATTTGAAGGCATATACATCTTACAACTCATTTTACTATTCGCTTTAGTTTCGTTTTTCAGTATTGCCCTTTTCCCATTTTGATCAAAAGCGGTCTTCGCTTCGCTTTGGCCACCAATAGCATCTGGTGGTCTAGTACCTGGGGTTGCACCCGTCGGCGCGGTACCGGTTCCCGCATACATAACGGTATCAGTTAAACTTTTAAACATTTCTCCTAATACAGCCATCCCGTCGCCGAGTGCAGGAGGTGTTGTGATTACTGGCTGAAATAAAATATATGCTTTATAATCGGTCTCATTTTCTAAAGGAAATTTTAATCTAGATAATGCCTTCACAGGTGCCGCACCCGGTTCAAAATCGAGAGCGCCTGACATAAGCCGTCTCTGTGTTCCTCTCAGCCTAGCAGCTGTATCTTCGACATTAATTACCATACGAAATTTCCTATAAATAAGTCTAAATTATCTTAATTATATTTATATAGGAAACTATGAAAACATACTCAGGCAAATTTAAACCAAAGAATCCAAAAAAATATAAAGGAGATTATACCAATATAGTGTATAGATCAATGTGGGAGCGTCATTGTTTTAAATGGTGTGATGAGCAAAGTGATGTTATATCATGGTCAAGCGAAGAAGTTGTAGTACCATATTTGTATGAAGTTGATAAAAAATATCATAGATATTTTGTTGATCTTAAAATTACATTTAAGAATAAAAAAACTATATTGGTTGAAATCAAACCAGATAAGGAAACCCGGCCTCCGAAAAATCCAGGTAAAAAAACAAAACGTTATATTACCGAAGGATTGACTTATGTAAAGAATATGAATAAATGGAAAGCTGCAAAAAATTATGCAGATGATCGCAATTGGGAATTTCAAATATGGACTGAAAATACTCTTGATAAAATGGGAATACGACCAAAGGGTAAAAGTTTAAAACCACTGCCGGCAATGAAGAAACCTAAGAAAAAAGTATAAATAGATTCATGACAGAGATATTTAAAACACTAGAACTAGAAGCTTTTCGTGCAGGGATTACTCCTCGCACTAAGGAGTCGCGTGAATGGTTTCGACGTAAGATAAACACGATGCGTGGAAGAGAATACCGTAGAATTAAACGTGGTCAATTGATGCAAGAAGATGAATTGACTCTTAATAATAACACTGATATTGGTAAAATGTGTATGTTCTTTTACGATCCAAAGCATAAAGATACCTTACCTTTCTATGATAGTTTTCCTCTTGTTATTATTATTGGCAAAGCAAAAGGTGGGTTTCTTGGTATGAATTTACATTACCTACCTCCACTATTAAGAGCTAAGTTTCTTGATGCTTTAATGGAAAATGCAAAAGAAGATGATTTCAATGTTACATATCGAACAGTAAAAGCTGCAAGTAATATGCAATATTACAAACCAACTATTAAACACTATCTTAAAAAACATTTAAGAAGTAGATTAGCAACTGTACATGCTCCGGAGTGGGAAATTGCAACTTTTCTGCCGACAGCTTCTTGGCAAAAAGCATCTGGTCGTGAAGTATATAGAAATTCAAGGAGTGTACTAAATGGGTAACAGTCGTATATTTAATATTGATGCTTTTAAAAGTCAGATCAGCCAAGGGTTAGCAAGATCAAATAAATTTGTGATAGGTTTACCTGCAGGTAGCACTATTGAAAATGACCACAATAGATTTCAGACAAATCCAAGCAATGAACCGCGAATTACAGCAGTGGCATCAGATTTACCAGGCCGATCTACCTTACATTTTTTATGTAGATCCTGTAATCTGCCTATGAATCAAATGTTGACATCAGAGCGAATAATAGGAATGAAACAGGAGAAAATTACTTATGGTTATGCTCAATCAGATGTGACACTTTCTTTTTATGAATCAAATGATTTTCCAATAAGAAAATATTTTCAAACTTGGCAAAATACACAAGTAGATCAAGATGAAGGAGAACTTAACTTTAAAAAATCATACGCAAAAGATATGACAATAACTGCATTTTCAACAGAAGGATCTCCTTTATTTGGTGTTTCATTAATAGATGCCTTTCCTGTAACTATAAATCAACAAGATTTTTCAAACGAAAATAATGGTATTGTAGACACAACAGTAACTATAGCATATACTCGATATTTGTCACAGATACCCTCTGGTATGAAAAATGTTGCGGGCGGTCTTCCTGACGGAATTGATCAATTTGTAAAAGATGCACGAGATGCACGAGAATTAAAAAAATTAAAAAGTGTATGGTTAGATCCATTCAGAAATATCGGATAATATTTATAATTTTAAACCATGAGGTAATATAATGGCACTACCAATTTTAAATGACAAACCTAAATATGAAATGACTATTCCGTCAACTGGTCAAACAGTACGTTTTAGACCATATCTAGTAAAAGAAGAAAAGGTTCTGATGCTTGCTATGGAATCAGAAGATTCAAATCAAATGTTTTCATCAATTATTGATACTATAAAAGCGTGTGTCCACACAGAAGAAAATGATGTAAAATGGAATGAACTTGCAATATTTGATATTGAATATATGTTCGTAACTATTAGATCTAAATCTGTTGGAGAAACGAGTAAACTTAATTTAAAATGCGCTGAATGCGAAGAACCAAACGAATTAGTTGTTGATCTATCTGATATTGCTCCCACTTTGCCTGATGTGTCATCAGTAATCGTTCTTACAGATGAAATTAGTTTAGAAATGCAATGGCCAGCGTATAGTGATTTAAATAAAGCTGGAATGCAAGAGATGAGTAGCACTGAACTTACCATGATGATGATTGGCAATTGTATTAAATATGTGTATACAGCTGATGATCAAATTATACTAAAAGACGAATCACAAGAATCGGTGACTGCATTTATTGATTCTTTAAGCACAACACAATTTGAGATGATAAAAAATTATACTGAGAAAATGCCGCAGATTATAAAGAATGTTGAATTTGATTGTGAGAATTGCAATCATCATAATGAAATTAAACTACAAGGAATGGCTGATTTTTTTTAGTATGCCTCTCTCATGATAGTCTTATAAATTTTTATAAGAGTAACTTCAGGATGATGCAAGACCATAATTATTCGTTAAGTGAACTAGAAAACATGATACCATGGGAAAGAGAAATCTATATTATGCTTTTAAGTGAACACATAAAAGAAGAAAACGACAAAGCTAAAGAGCGTGATCTTGGGCAGATGTAATAGGATAGAATAATATGGCAACTATAGAACAGTTAACACAACAGCTTGTTAATGTAAACGAGAATCAAAACGACACCGCCAAAGAGACTAAAAAAGAAATTAGTGTGCTGTCAAAAAGTGTGAAAGATCTTCTAAAATTTCAAAAAGAGCAAGCAAGAAAATCTGGTCAAGATTTGGAAGCTGAAAGAGAAGCATCGAGAAGAACATCAAGCGCGGGTGCCACTTCTAGCGTTGCTAGCGGTGGTGATGCAGGTGGTTCCATGGGTGGAATAGGTTCAATGCTAGGCGGGGTAGCTGCTTGGGCCGGGGGATTTCTCTTAAAATTTACAAAAATTTTCGAAATGCTAAAACGTATGTTTATGTTCGGAGCTCGAGCTACTGGTATAGGTGCAGTAATATATTTAATTTATCAAACCTTTAAAGATATTGGTGAAAATAAAAATTTTCAAGAAGCTATAGAAAAAATAAAAGAAAGTTGGAATTCTATAAAAACTTCATTTACTTCTATAAAAAATAAAATAGTAGGTTTTTTTGTAGATGAAAACGGTGAGAAAACAGATCTAACAAAAACAATAGAAGATACTATAAATTCAATAACCGAATTTCTTGTAAAACCACTTAATAGAATTAAGTGTACTATTCAAGATTTTGTTAGTGTAACACTCTCGTCTGTTGTGAAAAGTGTTGAAACCATATTTAAGGGTATCGATTTAATATTAAGTGGAGAGTTCGGTGCAGGTATAAATGAACTATTTAAAGCTGCTTTAGGATGGGATTTTAAAGCCGGAAAAATGACAACAGAATCTATGGGCTTATTGTGGCTTCTTAAAAATTCTTATGATGCTGTTCTAAGTCTTATGCCTGACATGAAAGTGGTTATACCCTCTATAAGTAAAAGTTTTGACAATATGTGGAATAGTTTATCATGTCATATTGAAGATGGATTAGCTTATATTACCGAAAAGTGGGAAGTGCTTTCTGGATTCTTTACTGAAACAATACCGGGATGGATTGAAACTACAAAAGATAAATTTGTAACAGCATGGGACATCAGTAAAGATTTACTTAAAACTAAGTGGGATGAAGTAGTAAAATTCTTTACTGTAGATGTACCAAAATATTTTACTGATTGGCTTACCACCGCTGTTGATAATGTTGCGGCTCCAATTGCTGCAACCTGGGCCAGAGTAGTCGATTGGTTTCTCAGAGTCAACACCGATATTACTACAAAATATGAAGAGATTAAAGCTTTCGGTTCTAATATAATATCTGGAGTAAAAGATACTTGGTGTAATGTTGTTGAATTCTTTACTGTAGATGTACCAGCTAAAATGAAAGAAACTTGGGAATCAATAAAAGCTTTCGGTTCTAATATAATATCTGGAGTAAAAGATACTTGGTGTGATGTTGTTGAATTCTTTACTAAAACTATTCCAGATAAAATGAAAGAAACTTGGGAATCAATAAAAGCTTTTGGAGTCAATCTGTTAGGTACCGCAGAAACAGGTCTTAAAATGTATTGGGATTTTCTTGTTGATTTTTATACCGTTAAAATACCAGCCGCAATGAAAGCAGTATGGGAAATAATAAAAGCAGGTGGCACAGGTATATTAGATAATATTAGCGCAAAATGGGAAAGTCTTAAATGTTTCTTTATTGATACAATTCCAGAAAAAATTACTAATTTTTTATCACCTCTAGAAAATTTTGATATAATGGCCAAAATTACTGAAGGCTTTGCTACAGTTAAAACCTTTTTTACAAAAACAGTTCCAGATAAGATTGCTGAATTTAATCCGCTTGGTGAGTTTAATTTGACTGAAGAAATAGGTAAAAAAGTGGCTGATATGCTAGCTATGATTTTTGATCTTATTCCAAGCATAGAAGATATTAAAAATACTATAATAAGAAGCGTAAATAAATTAGGCAGCGCTGGAAAAGCTGTAATGGACTTTTTCGGATTAGGATCTGGAACAGAAGGTCCAGGTCCGTTGACCACGCCGGAAAAAGTAGCGCAGAACACTAAAGAAAGAACAGAACAGGGATTAAAACCTTTCGCGCCTTTACTGGAAGTACAAGCATATAGCCCTGTAAATAAGAAGATGGTCGACCACAATTACACCATGATGGATGAGTTTTTAACAAACGAACATAGTGCTATGAATAAGCATCTAATAAATAAGAAAGCTGACGACACGCGGCTTGAAAGTCAAGCACAATCTAATAAATTAGGGTTAATAGCTGATAAGCTCGATGTATTAATATCAGTACAGGCTATGGGAGCTCAAAATGAAGGTTTAAAATCTATGGTTAATAATCAAACTTATAATTATGTCACGACAACACCAACGTCAACAGATATAGAATATATGGGGTACGGACCACCTCACTTACAACAGTTTTATAAATGATAAGCAAATGCCGACAATTAAGCCGGCATTTCTCAGTTATATAGTTATATTTAATCGTTAACTAAATTAGCAAAATGTGACATGATATCGTCTTCATCATCTGAACTAGCTACAGCACTCATTGCAGGTTCAGGAGCTGATTTAATAGGTGGCGCTACTTTTTCTTCTCCAAGGCTACGCTCTTGGGCCACAGTGGGAGCTCCAGCAACTGCTGATTCTCCAAGCACACTCATCAATTTAGTTTTTAGCTCTGTATAAGACTTATACTTAGTAGGGTCAGTATACTCAGCCAAATCATGCATTGAATTGTAAATACCTTCAAGTTTTGCATCATCATCAGAAAGTACTTCTTGAGAAGCAAATTCTGATTTATCGTAGTTGCGATAACCTTCAACATCCCGAATTTTTAGTTTGAAGTTAGCACCAGTCCAAAAATCAAATGGATTGATTGGTTCTTCATCTGCAAATTCTGGCTGCATTGCATCCATTAGTTTATCAAAGATTTTCTTACCATATTGATAGAGAAATACCTTACCTTCATTGGCAGGGTTGCCTGAATCAGATACGATAAGAACGTTTGATACATAATGCAAACGACGTTTTTGGTTACGAGCGATTGTCTTATCAGACTCAACACCACTATTCCAAAGACGGCTATTGACTTCACCAACTGGATCATCTTGTCCAATAGATGTAAGTGATCGTTCAATGTACCATTTACCAGTTGGGCCTTTAAAGCCATGATCCCAATAACGAACCCATGGCAACTCAGAACCTTCTGTAGCTGGGAGAAAACGAAGAACAGCATAACCATTATTTTGTTTATCGACTGTAGGTTTCCAAATACGATCATCTGTGTATTTGTTTGTAGAACCGCCAGCAGATTCTGCTGCTGCTACAAGTTTATCAATTTGACCACGGTTCCGTTTTAGATTTGCAAAAGACATATTATATTCCTTATATTTGCTGAATTGTGTTTTGTATTAACTGAATTATTATACCACATTTTTGACATGAAGTATACCTTTATTTATATTATTTTCTGACAAAAATAACTGTTTCTTTACCAGTATCAGGATTAACTGATGGAATTGCAACATGACCTTTTGGAACAGGTTGTGTTCCAACATATTCCCATTTTAGACCGGCTGCTTTATTGGCATCACTTACTGCAAAAAAATCCTCATTTTCATTTGCAAATAGACCAAAAATCATAATTAGTTCAAACATTTTTGTTTTCCTTTGTGTGTTTATATAGTTGATAATAGTAGTCAAAAGTTACTGGATAGTTGTCTGGATCGGGTAGCACTCCTTTAAACATTTTAATAAATTCATTTATTTCTTCATTGCTCATGATTACACCTTAAAGCACAATACCATTCCCAAAAATAATAAGCATTTAAGAACATTGCCCCTACGATTATAAGGTTACTAGAAAGATTAATTGCAATATATGAAAGTATATCTGCAAATACGTATATTACTACATAATCCCACCATCTTATCATTCAAATAACAATTCATTTTGTTTTGGTAAAAAATTAAGACTCATTGCTTCAGCTTCAATTTTTTCTCGGATCACATTTGATATAAACTTTTTTACATCTTGTGGATCAATATTAGTGATCTCACATGTCTCAATAACAGCGTCCATATATGATAATTTTTTATCAACGACCTGTTTTTCAATTAACTTACCAAACTTGGCTCTGTTCATGAACTTAACTTCTTCTTGCATAATCATCCTTTCTATTTAGCCATAACTCTAACAAGGATAGTATCCTTATTGATGCGACCATTTACTTTATCTTTAGTTTTAGTCGTGAGCTCAGACCATTCTTTTCTAATTTGATTTGCAGATTTTGTCAAAACCGCTTTTATAAAATCATCCGGTTTGCGAAGTTTAGTACTACGTGAAAGATCAGCATCAAGGCCTAAAATAGTAGTACCCTTTACTTCAAAACCAATAGATTTTTGGCATACATATTCTGTTAGCTCTTTGTATTTTACATTAAAGGTATATAAACGCATCGCACCAATTATAGAAGTTGGATGGATTGAAGTGAGTTTAAACTCTTTTGACTCTTTTGCATAATTAAGTTTTTCGACTTGCTTATCTGCAGTTTTAACTTTTGGCTTACGAGTAGTACGCAATGCCTTTTTTGATGCCATGAATTTATCAGTATCGTTTACAAGTTGATTAAGAAATTCAAGATATTTTTTACGTTCTGGAACAGAAAGATGTGAAAATGCTTCAACCAAATCTTCGGTTTTATCTTCAACTAATTCTTTTGCTTCATTACGAATAGGTGTATAGTAATCTAAAACAGCTTTGGCTGTATTATTTGCAGCATCAACTTTTTTTAATTCATCATAGAGTGAATACTTCATGCATTCCTTATGATTTTTAGGATCATATTGATCAAGAACATGTTCAACTTGGCCAATAAATTCTGATGTTTTTTCTTTTAAAATTTCCTGTATAGTTTTTCTTTGAGGTGATGGATCATCAGCAAGGTCAGCTTTTCTAACAATGTTTTTCTTTCCACGGCCAAGAATTTCTTTCATATGGCGATTTAAACATTCTTCGGCTTTCCACCATATTGGAAATTCTTTATCCATTTCTTTCCAAGCAATAGTAGCAGCTACAAAAGGTAAACCAGTAAAAGCCCATTCAGGTGCTTCAAGAGCAATTTTAGCCTGATCTTTTGGCATAGTTGTTTTAATATATGACTTGATCTTTGATGCAATATCTTTTTTATCAAGATCAGTACGGCAATAATCGTTAAAATCACGAAAGTTTCCCATTGGCCCAGCAGTAAATCCAGTTGACTTGCGCCGAGAAAATGTTTGCTTGACTTTAGCTTTCTTTGTAAGCTTACGAGTTACCATTATTAAAGTCCTCTATTTTGATTAAATCATAATCTCCATCATCCATTTCTTTGTAATGAATATAGCCATCATGACATAGTTTAGTGATTACAAGATCAATTATGCCTTCAACGTTTTCTTCTTTTGCGCTTCTACGACCAATAATATAGGAAGTAATAATAATCCCACTTACAAGTAAACCAAGTTCAAGCATAGTTATCTCCTTAACATATGATTATAGTAACACAAATAAGAGCTATTGTAAACCCTTAAATGCATTTTTTTTATTTTTTTATGATTTACCTGCGGTAACATATGAGCCTTCAGCCATATCATATGCTGCTACTAATTCTTTTAACATGTATGGTGATATTACCACAATATTAAAATCATCGTCATCAGTATACTGACGAATATAACAGAGTTCTTCGTCAACTATAATTTCCACATCATCGGTTTTTCCATTATTATCTAAAATGGTAATAATACTATGATCATATTTATGTTCAACTGTAATCATAATTTTCTAAGTAAACCTTTTAATTTTACAATTTCAGCATTAGTAAGAGCTGCGTAAGGGACTTTTAGAAGTCGATTCACTGCATTAATGATAAAGTCTCTATCATCTTGATTCATTTCTTAGCAGTCTTTCTTAAGCTCTTAAGGGCCTCTGAGATGATAGTTGGATATTTTCCAATGTAACTACCTGCTTCTAAAACATCCTTGCTTAGTAGATGTTTATGATAGTGTTCAATATTGTCCCATTGCTTCAGAATATTTTTTGCTAATTTATCATAAAAATCATCAGATAATATTGGATCGTCTTTCTCATAATAAGCATACGATGCCATAAGATAATATGGCACCGTCATATTTACATTATTAGTAATTATTCTAATAACATGTTTATCTAAAATCATCTACGCATACTCGCCGCATCAACTGCTGCCTGTTTGTTGTCTTTACGAATTGGCATAAGATTACTTTTATGTGTTACAACAATACCAGCAATCTCATTACCTGTATATTTATTCGTTTCTTTTAGCGTACCATTATCAATACTATTTGATAATTGATCTCTTGAAACTTTAAATTTTGGCCGCTCATGACGATAGTCTTGTTTAATACCTTTCACGCCCATTCGATCAAGAAAAGCCTGATGTTCAGCTTCTCTTTCTTTCCATCCAGGCTTCTTTTTGATTTTTGATTTTCCATGTACTTGCACGCCTCTAATCATATGCATAGACATTGTATACTCCTTTATCATTAGATCTAATCTATCACACTTTTAAGCAATTGTAAAGGATTATTTTGATTTACACAGAATAAACTTTTGGGCGATAAACATATTTACATTCCTGCACGCTATCAACACGAAAAGAACGCCAGCCTTCTGCGGTCGTATCCCAGCATGGAATGACTTCAGGATTTACAGCACGAACTTTCTTTTGAGTAATAGGTTCATCTTTTTCAGCAGATGGAATCATACCTTCTAGCAAAGTGCAAGTCATAACTCGCTTATCGCCATTTACTTTTGTAAAGGTTACTTCACATACGCCTGATGTAAGCATATTCATATAGTTATCACGATCTTCAGTCATTAATATTACCCTTTCCAGTAAATGCATCATTTTCTAAATGATACTTGTTAATAAGTTTTCTTAAGAATTTATTAGTATCGTCTGCTTCATCTCTTTGCTGCTCAATACGACTCATAGATTTCCACATATGATCTTGTATTTCTTTTTCTTTTTCTAAAGCGGTTTCAAGCTCAATAATATATTCAGCTGCTTTCCAAGCATAATGCTCAGTGCATCTAGCTTTCCATTCTTCACCTGCTTGGTTTTTAAGTGATTGAACAACTTCAGACTGTTGTGGACGAGGCTTAATATCTAAATAAACCTTGTCCACAACATCATGTTCATTTTCCTCCTTTTCGAATCCGTGAGTTTGAATTTCCATTAACCCCACCGATCTTTCCGTGTTTGACCACGATCCAAAAACCACCGATCATTATTTAAGTTTTCACACATTTCAACAGCAGCTTCTTCACTACGACAAATAGTAACTAAAGTTTTACCAGTTACAATTTGCCACAACTCTTGTCCAAGTCTTGCTGGATCTTTATGAACCTTCCATTTAAAATCATTAGTCATAGTAGTCTCCTTTAAAATGCCAGCTGAATATCAGCTGGACCATTATAGTATTCGTCGTCGTGCATACCCATAGCTTCAAGCAATTCATCAGTTTCTTGCTTGAATATTTTATAGAACTTTGGATCATGCTTTTTGATACTTTCGCGATTGTGCTCAATATCAAACTTCTTGATTAGTTTTACCCAGCCTGGAGCTTTTGCTAAACGATCACGATCGAGTTCTTTTCGAAGTGCGCGATTGCCAACAAACAATTCAGTGTTAGTTAAAAACCATACACCTTTTGCAACTTCATCTGAAAAGCGCCGTCTGATGTCCATATGATCAAATGGTGTATCTTCAACAACATCATGAAGAAGTGCCACAGCCATGGCCACAGTAACACTAACTGGGCTTGGCCCATGAGGATCAGTATAGTGTGGATTTTCATCAAGATGCTCTTCAATCATATCCGAAACTGCAAGACAGTGCGAAAAATATGCTTCACCTGTGTACTTACGGGTTTGATTAGCATGTGCACGTTTTGCAAATGAAATCGCTTTATCTAACATTACATGATCTTCCACTACATATCCTTACGTATAAACATATCCCAAAACATCCATACTAAAGCGGACGCTTGCATTAACATAATTCCTATAAGTACACTTACAAGGAAACCAAAAGCAAGGCTTTCTAACAATTCATACATTACTAGTAATCCTCTTCTTCATCTTCTTTTTCGATAAACAGTTGATCTGTATTGTTTACTATAAACAGCCAAATTAATACGCCATAGCACATTAAGTATCCTGCAATCGAGTCCAGTATTATAAGACAAATACCAAGCCCGCCGAAAAATAGAGTAAATGCGATCCATAATGGATTAATCATTAGTAGTCTCCCCAATCTGTATCATGACGAGTAGTTTCATGTAGTGTTTCGCCATAATGTGTTTTAGCATATTTAGATGCATCAGTATAATGATTAACATTATCTTGACCGCCAGTAAAATCAGTTAGCTTTTTATCTTCAGCTGTACGCTTTTTACGAGCAACGATACGAACTTTAGCAGTGTTTTTGCGAATTGTTGCCAACCGCTCTTTGCGTGCCTTTTCGTTTTTTTGCTTTTCAGCAATTGCTGCAATCATTGCCAGACGATCATCTAGGTTTTTAGCAATCATGATATTCTCCTTTGTTAGATTTAATCTATCACATTTTTGAGCGATTGTAAAGGATTATTTTCAATATTTTGAAAAGAATTCCAAAGAATTTCTTCTTTTTCAAATGCATCTATTTCCCAAGGGAGATCTTCATAATCAATCCCTTCATATGTTTCACCAAACCAAGTCTTTTCGATATCACAGAATTTTTCTTCAAGGACTTGTTGAACATGGACGAGCTCATGAAAAATTGTTTTTATTATTTCTTCGACTGATTTCTTACTATTAATTTCGATAGCAGCAACACCATCTTCTTCATCGCCAATACCGTCAAAATAACCACAATTATCTCCATTTTTACTTTTAAATACAATTTGAAGCTCTTCAAGGTCTTCAAGAATAAGCATTTCATTTGCATATGAAACTACCGAGTCAAGAACTTCGTTTGAAATTTTTGTGGGTTTATTATATGTATCAAGAATCATATTATTATACCGCCATGAGATCAAAGGGATCGTCGTATAGTTGTTCCCAGCATTCTTCAAGGGCATCCTCATCATTTGAAGAGAAAGTAACAGTATTGTCAGGATTGATTGTGTAGTCAATCCCTAATCCATCAGTAAAGATAGGAAGAAGTGAAAATTGAAAAGTTGGGTTAGGTTGAAAAGTGAAAGATTTCATTTAGTTTCTCCTTTGTTAGATATAGTCTATACTATTCAAGCACAAATGTAAACAAAAAAATGCACCCGAAGATGCATTTAATTATAGGTGTAACATATTTGTCACACTATCAATACTCTTTATAACAACCATCTTCTTCGTTATCATTAAATCCTTTAGTATAAGCTACAATTTCTTTTGACGTCATATCTTCCATTTTAATACATGGACTATTATATGTGCCCTCAACAAAATAATGAGGATTGAAGCCTCTTCTATAATAACTATCGGCGTTGCCTCTATCATATGGGCCACCATGACGTTTATCATATGTCATTATATTTCTCCTATGTTAACATTGCTATAAGAAGACATGCTAGGAAGATGCCTTCAAGAATCGGTTGTTCGAACATTTTTGTACCTCAATTTGTTTCATTATGTATTCCATGTAGGTTGATCCTACTTTGTTTTTTACTTCTTCGATAATTGACTTATCGTCAATATTGTCAGCCAATCGTTTTGCCACTAGCTTAGAAATAAATTCTAAATCGTGATAATCATATAAGGCTGGCTGACATATTTTCACGATGGCATCCTTTCTTTTCGAGCAGCCGCTAATCGTTCATATCCTTTTTTCCAGACTTCTGGAGATTTGATGTTCGATGACTCAGTAACTTTCAGCTTTTTTTCTTTAAAGCAAGCTTTGAGATATGCAGCGTGTTCGCTTCCAATAAAACGAGAAACCATTTTAAGTAACGCAATTCGAAAGCGCACATCATGGTGCATATTTCCTGCGCTATGCGCCATTTCATGGAGAAGCACATATTGATTTAAACCGCTTCTACGATTAAGATCAATATTATTACTCCAAGCTCGGCCAGCCGTTCTACTACCAGACATTTCAGCCAAAGCAATATTTCTTACACCAGCAGTTGATATTTTTTTCCAAGTCTTTGAAGCTAAAACTTTGTCACAATATTTTTGAGCTTCTTTAAGATTTTGAAACTTTTTACCCTGACCATAAGTACGTTCGTACTTAAACTCAGCACTGTAAACTTTTGATTTATCTGAGTCACGAGAATATTTGCCATTCTTACGGCCAGTTTTAATCAAAGTTTCTTTCTTATTTACATAGTCAAGAAACTTCATAATAGTATCATCATCCCAACCTTTACTTTTGAGATCAATTACAACTGGCCTTTGATAAGAACGATAAATCATACTGCATTCCTTTGCATTTCTACAATCATATCCAATTCAATAGTATCAGCCTTATCATCGAAGACTTCTGACAAAGCCATGATGTGGCCAGCTGGAATTGGATCTTCTGATGATTGTGTATTAGCAATTAGCTGGCGAAGCATTTGTGCGATTTCTCTATATTCTTGCATAATGTATTCTCCTTTGTTAGATATAATCTATACCATTTAGGAGTAAATGTAAACAAAAAAATGCACCCGAAGATGCATTTAATTATAG
>CERM01000259.1_pt1 | contig 37091 bp, 45 predicted proteins | sample 530791 | NCBI WGS metagenome assembly CERM01 (sample SAMEA2620970, study PRJEB7988) | marine metagenome | biome: marine biome (ENVO:00000447); feature: surface water layer (ENVO:00002042); material: "saline water (ENVO:00002010), including plankton (ENVO:xxxxxxxx)" | depth 5 m | reverse complement strand
TAGAGTTTTCGTGTGGTAAAGAACTTGCTAATATAAAAAGTCCTGATAACTTATTAAACTCTTTTATCTCTCGTACAATGCAATCTTCCATAAATGCCTCTTGTTACCACCATTTTCTCTTTTGTGATTGGTTGCTTTATTATTATAAATTAAAAGTTGACCTTTTTGCCATTTGTGTCTATGAATTTTATCGGGGTCATACAACTTATCTTTAATCATTTGCATTTCAGGTAAGTCATTATATGCTTCGCAATAATATAAGTAAACGCCTTTGTTATCACCTTGAACTAAATCGTGTTCAACTTTTCCATATTTTCTTCTAAACAATCTTCTTTCAGATTCACTTCTAAAGTGATAACCATATTGTTTATCGTGAATAAATCTATTCATATCAAAAGAAACTTTATCATTTTTATGTTTACGATAATAGTCTGGTATATCTTCAAGTATTCTACTTGATACAAACAAAGTATTACCAGCGTCTTCATCTATATCAACTGAATACAAAGCCACGTATTCAGGTGTATCATTAGCATAACCTTTATCAATATGCCATTCTAACTCTGTATTACCTTTTAGATTCTCTTTTGCTAATGCTCTTTCATCACTAACAATATTAACAAACATCTGGTCAAACGGATCCTGTGGAGCCGGTTTAAAAAATGATTCTAAAAAATTCCAAATTTTTACTTGACTACAAGGTACGTTTTCTAGGACCATCAAGTCCACTTCGTTTTGTAGCAATGGGTAAACGCTTCGGTTGTTCCAATCTAGGGTGTTGTGTTTCATCTATTTTTCCGTAATAATCAAAAAATGGTTTTATTTGATAATCGTCTGTTATTATACCTCTTCTTTTACTATTTGTCAATGGTAGACCATCATCATCTACTGACCAATCAGTTATCTTGCCATACATCTTGCCCATAGAGGTTTTAAAATCAAAGGTACAAGTATTTGTTTCTTTAACGCCATCAATTGTAAAGTTAGGTACTATATCTCCTAACATATTTCTCATTAAGTTTATCATTTCATATATTGTAAAAGTATATGAATCTAAAAAATTACCCATTTTACCTATTGATTTAACTCTTATCATTATAGGAAAATGAGGTCCTATCTTTCTATTGTATTTTTCACATAGACTTACTATATGCGATATTAATGGTTCTAATATATGTACATTAGAGGGGTCAATAATTACATTAACGTGAGGTACTAAATTATTCTTGATACAATTTTCTAAAGCTCTCATCTTTAGTTTTGCATATTTACCGTTATCAAATCTTTTATATACTTCATCATCTAAGCCACCATTCATACTTAATCCAATCCAAGTCATACCAGATTCTTTAAGACCTTTAACATAGTCTTCATCTGCCAATTTTAATCCATTGGTCAACATATTTGGTCTGTGATTAAATTTTTTAGTAATCTTTATCAACTCAAATAAATTACCATTTAAAGTTGGTTCTGCACCAATAAATCTAATATGTGTTTTATTAGGCAATCTTTTGATTACATCTTCAAACTTCTTTACATCTACATCTGGAAATTTTGGATTATTTAACATATCACCAAGATAACAATTAGCACAGGCCATATTACATTGATATGTTGTTTGTACACTTAATATAGGATATGTATTATTTTCTGGTTTCATCTTATAGCTATTCTATTCATTAATCTTTCATTCATTTTATCAAAGGCGTGTCTTTTATGTATTGTTAACCATTGTTCACTTACAACTAAATCGCCGTCTTGCCAATGATGGTCGTATCTATACTTATCTTGCAAAATATGTTCTTTTAAAAAATCAAATAATGTTTTTGGTATTCCATCCATAATCTGTAAGAATGGAAAGAATAATCCTTTTTGACCATATTCATTTGTGTAAACTAAATTATATACGTTTTCTTTATTATGATGAACTTGAAATGTTGGGTCATCTGTATAACCACCCTTTTTAAATCCACAAGTAAATTTTATTCTACTACACCACTCTTTGTATTCGTCTGTTAAATCTTCATATGCTTTCTTATTATCAATCCAACTTGTCACACTACCCTCTGTTCCTTTTACTGCATATATCCAAACTATTGAACATCTATTTTCTTCACTAGGTTTATTAGCGTGCCAATCTAATTTTTCTTTATGACCAAATAATCCACCCTCTGTAACCTTGACAACACCTGGTACGCCACCCCATTTATCAAACAATTCTTTATGTCTAGGATTATTAAGATTAGGTTTTTCTACTTTACCTATTGTTTCTGCTAACTTTAATTGTTCTTCAGCAGATACTTTTCCTAACTTCTCAACACAAACTAAATCAGTAAATACTTTTTCTCTTGTTATATTCATTTTACAAATAACTTTTCTTTCACTATCTCGTTTACAGGCTTGCCAAATAAATTATTTCTGGTATACTCACAGGTGTTGTGATTCAAATCCAACCAAGGAGTAATTCCTAATACCATATTAATTCTAGGTTGTTTCGTTTCAACTTTTCTAATCATTGTCGGTCTATGTGGCATCCTAGTATTCCACAAATATAATTTACCAATCTCTAATTTATATTGTTTGTCTGACCATTCCATAACATACTCGTCACTTGTTTGTAATGGTATATTAATTCTTAATAATTGACCGGTCGGTTCATCTACGTGCCAACCTTTGTCTTTATTTGGTTCTTCACCATATCCAAAAATGTATGCGACCCGACTTCTTGATATTGGAAAAGTAAATTTATCTAAAAAGAAACCTAGATGTTCTTGTATTGTTTCATCTATTTTACAAAATCCAAAAGTATCATAATAAGTATCTTTCATTTGTGTATGGTCACCTGTTCCCTTTTCGGCACCATAATATTGCTCTAGTAAAGGCGAGCCCCATACTTGACTATATTTACTTTCATTTTTATCAAAGAAATTAGGATTATAAGTTAATCCAAAACCTTTATATTTTTCGTGAGTGTGGTGTTTTGTTCTCCAGTTGAATAGACCAACTTTAGATTCTATTTCTTTAACACCTTTTAAGATTTTATCAACTGATGGTAAACCTAACTCTTCAAGTGTAAATTCATACCAACCAAAATCTTTTTGTTTATCGTCTGTACCTTTAAACAGACTTTTCACTTCATTAATGACCATCCTAATATTTATATAAATAGGAGGATGATTAATATAGTATGTACCAGTAAACCTGGTGATGGATTACTTTGTTATAGTTATGAACATTGTCATTATCTAAACTCAATTGGCATTAAAAGTCAAGTAGTAATTATTACACACCACAATTTTACAATACAAAATTACATAGACTCAATCAATGAGAAATATAAGACCTTTGAAAATGTGGTCTTTAACTCATATTCTCCGACTATGGAAGAAATCACTTTGATTATGGGTAGAAGTATGTTGACTTTATCCTACATCAATAGAAAAGATTATACAAATGACCAAATGTTAACTTTACATTTACTATTTGGTTGTAAACTTATATCTGTATATTCAGAAAATCACGTCAAAGAATATCCATTAGCTTTAGAACATTACAATCCAAAAGAAGTTTACGACTTATGCGATTATGATGTCTATCCAGTAGGTGTTGGTAAATACTTTCAAAAGATGATTAACTTTAGTATCTATAAACCTGTACAAGAAGATGTGCAATTTGAGTATTTGTTTTTAGGTACTAACAATGTTTACTATGAAGAAATTGATAAACAGATAAAAGAGTGTCCGAATTGTTTTAAGTCTCACGGCATATTAACTTATGATGAAAAATATATTAACAAAGATTATAATAATATATTTGCACCTGTGCCTAATCTATTAGGGTTATTTAACGCTTACGTTTACACAAAGAACTATTATGACCCAGCACCTAGACTCATACAAGAATGTAAATGGTTAGGTAAAAAGATAATATATTTAAGAGATAAAAATATTCAAGACGGTGGTCCTGTTTATATGAAACGACCTGTACCTACGGAAAAGATGTATAAAGAGAACATAAATATTTTAGTAAAATTAATTAAGAGTTTGTAATGAGAAGTCTAAAATTTTTTAATAGAAAAAAAGGTCTAAACATAGACATTACACATAGATGTGCTTTAGAATGTCCTAGATGTCAAAGACAAACTGCATTTAAAAATATAGGTGAAAAAGTTTATGGTGTAGATATATCTTTAGATGATATTAAAAAGTTAGCTAGACATTATAAGTATTTTGATTTTTGTGGTCAGTTATCAGACCCGGTACACCACCCTAAATTTATAGAAATATTAGAACATTTAAATTCTGAAAATATTGGTGTTAGTGTTCACAACGCCTCATCACAAAAACCTATGTCTTGGTACATAAAAGCGTTTCAAGCATATCCAAACGCAAGATGGATATTTGGTATTGATGGTCTGCCTAATGAAAGCCACATATATAGAGTAAATCAAGATGGCGAGAAGTTATTTAAGGTAATGTTAGAATCTAAAAAGTATTTAATACAACCGCCATATTGGCAATATATAATTTTTAAATATAATCAAGAACATTTAGAACAAGCAAAACAAATAGCTGAAGATAATGATTTAATTTTTATTTTATTACAATCTTCAAGGTGGTTGAATAATAACGACCCATTAATGCCTACAAACGAATATAGAATGGAAAAACCTGAATGAAGTTTAAACCAAAATGTTTATCTGGAAAACAACAAACTGCTGTTAATAACAGAGGTGAATTATTACCTTGTTGTTATTGTGATGAACAATGGGCACTAAAAGCACCTCAATTGAAAAGATTAACAGATGTCAGTAAAATTAGTGAAGTTGAAGATATTGAGGAGATATTATTTTCAAAACCGTGGATGAAATTTGAAGAAGATTTAAGAACTGAAAATTGGCCAGAAATACCTAAAATTTGTATTCACCATTGCCAAGAAAGAGATAACACTAAAATTAAAAAAGAAACATATCTTTACAAAGGTGGAATAGTAGGCGGACGTGTAGTATGAAGAAAATATTATTAGTAAGTGGTTGTAGTTATACAGACCCAAATTTTTATTCTATTATGCATCCTGATATGGACTGTAATTGGCCTATGTGGCCAGAATTATTAGCAGAAAAATTAGATATGCAATGTGTAAATTTAGCAATGTCGGGTGCCGGTAACGAATATATCTATTCTACACTTTTAGATTATATAACAACAAATGATACAAATAATATCGGATTAATTATCGCAGCTTGGTCACAAAATCAAAGAAAAGATTTTCAGAAAAACGATAGATGGACAAATATAAGATTTGACCAAAATGGTGATGTATATTCTTGGATGAAAAAATCATTAAGATATTATTTAAGTTTTAAAATAATGTGTGAACAATATAATATAAAATATAAAAATTTTCAAATGATTAACTCTTACAAAGATGTTTTAGATGGTTTGCGACCTAGTGAAAACAGTATTGTAAATGGTACTTATGACAAAGACTTTAGGTTTAAGTTTGTTGATGATGTGAAGTTGAGTGAAGCTAAATTACTTAAAATAATTTCTTCTTATGAAAATCTATTAAATGAAAACTTTATCGGATGGCCTTTAGATAAAAAATTAGGTGGATTTAATATAAATCAGTTTCTTAATAATGATGATAAAATATCTGAATTAGATAGACATCCAAATGAAAAAGGACAAAAAAAGATTATGGAGATAATATATGACAGGTTGGGATAAAGAGTACGAGATATACTCAAAAGAATATTTACAACTTTTTGATAAAGTGATGAGACAAGAACAAGAGACTAACATTGAGTTTCTTGAAAAGAGTATATCAGACAAAATAGGTAGAAAGGCTGTTGTGTGTGCTAGTGGTACAGACGCTCTATTCTTTTCACTATTAAGCTTAGGTATCGGTAAAGGTGATGAAGTATTAACTACCAACTTTTCTTGGATTTCAACTGCAAGTGTCATATCAATGACCGGCGCTACACCTATATTCTGTGATATTGATATATTGTCTTATCATATGTCTATGAAAAGTATTGAAGATATGTGTACAGATAAAACAAAAGCAATCATATATCCTCATCTATTTGGTAATATGTCAGATACTAGCACAATTAAACAGTTTTGTCAAGCAAAAAAGATACATTTTATTGAGGACGCTTGCCAATCTCTAGGATCCAGTTATAATGGCAATAAGGCTGGAACAATAGGAGACTTATCTACATTGAGTTTTAATGCAAATAAAGTTGTATCAGGTATCGCTGGTGGTGGAGCTATCTTAACAGATGGTGATACTGATATATTTAAGAGATTACGAAAACACGGTGAAGGCAAACAATTAGGATATAATTCTAAAATGTTATTGTTTAATGCTGAAGTAATTAATTATAGATTAAATAAGTTAGATGATTATATTAGTAAACGACAAGAACTAGCAAAATATTATGATGAACAATTACAAGATGTGGTTACAGTACAACCTAATCCACCAGAATTAAATCATAACTACCACAAATATGTAGTTAGGTTTCAAAACAAAGAGGTACGAGATAGAGTAAAAGAAAAGATAGGCCAAATACATTATGATAAACCTATCTCTGCAAATAAGATGTATGAAAATATAGAACATAAGAAAGATACAAGTTTTATAAGTCAGATTGTATGTGATACTATATTGACTTTACCATTACATCCGTATATGAAAAAAGAGGAACAAGATAGAGTAATTAATACAATCTTATTATTAGTATGATAGAACACAATGATTCATTAACTGCATTTAGTTATATAGACAAAAAAGGTAATATGATTGATATTACTGATAAGTGTCCTATTCAGTTGTGTCAGGTTATGTACAAAGTTTTAGGTGATAATATGTTTGACGAAAGTTTAATTGATAAAGATGTTGAAGATATTTACCACCATTTAATTGAGAAGACTTATCAAATGCCTGAATGGGTTGATATGTCTGTTATGTTAAACGATAAGCCAAAAGATAAGTTAAAGATAGCATTTAACAAATTCTTTTTTGATATGATAAACTATGAAAACATTTAAAGAGATACAAGATAATTACCGAGCGATAGATTTCTTTTTATCTATGTCTTGCAATAAAGATTGTCACTACTGTACAAGTTATACTTTAGAAATGCGTAACCTTACCGTTGATATGCAATTCTTAAAACAAACATTAGATTTCCTAAAAGATTATAAGGTAAGAATTAATCTATTAGGTGGTGAGCCAGGCCTAATAAAAAATTTAGATGAAGTTATTACAGAAATTAAAAAGTATCCAAACTTTGTATGTTCAGTATTATCTAATTCATTTATACGTAAAAGATATCCACATATATTAGAAGATAAAGATGTATTATATGTTGAACACAATATACTAGATTGGTATGAGGATGAAGTTAAGAAACTAGGTAACTTTGACTATGTACCAGAAAATGATTACAACAACTTTAATGTGGTAGTTAGAACACCAAATTATTTTAAATACAAAGACAAATATCCTGAAGTAATAGAAAAGTTGAATCATAAGAATACAATGTGGAAGGCATTTAATGGTCGGTCACCAGAATTTACAGACGTTATACAGGCTGAAGAGATAGATAGAAAAATGTGTGCAGCTTTTCCACAGGTGCCTGTAATAGATTTTGAAAAGAAACATATTGTACATTGTAGTAAGAAGTTTGCAAACAACAAAGAGTTATCTAAAACGTTTGACTTAACACAAGAGAATGTGGACAAGATGATGAATTGGCAGTTATTTAAATATGAAAACTATTGTAAAACTTGTACTGAATTTGTGCCACCAAAAGGACATTTTCCAATGAGCAAGTATGCGAGGTTACTAAATGATATGTAAAAATATTTTTGGAGAAGTTAAGATATTAGATGAGAAAATATTTAATAATAAAACTATAGGTATTTCTATGTCTGGTGGAGCTGATAGTACAATGTTATGTTATCTGTGTGCTATGGTTATTGAAAAAAACAATTTAAATATAAAAATACAACCTTTTAATGGACTTGATATACACGCATCCGCTGACTCTAAAAACTTACCAGATATAATAAAATTTATAAGACAAAAATTTTCAAAAGTTGACATAAGATGGCCTATATCTACAGTTTATTCCAATCCTAAATTAGAACCTGTAAAAAATGGATATATAAATGATTTAACTCACACACTTGAAACATATAAGGTGTATGATATTTTTATATGTGCTATAACACTAGGACCACCTATAGATATACAGAAAAAATTTAATACCGTTGACCATAACACTATTTTAAGATTAAAAGGTTATGATTTGTATAATGAACTTATTGATGATAGAAACAATAATATAAAAAAACCATTTAATAAAATTGATAAAAGATTTATAATACAAAGTTATAAAGATTATAATATTGAAGAACTTTTAAATATGACAGAGTCTTGTATTATAGTTAATAAATGTAAAAAAGATAAATGTTGGTGGTGTGCTGAAAGAGAATGGGCAATGAATGAGGTATACAATGACTAAAATATATTCAGTAGCATTAAACTTACACGACCATAATTTTTATGATGGTCAAGTACATAGACAGATAGAAAGATACAGTAGATTCAAACATAATCTACCTTATCACGCTGAAGCTTATGCTCATCAATCAGACATTTTAAATCCTAGTGATTATAGGTTAAATAATGAGTTTGTCAGAGATTACTTTCATAAGCCAGAAACAGGTGTACTAGCATTTTCTTATACTGTTGGTGGTATTAGAATGTGTAAAGAACTTATTGACCAAGAGTTTCTTGATTTTGTTCCTAAAAAGTTGTTTGACTATGTGATGAAAGATAATGTATATTATTGTGACCATCATCAATCTCACGCTACATATGCATTTTTAAATTCTGGTTTTAAAAAATCAGATATACTTGCCATTGACGGCATTGGTGCTAAATTTAGATGTATCTTTGTAAACAAAGACGGAGATATAAAAGATTTATCACAAGAATTGCCAATAGGTTGGTTATGGAATCATATGTCTAACTTGACAGGATTCGGTACATTAGGTGCAAGTAAACTTATGGGTAAAGTAGGATATGGTCAGTATAGTCAATATTACTATGATGTGTTTCAAACAATATTAAGTGGACCTATTACTGAAAAAAAACAAAAAAAGTTTGAACATATTAAATTGCATAGTATAGAAGACTTAGCATTTACATTACAAAAAATTACATTAGATAAAATTAAAGAATATGTTTATCCATTAAAGAGTTGCGACAACTTGTGTATTGCTGGTGGTGTTGCATATAATGGATATATGAATGAAGAGTTTACAAAACATTATGAAAAAGTTTATGTACCACCTGCTGTAGGTGATGAAGGCCAAGCAATTGGTGTTTATCAACACGCATATTATAACCTAAACAAACAAACTCATATATCAGAAACATTTGGTGGTCACGCATACCCACACACATACGGAGAAGAAATCAATTACAAAGATATAGCACAATCTATTGCTGATGGCAAGATTGTTGGTTGGTATCAAGACCGTTCAGAAAGTGGCAATCGTGCATTAGGTAATAGAAGTATATTAGCTGACCCTCGTAATCCCGATATAAAAGATATTATCAATCAAACTATTAAAATGAGAGAAGACTTTAGACCATTTGCACCAGCAGTATTAGAAGAACACTATAAAGAATACTTTGACACTAATCAACCTAGTCCTTTTATGTCTCGTATATGTAAAGTTAAATCAGATAAAGTACCAGGCATAACTCACATTGATGGTACTGCAAGAATACAAACAGTCAATAAAGAGTTTAATGAAAAGTTTTATAATATTATAAATGAGTTTTATAAGATAACTGGCATACCTATGTTATTGAATACAAGTTTTAATTGTCGAGAACCTATTGTAGAAACACCACAACAAGCGATAAAAACATTTAGAAAAACAGCACTAGATATATTAGTTGTTAATGATAAGGTAGTAAAAAAATGAATCTAATTTTATTTAAAAAACTGATGGCAGAGGCTAGACATAATAAAGACTTATTAGATTCAGTAAGTCCTAATCAATACAAATCTAAAGAAGTGTTAATTAAACACGTTGAGAATTTACAATTAGTTGACCAAAATAGTGAGATAGTTATATTTGGTGGATGGTATGGCAGTATATTAATACCTGCGTTTCAGTATGTAGATAGAATAACTTTAATTGATAAAGATAAAGATGTTATTAACATTTCTAAAAATAGATTGTTTGACCATTGTAAAAATATTGATTTTATATCAAAAGATGTTTTTGATTGGGCACCAGATTCTAGTAGAATTAAAAAATGTAATTTAATTATTAATACCTCTTGCGAACATATGCCACCAATGAAAAAATTAGAACTTAATACTAAAGCCTACTTTGCGTATCAATCAAACAATATGTATGACATTGAAGGCCATATTAATTGCGTATCATCTATTGAAGAATTTAAATACCAATTACCTAAAAATGCAAAGGTTATGGTAGAAGATAAAATTTTAGACGAAAGAGGTACTAGATTTCTTCTAGTTGGTAAATATGAATAGATTAATCTTTAGTTTATATGTTGAGGTGCCAGACGACCAGTTTGTGGATAATGTTGAAACAAACTTAAACACCAAGAAAGAAATGAATGATAATTACCAAAAATTAGTAGATTGTAAAAAAGAATACGCTGATAGTATTGGTGTTGATTTTGTTATGGTAAATAAGTATCTTGATTACTATGATGAAATGAAAAGTAAATATCCTTTTCTTACCACTTATAATATTATAAACTTTTATAAAATATTTCTTCTATATAAGTTTTCATCAAAGTATGATGAGATACTATTTCTTGACTTTGATGTTGTGCCTAATACAAAAGAAAACTTTTTTGAGGTATGGGACTTATCTAAAGGTATTGCTGTTTTAAATAACAATGACAAAGTATTAAGAATGAGTCAGATAACAGAAACGACACAAACAATTAGAAGTCCAACATCAAAATATTATAACACACAATCTATGTTGTTTGATATGGGAATGAAAACCGAAAATGATGTAATTAATACTGGTATTATTGGTATTAATAAATCACACTTATACAAATTAGGATACTTTAATCAGTTTGACCAAGATATGGTTAAGATGACACAACTAAAATTTGATACATCTATTTTTCCTAAAAAAATTGTTGATTACTTTGGATATGATAATGAAACTTTATTTAGTGTCAAGTTAAAACAAAATGATGTACCAGTACAATGGCTTGATGATAAATGGCATTACTTCTTTGATAACTGGTTGTTTATACCAAAAGATATAAAATTTATACACGCTATTAATAAAAGATTTGATATAGTTTGGAGAAATATAAATGCTTAAGATATGTACCGTATATTTTGATGGCATTTATACACCAGATTATGTAAGTAAATTATATAGAAGTTTAAAAAGAAATAGTAAAGTGCCTTTCGAGTTTATATGTTTAAGTGATACAGACGTTGAGGCTGATTTAGTATTACCTCTAAAACACAACTCAATTAAAAAACATTGGCATAAGTTAAAGTTTTTTAGTCCACAATTTGCTTATCAAGAACAAGGTGATGAAATTATAGTTATGGATATTGACCAAGTTATTGTGGGTAATGTAGATGAATTGTTGAATCATCCTGTTGATTATGGTCAAATAGTAACCTATAAATCTTGGTGGAATACAGATTATCACGATTTGCCTATTAATGGGAGTTTTTATAAATTTAATTCTGGTGATTTAAATTTTGTATGGGATAGATTTATTGAAAATCCTGAATACTGGCAATTATTTTATTACAATAAAGGTACTGTACATAAAAAATATTATGGCGAACAAAACTATGTTTATCAATGTATGATTGACCATAATATTGATGTTAAGTTAACACCTGGTAAATGGTTAGGTCAATATGATTATGACTATAAGAAAAATTTAGATTTGCAAAAAATGTATTGTAATAAATTCGAAGCTGATTATATGATTATGGGCGAACCTCATAAATATATAAAGGTGATTAACTTTGCCGGACCTGGTAAAACTATACACGAAAGTAATGAACAATGGATAAAGGATAATTGGTATGAGTGAAAGAGAAGAAAGAGCTAAAAAAATAATGGGTATGTTCTATGATTGGGACAAAGAAAGAGAAGTCCTATCAAAAATACAAAAATGCCAAAGAAACTGGGATTATAATAAATTTGATATGAAACACCCTACCTGTGTAGAAATGGTAGAAGAACTTTTATATATTGCTGAAAACTCTCCTAGTAAACAACACGAAGGATATTATGATATTTATTGGACTGCTAATAGACAAACTATACAAGAAATGTCAAGATATACTTGGGGTAATACTCATAGAAGAGAACCACCATCAAACTTCAGAAATTCACAAGCAAATGCCAACATTTATATAATCTATGTTGCAAAAGAACCATCATCACAATTAAATGCTAATGCTGACGGTACATTAAAACTAAACACTCATCCTGAAAGATGGCACAATGCTTATATTAGTATTGGTATGTCAATGGGTTTGGTTATGAGAGCAGCTGTTAAAATGGGATTTTTAACTGGCTGTAATAAAAATATGAATGATTTAGATGGCAATGATTATTGGGAAAAGAAATTAAATATACTTGAAGATGTGAAAGCAGGTAAAAAGAAATTAGCATATGGTATTGGTATAGGTTATCCTAATGAAAAATTAGAACGTTGGGAGTCCGAAGAAACTGAAATAATGATAGGTGCAGCTAATGGTAGTAAGATAAGTTTAACAGACCAAGAAATCAGCCCTAGTCAGATTAAAGGTGGTATGAAAATGAGAAAAGCAAAAATTGTAGATATAAAAGAGAATGTTGGAAAATCATTACAAGACCCATATGGTAATACTCATATAATACCTGATAAAGCAGAGTTTAAAATTAATTCATTTAGAAATAGAAACATTAAGATTACTGAAATTAAATGAGAATAATATGTTGTAAGTTTGGTGACTATTATACAGATTGGCACGTTGACAATCTAAAACATATGATTGATACTTATTCAGGTATCAAGTATGATAAGTTTGAAGTAATTACTAAAGACTTATATGGCAATTGGTACAATAAACTTCAAATGTATAATAAATTTAAAGATGGTCAAAATATATATTTTGATTTAGATATGGTAATATATGATAAGTTGCCTGATTTAAGAAGACATCATTTTACATTATTAGATGATAGTTGGTGGAGAGAGCCAGCACATACACCTTTAAACTCATCTGTTGTATCTTGGACAGGTGACGTGTCTCACATATGGAAAAAATTTAAAGCGAATGATAAAGAATATCTAAAAGTATATAATAAAGGTAGTGATGAGTTTTATTATCGTGAGATAGATTATCAAACTTTTGGCAAATTTTGTCCCTCAATAAAAAACAATCTTTATAAAAAACCTAACAATGCTAGTATGGCAACTCTGGGACAAATGCAACACTTTATGGAAAAAGGTTGGACTGGTTGGTGGTCTAATTACTTTCTTGAACAATAGTAAAAGCGGCCATTAAACAATCTGCTTTTGTTTTAGATTGTCTTATTTTTTTCTTTAACTCATCATTTTTAGAATCTCTAATTTGTTCTACTTCAAACAATGCTAGTTTTAATGCAAAAAGATGGTCTTCATTATCTGTTTCTTCAAAAATAGCTTTGACCATAGTTGGATAAAATTTAGTATCAATTCTATTCATATCAAAGACCATACCACTTCTCTTTGCAATTTTTATGGCCTCTTCTTCAAATAATCTACGTTCATCTTTTTTCTGTTGATAAGTTGACTCGTGCAAGTCATCTAGATTCATAACTTTTAATAATTCTTGACAGTCAGGATGTTTAACGTCATATTCAACAATATGACTATGAGTTTCTTTGAAATCTTTTGAAGTGTATAATACTTCTATAATGGTTCGGTCTTCATTGACAAAATATGCTTTAATCAAATGTTCTTTTAAATTTACTTCAGTTAACATTTCTCATTTCCTTTATATAGTTATATAAATTTACTTTAGGTTTCCACCCTAACCTATTTAGTGTAGTTGTATCAGCTGTATTATCCAGTCTTTCATTCTCACCACCCATACGTCTTTCACAATCAATCTTAAAGTAATCAACAATATCTACCAAGTCGTGAGTATGACCTGTGCCTATATCTAATACACCTTTTACATTTTCTATCATTAATATATCTATTGCACTAATAATATCATCTACGTGTATAAAATCTCTTTTGTGATTTGTATTAATATATGATACATCATTTTGTAATATTTTAGGTATCAACATATTTGATTTTGCATTAGGACCATAAACAGTTGTAAATCTCATACCCACACTATTCTCTGGTGCAATTTGTTCAAGACTATATTTACTCATTGCATAAGGATTTCTCCAAGGTTCATATGCTGTTGATGAACTCGCATATAATATTTTAGTATCTTTAAAGAAATCAAATAGTCTTTGACCAGCAATTACATTTTGTTTCCAATATTCTTCAGGATATTGCATACTATCTCTAACGCCAGATAGACCTGCTAAATGAATAACAACGTCTGCGTTATAGTGTAAATCACAGGTTAATAAATCGTAACCTGAAATTTTATCTATGTTTATTACTGTGTGATTTTTGCTTAAATGATTTTGTAGGTTTTTACCTATGAAGCCATCACCGCCTGTTAATAATATATTCATAATTCATAATTAAGATGTTTTTTGTATCTTCAAAAAGTAAGAGTTAATTGTTGTTGGTGTTCCGTCAGGAAATTCTTGAGCTCTGTAATCGTTATTGCCGACTTTACGAGTTTGATAGTTACCTGTACCACCTGTTAATCTAGTATCAACCATTCCAGAACCTTTGTTTGTTCCTGCACCATTGATATTATATCTAATTTTGAAACCACCAGCACTATCAATTACTTCGTGTCTCATTAATTCACTTGCAATAGTATCAATTGTAGAAATTGCGAATTCTTGTATATCATTATCACTTCTTAATATTAATGGCAATACTGAAAGTGTTGGAGCACTCATAATATTTTTCTTTAGATAATAACTATTAATTGTTGTAGGTTGGTCTTGTGTTTCACCAATACCACCTGCTGTATAAGCAGCTAAGTTTGCTCTTGTATCTAAAAATACGGCAGTTGAAGAAACTAATTGTTGATTTGCACCTAATGATGATGAAGTATCTATAAAATATGTTCCTGCTTGGTCACTTGTATTTGAACCTACTATTAAGTTATTAATAACTGGTCTAACTATTGTATCTAACATATCTCCGTGATTCATTGCTTTGATATTGTTATCATCATCAATATAACAGAAATATCTTTTACCATCATCTGATTGTAGAGTTGGTGCTGAAGATATTGTTTGAGTAATTTTTGAATAGTTTACATTTACTTGTGTTGGTTCACCTGTTGAAGACTCTGGTGGAAATTCAGCAGCTCCATCATCACCGGATGTTCCATCACCTGCTCTTGTTACCATAGCGCCGGCCTGCATACGTGTATCGACAATAGGTAAACCTGAAAGATTACCACCTGAATTTACTACTGATAGTGTGATTGGACTTGTTTGTTGAAATTGATATCTGAATTTATCTTTTAATAAATCAAACATTGTATCGTCCATTTCCTGGACGTTTCCATTATTTAAATAAACTGGTCGTACTACTGCCATTATATATCTCCATTATGCACCTGCACCATACAATGTTTTTAAGGCAACGCCTGAACTATTGTATAATACTAAACTTACACTACTATTTAGTTTAGCGGCCGTCACTGCTCCGTCAGCTAAATTTGATGTATTTACTTGACCAACTGCACCTGTAATCATTACATCACCAGTTGCGTCTGGAAAAGTAATTACTCTATCACTTGTTGGGTTGGCACAAGTAATCGCTAATTCATTTGTATCGTCTGTAGCACCTTCAAAAATTAATAGTTTGTTTGGCAACAATCTAATTGATGAACCAAAAGATGTTTCTCCTGATAATGTATTAATATCACTAGTCGTACCACCTAATTCTGTTCCGTTTACAGTAATTTTATTAGTACCACCAATTGATAGATTATCACTAATTGTGACTGTATTAGAATTGTTTGATTGAATTACATTTCCTGATACATTGATTGAACCTAAAGTTGCGTCACCGGTAACGTTAATAGCAGCGTTAATAGTGATTGCACCACCAGATTTATCATTGATAGTATTTGTTCTTAATTCACCATCAGCAGTTATATTACCACCACCTGTTGTTGCAATACCTGAAGAACCTACTGATAACGAACTTGAAATGGTTACATCTGACGGTAATCCTACAACTACTGTATCAGTAGCTTGAACTTGTACAGTTGTTTCATTTGTTGTTCCTAAAAAAGTTAATTCTTGACCAGAACCTACTAACTGTCTTGTAGATGTTGAGTCAACTACAAAAAAACCTTCAGCAGCCGATACGAAAGTAATCAATTCGTTCATAGCGCCAACAATACTTGTTGATGAAATTGAAGAATCTAAAGCGTCAATATCACCAAAGTCTTGAGCAGCCAATGTATTAAATTGACTTCTTAAAGTTTCTAAACTATCTGTTGGATTTATTTGTCTTATTGCCATTAGCTTTTAATTACCTCTTTAATCAAACTTTTTATTTCTAATAATTCTTTCTTTAGATTATTTATTTCTCTACAAGCACCTTTAATTTGGTCACTTTGACTTTTTCTTTGACTAATTCTTGCCATATAAAGTTGATATTCTGAAGCGTTAGTATTGATAATTGCTTTATTATATGAATCTCTTACTAAATTTGATTGCCCTTCAACTTTTAATTTATAACTCATTATACAGCCAACGCAATTGCTCTCATATCACTAATTCTTGGAGGATATGATGAATTGGTTCCTTTCATTACTATTTTAATTTGGAAAGTATTAAACTCTGATATAGAACTTTCACTATATTTGTATTCTTTGAAATCTCCTGAATTTTCTGATGGAACAACAGTTGTGTCTTCTCTGCCGGTTCCGTTGAAAGGAATCCAGTTTAAGTCATCTAATTTTCTTTGTTCTTCACCACCTGATACTCTGTAATAAACTTCTACTATTGATGAACCTCTAATATTTGAAGTCAATCTAACATCAAGAGCAGTAGTTAAGTTATCAAGTTTAATTGGTCTTGTACAGTAAATAGCCGCTGTAGATGAACCTGATGGTTCTGTATCTGCAACAAAATCAGGATGATTACTTGATGTTGGACTATTCAATCTATTTTGTACGGTAACTGCACTAATTCTTGCTAAGTCAACAACAGGCGATAGTTTAGTATTGCTTGAAATTAAACTTAATTGTGTAATTAATGATTTGTTACCATTAATTTTTGATAATTCATTTGTTTGTGATAATACATATTGAGGTGATGTAAAGTATATATTATCTCCAGCAATTACTGAAAATTCATTTGCTGATGTTGTTCTCAAAAATTCTGTTTCTGAACCGTGAACTGATTTACCAGTTGTAGGTCTTAAAGTATATGAAATGCCTGTATCAGGTAGAGTCATAGTTTGAATACTTAAATTTAATAAATCAAATGCTCTGTTTTGTGAAGCCGTTATATCTGCACCACCAATATCACCTGTTGCTGTTGCATTTGTAGAACTTGTCGATTCTATTTCATAACTGTCAAGAGTTATATTTGAAATTGAAGTATATGTTCCGTTAATATCTGCACTTGCTAATCCATTGTAAGTACCTGAAGGCACACCTGCAATGATAACACTATTAGTTGTTCCGTGCATACCGTGGTTTGGATGTGAAACCCTAATCTTTTTAAAACCAGATGTTGTTCTTAAAGAATTAGTTTTTAATTTTCTTGTTGGTAAAGTATCATTACCTAATGTTAACTTACCTGTGTTTGCAATGTCAAACTCTGCACGTTTAATTTTAAACTTAATGTCTTCATTTTGTTCAGCAGTCCAAGTAGAACCGTTTTGTGATTTGAACATAACACCGGCATAAGGTTGTTGTGATATTGTTCTATTAGAATTAATTTGATTTTCACCAATTCTAGCAACCCAAGCATTATAATCTTGTGAGTTAGCCAATAGTACAAAAGAGTATTCAACATTTTCTTGAATATAAATTGGACTAGGGAATGTAAACGTTGTAGCAACTGAACTATCAGCACTTGTGTTTACTGCACTAGGATTTAATGTCACTTCACCAAAAGGTAAAATTGTAGTTGAAGGATAACCGTTTGTGACTTCTCTAATTTGTAGAGTAATCGGAATATTTGCGTCTTTAGATTGAAAGAAACAATCAAGTGAAGTTATGAAAACTCCTCCTGGGTCATCAACTAGGAATGTTTGAGCAAGAGGATCCCACCAACCAACCTGTGTTGTAGTTGTTCGTGTTGATGTTCTTGCAATGTTTCTAGTTTCGGTAACATTTGTTCTTACAAGTCTTGGCTCTCTTGTTGATACAATAGTTTCTTGTACTGTATCTAAAGTACCTCTTGCTGTGTAGTCTGCTTCACCAGCAGTAGCAATTTGTGAATTTCTATCATCTGTACTTGAAGCTGTTAATCTGAATACTCTTGTACCTGTTCTCCATCTTGGATTAGAATCAATCGCTGGGTCAGGAATTGCAAACGTACCAGATACTTCACCTTGAGCATTTGAAATAATATTGCCTCCTAATGAACCACCTGTTGGTGTGATATATTGGTTAATATCTTGGTCATCAAAGAAACCATATAATCTTGTATTAGGTTTAAATCTAGCACCTGTGAAATTTAATGTTCTACTTCTAATGAAAGGAATAAATGCAACATTAATAACTTTGTCACCTAATGAATTTCTAACAACTTGAGGAACTAAAACACTTCTAACACCTGTTCTAGTTTGATTTACTTGTTGAACAGTTGTAATTTCTTGTCTTTGTAATACTCTTCTTGGAGCACCTCTAACAAATGCTTGTTCTCTAATTTGGCCACCAATATTTCTTCGTGTACCATCAATTGGTTGTCCAGCCCACATATCTTGCCATTCATTCCAAACTGTACCCATTTCTACTTGTGCTAAATTAGGATTTCCTAGGTTTGCAACCATAGTATCAAAGGCACCATTTTGGTTAACTAATAAATCTGGAGCTCTTTCTGTTTCTTTCCACTCATCTCCTGGTGGGTCTAAATCAATTGTACCAATCCAAGTAAATACGTTGAATGGGTTTACGTTAATAAATTTACTTGCAAAAGGTTGGTCAACAAGTGTTGTTTCAGAATAAGGTAATGTAATAATATCACCTGTCTTTTGATAATTTGAAGATACTCTATCTTGTTGTGTAATCAAAGCACCATCAGCAAAACCTTTATCATCCGTTTCAATTAACTGAATTGCATCCTCTTTAAATGTTGGTCTTACTTGACCTTGTGACATATCCATAGAACATTTGTAATCTAAATTACCTACGTCACCAATACCGTGACCTGTAAAGTTATCTACCACAAATCCGTTTTTAAATCTATCAAATCCATCTGCGTCTTGAATTTGTAATGATTGAGCATTTTGTTCAAGTAAAGATAATTGAGTATAGTATTCAATATTTTCAATTCTATTTTCTAACTTACCAATATCTCTCATTGTATAACGTCTATTATCTTGTCTTTCTATTTCAACTTCTTCAACTGAACGAGAATAAGGTGCTAATGATAATGTGTATAAATGCATACCACTATCTAAACCTTTTGGAACTTGTGGGTCAAGAGAAGAAGCTCCCTTAACTATCTTAAATTTACCGTCTTTGTCTAAAAATACTTTATCAATTCTTGATAAGTAATATTCAAAATCAGCTGTTATATCTTCACCAAATTTTACGACATCTATTGTTGAAGCACCTGTGCCATCAAAACTTCTATCTTGATTGCCTGAATTAATTGTACTTGCGTCATCTACTCTAGGTCTAAAGTCGAGTGAATCACTCAATCTATATTCTTTACCTGTTGTATCTGAAAGATAAGATGGTATTGATGTATATTCAACAACACCTGCATAAGAGTCAACATCAAAATAATCACCTGCACCGTGAGAGAAGTAATCAAACTGAATTAATAGTCTTCCAGTTGGTGCCAATGCACCGGTTTTTAGTTTTATTCTACCAATGTCATAGAAGTTGTCTCTTTGACCATTGTCTAACTCAAATCTATCTGTGACATCTGTATCTCCTGATACTGCGTCTGTACTAAAGTTAGCAGACATTTTAATAGAATCTAAATTTAGAATATCAGCTTTGTTTAATGATATAATACCACTTTGAATTTCTGATTGATTGCTTGCTTGATATGTAGTATTATTTTGTAAAGTTTTTGTTTTTGAATTTGCAATAGAACGATTTACTGTTGCAACAATTTTTAAATCTGCGTCTGCATAAGCAGTACCAAAATCAAAGTCTAAAGTTTTACCTGTTGGCGAACCTGATAAAGTAAAGATTGGGTTACCGTTACCATTGTTACCAGTTAAACTTAAAATATTACCTGTTGCACCAACAGAAGCTGAGTTTGCATTAATAATAGAAACAATGTAATCGCCTTCAAATAAACTTGCAAAAGTTTCATTATTACCTGCTGAAATTTGTCCTGTACCTGAAGATAAACTAATAGAGAATTGTCTTCTTACTTTAAAGTTTGTATCAGATAGTCCGGAGTTTGAAGTTGTTTTTAATGTTTTTATTGCGTCATATCCCATTTGGAATATTGCAATATTTTTATTAGTATCTTGTAATTTTGCTCTTTTTCTAATTGCGATAGCAGATGATACATCATTAACATTAGGTATTAAATCAACTGTTTTAAATAAAGTGTCTGATTCAATTGCTTCTACAATAGTAGTTATAACATTACCTACTGTATCATTAATTTGAACTGAATCACCAATTTTTAATTCTGTTGTAAATCTTGTTCCTGAACCTCTTACTACATAAGTATTTTTTGTAGCACTTACGTTACCTGTAATGGTAACTTGTTCACCATAAGTATTTGATAAATCTGTGTCTGCTGTATAGTTAGGAGTACCAGGCTGTCCAATTTGTTTTACTGCTGAAAATTCAAAGTGTCTTGCGCCTTTAAATCCAACAACATCATTTTGAATAGTTGCTGTGAATCCTGAAGAAGAACCTGTGATTGTTTCACCAGCACTAAAAGCACCTTGAACATTTGCAACGACAACCGTTCCGTGTTCTACGGTACCACCTGTTCCACCTGTGGTAACATTAATTGGTGTTGTGCCATCTGCGTCAAACAATTCAAATCTGTCATATGGACCTGCACCCGCTGGACCTAAACCTCTTACTGTATATGTTCTAACACTTGAATCAGTAGCAGTTGAATCAATAGCCCAACCAGTCACACCTGAAATTTTTACTTGTTGACCATCAATAAAATTATGATTTGCCGTACATATTACTACACCAGGACTACCTGTTGATATGTTATTAATTGTAGCTGTTTCTGTTGATGAAATACTTTGAACAAAGGCAGTGGAGTTTGATGTACTACCTGTAACTTTTTCACCGGTTGTAAATGCTTGTGCTGTTGTAATGTTTAAGTGTGTAAACATTTCAATATCAAAAAGATAATTTTTAAATACTGTACTTGTTAATCCACTTGAAGCAAAAGTAAAACTTGATGGTGTTCCTGTTGCATATTCAAACCCTCTTGACTTAGCACGACCAATTTGATTAGTTGCTGTTCCTGTTCCATTATTTTCAGTACCTCTTGTTGCCGAAGCTGTATCATATAAATTAAGACCTTTAAATGATTCAGTAGAACCTGATACAAAACCAACATCTGGAGAACCATAAACATTATTTACATAAACAAAGTTACCAACATCAAATTTTGTACTAAAATTATTTTCTGTATCAAAATCTCTCGCTTTGTCTAATTCAACATAAGTTGTTGCAAGAGTTTCAATTTCATAACCTTTAACATATGCTTTACCTGGTGCTAGACCTAATGCAAGTTTAGTTTCTAAACCACCATTAGCTGAAGTGTAAATACCTCTGTTATTACCAGATTTTAAATGTTCTCTAATATCTAATTCAAAATCTCTTATTGAATAATCACCTGATTCATCAAATGTTCTTCTTGCTAATGTATCTTCTAATACTGCATATTCTGTTGTTCTAACTTGGTTTTGAATAATACCAGCTTTTAATCTTAATAATTCTACAAAGTTATTATCTTCAGCAGAAGCTAAACTTAATTTTTTAAGTGTTAATTGAATTTTAAATCTGTGAGCACCTGGAGCATTTGTATTAGATACGCCTTGTGCATTATCTGTTAAATCGGGGTCTTCATTAGGAGTGACAAATGATTCAGCAACTTGTAAACCAATTCTGTATGATGGTGTGTTAGAATACTTATCTAGTATAATTGTTTGTTCAGTTACCTCTACGTGAAATCCATTAATGTAATATACACCGGCACCTACGTAAGAGGCCGCACCTGTATGACAAGAAGTAGCTACGGCAGAAACCGTGGTAACTTGTCCTTGTAAAGTTGTTGAAACTGAAATAGTTTCTCCAGCAGTAAATGATGTTTCTGTACTGTTTGTTCCTGAATCTATGTATTTAACATATAGTGTATTAGGGTCAGTACCATCTGTTGCTGTTTGATTAATAACTTTCGCAACAACACCTGAAGTTTGTCCTGTTAGTGTCAAACCAACAAAGTCAGCTAGTGTGACACCAACTGCTTGTGAATCTGTAAATGAAGTTAATTTAACTGAATAGTAATTTAGGTCATAACCTATTTCACCAGGAATAACCATTGCACCTTTTTCAAATAGATGGTCAGAAACCCTTTCTATTTGATTTTGCAAAATAGATTGTGATTGTGTTAACTCTCTCGCTTGAACGGCAAATGCTGGTCTAAAAAGTATTCTATGAAACTTCTTATTTTCAGCAAAATCATCATAATAGGGCGAAAGGTTAAAATCAGTTGGACTTGGCATAGTCTTTTATTCCCCTTAAAACTCAATTATCAATTTAATATTTTCTGTCTGGTCAGCAGCTCTTGTTATTGGCGCTCTGTTTTCTACATATAAGACATCACCACTATCGTGGTCAATTTCTGGTACCGAATATCCACTAGCAATAACAACGTTGTTAACTGTACCACTTGTAGAAACTGGAGTACCTGTCGCTGTACTTGTTGCTGTAATTACATTGGCACCACTAAATGCTGTTTGATTTCCATTTGCGTCAACACCTTCATCATTATATTTTGTTTGTACATAGTATAATATAGAGTTAGTTGAATCCCATTCTACTACTTTACCAACTGCACCAGTTGAAGCTTGTGAAATTTTTTCATCTACTGCAAAAGTACCTGAAGTACCTGTTAACTGAACAGCTTTAGTTGCTCTTAATGTTGTTGCTGTTGCAACTGCGCCTGCTGATTTAGGGTCTCTAATTAAACATACACGTCTAAAGTCATTAGCAACGGTAACATCACCAGAATTTGCTGATTCTGTTCCTTCTAAACTTACGTTTGTCATAACAAAGAAAGCACCTAATTCGTGTACTGCATTAAATCCGTGTCCGCCTTTTGGTGGAATGATTACATCTAATTCTGCACCAACAAGGTTAGTTGCACCTGCAGCTATGATTTGTGCATTTGAAATTGTAGCAAAAGTATAACCTGAACCTGCACTTGTCACAGTCACGGCTGTCACAGCACCTGAAGTCACAGTTACCGAAACAACACCACCAGTACCATCACCTTTGATTGCGATACCTGTATGTGTGCCGTCTGCACCACCAGAACCTGGTGTTTTAATTTTAATAATGTCAATTGAACCATCAATAGCATTACCTGATACCGAAGAATTAGTTGAAACTGCCATAAAGTCTGTTGATAAGAAATTTGATTGTTCAGAAGCAGAAAGTGTGTACATATATTTCCATCTGTAACCATCAGCAGTTGATAGAATAATTGATGTATTTGTACCTGTAGGTTCTACTGTTGAAACTGCATTACTATTGTTATCTAAACATTTGTAAACATTTCTTGCCGAGTTTAACACATAAAAGCTTGCGTCATATAAATTGAAAACTCCACTATTAGCTGCTTGCTGGTTTGTTGTACCAGTAATTCTTTCACCATAGTCGTGTCTGTAAATATCGTAAGTTGTGCCAGTTGTCCAGTTTCTTCTAGGTGCCACGAAAGCAACATCTGTATTTGTTATTTTTTTAACTGCTAATAAGTCATCATAAGTAAGAGACTCGATATTATTGTTATCTGCTGGAGTTAATGGTATTACGTCTGTACCTTGATTATCTGTTCTACCATCCGCTCTTGTAGCAGTGTTAAATGGTGTTGGTCTACCAATACCTAGATAATACGTGTTTCCTGCAGCTTCAGAGAAAGACTCTGAAAACTGTTCGGAGTTGTGAATTCTAAATTTATTTGTTATAATTGCTGGCATTTGTTTCTTCCTTAATCAATATTTATAAGACTTCTCACTATGTTATGTTAATTGTTCCGTTCATTGCACCGTGGGCTGTACATTGATAATAAAGAGTTGCTGGAGTATCCATAGATACGTGAAATATGATTGCTCCTGAAGCACCTGCATTATTGGTAACTCCTGTATTATAAGCAGTACCACCGGTTCCTGTTGTTGATTGTATTCTGAATGGGTGTGAACCACCAGAGTTATTAATAAAATAGTAAGTTTGACCTTTTTTCAAGTGTAATGCTGGATTGTCACCTGAAGTTGAAGGAAAACCTGCACCTGTAAATAAGTATGCACCTGAACCATTTGATGTGACTAGTAATTGTGAAACTGGTGTTGTAGCTTGTACCCAATTTGTGCCATTATAAACTAATGACATACCTGCTGTTGGCGAACTATTTACTACATCTGTTAAATCATTTAATGCACTTGCACCACCACCTGACTCTGCTTGAGGTTCAAAACGACCATTTGCTGATACCCATTTTAAAACATTGCCGTCTGCAATACCTGTAATGGTCACATCAGCGTGTCTTGATACTGAATCATTCTCTGTTAACATATTAATGTAACCTGATTGAGTAGCAACAAAAGGTTTTAATTGTGTTTCATCTAAAGCAAATAAACCAGAGTAGTCTGTTGCTGTAGGGAATGAAGCCTGATTAGAAAAGTTACCTCTAACTTTAGAGCCTGAACCAGTTGTATCAATTGTACCCGTTCCTGATATTGAAGATGTACCAGTTAAATTTAAATTTCCCGTTGATGATAATGTTTGACCTAAAGATACTGAACCATTACCAATTGTTATACTTGAATTTGCTAAATTAGCATTTGAGATACCTGCACTACCTGATAAATCAGAGTTAGATAAGTTTGATACGTTTAGAGTTACCGTATTACCTGTAACCGAACTTGATACTGAACCTGTACCTAAAATAGATAAAGTTTCACCAAGTGGTACGAAATCTGTTGTAGATGTATTATCTCTAATTGTAATACCACTATTAGATAAACTAGAATTAGGAATATTTGTAAATGTGTTGTCTGCACCACTCATAGACTTATTAGTTATTGTCTGTACTTGGTCAGTTGAAGCAAAGTCTGTTCCAGATATTGCTGTGTTGAATTCTGTTAAATTACCTGTAATAGTATTATTAGTTAATGAAATTGCTTTGTTAGTTAATGTAGCAGAAGCTGTTGCTGTCAATACTGAAGCATTAACTTTAATTTGAAATTTACCACCTGTAATAGTAGTATCAATACCCAAACCACCCTCAATAGTAATAGGGTTACCAATATTCGTTCTCAACGTTGATGACGTATCGTCAGCAAAGTCAATGTATGGAGTTAAAACGGTTCCGTTACCTATTGCACTATATAACTCATTAAAGTTATTGTTTACATAAGTTGCACCGGTACGTAAGTTATCGCCTGTACCGTCATTCGGACTTGAACCTGTATTAATTGTAAATTTTGCCATATTAATTCTCTCTACTATTTATAATGATTTTATGGTGTTGTATCATCAAACGTTGCTGTTGTTGAACTGAAATTGGTTACTGTGTTAGAAAAGTCGTTCTTATTAGAAGCAAATTCACTAGGTATGGTAAAATATGTTTTTAAATTTTGACCATCTGGATGTGATGTTGCAATAAAAGTTGCTGGTTGACCATCTAATCCTGTTCTAGTACCAATAATTTTAATATCATTAAAGGCCTCTACCGTAAATCCTGGACCTTTGAATATTTGTTGAATATTTTTATTTAAAAATGCGTATCTTGGTCCTGCGTATGCGTGACCTTGTCTAACGCTATAAGTTTGAGTTGCGTCTGGAATATTTCTTCTAACTCTACTTAAATAATCTAGGTTGGTATCTGACCTTAAAGTCAAGTCTCTAGTATTAGCTGTAAAGTGTTCCGTTGTAGTTGTGTCTGAATCAATAGCACCTTTTAATCTTGCATTTGCTCTTAATGTAGTACCATCACTTGCTGTTCCTAATCTTCTACCAAATATACTTGAAAATAAAGTATTGAGAACTTGTAAGAATGGAGTTTCTGCAACACCTGAAACTGGACCAATAACTGGAGCTTTTGTCTTCGCACTCAATCTTGTTTGTATGTTTACTTGACCTGTAAAATAAAAACCTGCTGTGTGCATAGTTTTTTTAAATGAATCTCTCCAAGAGTTAATAGATTGTCCTACTTTAAGAACATAAGAAAAATCTTGATAGTATAAACTATCCTGTACTCTCATTGTACTTTCGGAAACTTTACCATCTTCATTAAGAAATTCACCATCTGTATCAATTATAGGAACCACGTTTACTGTAGCAGACGCTAAATTGATTTTTGATACTTTTGCTGTACCAGATGTGTTTGATGTTATTGTTTCATTTGTTGTAATAGAACCACTAACATCTTTTAATTTTAAAATATTTCTAGCACTATCTAAATTAACAATTGTTCCTGTTGCACCACCAGAAAAGGTAACTGTGCCACCATCAATGAATGAACCTACAATGTTAATTATCAATACGTTATTAAAAAACGATAATGTTGGTGCTGGACTTGTTTCATAACTCTTACCAAACTCTACTGTTCTTAATGCGTTAACTTTTCCTATATCAGTACCAAATGCTCTGATAATAGCACCAGTACCATTTGAAGTTGTAATTGAATTTCCATCTTCATCTAAATAATAAAATGAAAGTTTAGGTGTATTTTTATAACCATTACCACCATTTGATAAAAATACTTTAGCAATTTCACCTATTGTTGTATCAGCCGAGTTTGCAAAACCTGGAACTGCTGGTGAAGTTGTTTGTGTTTCTTGAACTATATCATTTCCTTGATATGAATCACCAGCACAAGTTTCATCTTCTAAAATTATTCTATCTTCACTACCAGTTGCTGGAGCTTTAGAACCATTTTGGTCAACTAAACTACCATTTACAATACTTACAAAACCTGAAGCATTTGCACCAAAGGTTCCTTTGTTATCAAAACGAATTACATCACCAATAGAATAACCTGAACCTGGTGTATCAATAATTAATTCATCAACACTACCTGTACCTGTATCTGAAATTTGAAATAATGCACCGACTCCGCCACCTGATACACTTACATTATCTGATTCTTTATATAATGAACCTGAATTTGTAATAACTTTTGTTCCAGGAATACCAGTAATATCTGCCTTAATAAAATAGTCATCTGTATTTGAAGCTGTACCAGAAACTTCTTCACCTACTTGAAAAGTACCAATAACACTATCTTGGTTTAAAATTAATTCTGTTACCGTTTCATCACCAATTTGAAATCTTGATAAGTTTTCAATAACAGCAGTTGCTCTTGAATCTTTACCTGTAATTGTTCTACTAATTAATCCTTCGGTGTTTCCAACTTTTTCAATAATTCTTAAAATCTTTAAAGAGTCATATTGACCATCTGAAGTTTTTAATAGTTGTTCTCTAGGATAAATTGTTTCTGATTGTTCATTAAATAACAATCTAAAAAATAATTCGTGACCAGCAGCCGTACCTTTAGCACGGTACATATTCTTAACGTTTTTAATTAGATTTCTTTTATCTACTTCATTATCTAATACTTCAGGTAATGTTGCTAAAAATTCATTTCTAAAATTATTTAAGAATGATTCAATTGCTTTATCGGGGTCTCTAAAATTAACTAGGTCTGAAATGTTATTTACGGGATTAGGTCTATAACCAGTTATTGTAGCAGAAGCTTTAGAAGTTTGTCCTTCAACTATTTCATCTGATTTAAATTTGTCATTTGACGAAATGAAAAGTCTATTACTGTTTAAGTCTTCACTTAATACACTTGCCTCTGCACCTGAAGTTAAACCTTTTATAGTTTCACCTACGATAAATTTTCCGTAAGTAGTTTCTTCTAATAGAATTTTATCGCCTTCGTCAATGCCTGTTTTAGAACTACCAATTCTAGTAGCATTAAATACGATATTATTTTCTTGACCTGTTTCGGTTTCAATTAAAACACCAACAGTTGTTTGAACATCTTTAACTTGTAATTCGGCAGATTCTAATAATTGATAATAAGATTTTAAAAAATCTGCAAACTTTGGGTGGTCAGCAACTATAAATTCTGGTAGTTGACTGTTAAGTATCGTTGAAATTTTTTCATTAAACTTTGCCATTATTCATTAATAACTTGAGCTGGAAGAATAGCCAACGCCTGCTTCGGCAGAACCACCAACAAAAGTATCCTCTTCTACTGTAATTAAAGAATTCGATACATCAATCTCTACAATTTGGTCTCTTACCGGTATAACATCATTTGAATTTGGTTGAACCGTTATCTCAACTAATGTAGAAGCAGAACCTCTAATGTTCGATATTGAAGCTATGTTTAAAGAGTTAAGTGTGACTTGTCCTGTTGTATAATTAATTGTACCTTGCGTGTTGTTTGCATAAGTTTTAACACCACTTACTAGATAATATCTTCTAACGTTACCTAGACCATCTTCATCTAAAAACATTTCAAAATTACTACCTGATACCTTAAAACCTGTTGAACTTAAAATACCACCGCCCGTTGAGTTGTGACCAGAATGTGGATTGTATAATGAATTTCTGAAGTAAATATTATAAGCAGCTGAACTACTTAAAGTTGGTGTAAAGTTTTTTCTAATTTTAACTGTTGTAATATTTGATAAGATACTAGAGTCTGTATTGTCTATTAAACCTGAAAGTTTAGAAAATCTAAAAACACTATCAAACTTTTGAAGTGTAGAAGTGTTGTAGTCTGTAATTGTATTAATTATTTCTGTTTTTAAAGTTGATGATGATTTTGTTGTTGACTTGGCGTCATACTTTACATTTGATGTTATTAAAACCGAAGTTGTTTGTGGGTCAATAATTTCAGGTTTGACTGAAGCAACATTATACGGTTTTAAACCATTTACAATATCTAATTTTGTTTGGTCAGTTAAAGTAGAACCTGAAGCTGCCTTAATTGCAATTTTCACGATACCATATCTTGGCGTTTCATCATCTTCACCACCCCAAGAACTAACTGATAATGCATTTGGATAAATTTGTTTTACAAGTGTTTCATAGTCTGTTGTAGTTACCGCTCTGTCTTGAGCTGCAAAGTTTAAAGGTGCGTTAAATTTAATTGAATCATTTGCTTCTGATTCAGAACCGCCTTGTGAACTTGAATTGGTTGTAATAGAAACATCTGTAAATCCACCAATAGAACCTTCTAAATTAAATTTGTTTGCACCGTTTGATTTTGTTTTATTGGTAACAATGTATTCTAAAACAATTACATTGCCATCTTGAAGTTTAAAACCGGTAACACCATCACCAAAATAAATTTCATATTTACCGTCTCTGCCTTCTTGTATAAAGAAAACTTTTGAAGTTGATGATACACCTGTGTAACCACCGGCTAATGTGAAGTTTGTTAGTGTTGAGTCACTAGATGAATTTTGCACCGATACTTTTAAAGTTGATGTATCTGCGTTTTCTGTTGGAATAATAAATTTTTGGTCAACGTCTGTACTATCAACTGTATATTTAAATCTTACTAAAGTACCTTCATATAAATCTACATTTGAAAAAGTAAAAACACCATCTTTAGGTGTGATTGTTATATCTTCGTTGTTAATATATTGATATGATGTTCCGTCAACGTTTGTTGTAAAGTTTGTACCTTTTGCCATTGTGACAGACGTACCTGTTGCATTATTTAAAACAACATCTATTGCAGCTCTTGGTGCTCTTGGAGAATTAGGAGTATAACCTAACATCTTTGCTAATGATACAATATTATTTCTTATGTCTGCACTATCAAGATATAATTCGTTAGTTGCCATATTAGCAAGGTAACCCATATAGTGTGTATTGTAAGATAAGACATCTATTAAAATAGATAAACCAGAACCTTCAAAATCATAGTCTTGAAATGCGGTTTGACTTTGTAAAAATGTTTTTAAATTAACTTTAATATTATCAAAATCTAATTCTGATACTGATAGTTTACCTGTAGCCATTTTATCTTAACCTTTGTAAGAACGTTGATACTGATTGTGGACCTGGTGTTCCAATTACATAAAAGTAAATATCCACTACCAATCTATTACCATCTTGGTCGTCATCTACCTGAACACTAGTTAATTCTATTCTAGGTTCAAAATTTTTTAATACTTCTTCAATTTTCTTTTGCAAGAAAACTTTAGTCATAGGTGTAAAGTTTTCAAATAACAATTCTCTAATACCACAACCCAATTCAGGATTAAATGGTCGTTCATAATAACCTGTTTGAACTAAATTCTTTACCGCCCTTTTTACAGCTACAACATCTTCTACAACAACCACATCACTTGTAACCGTATTTCTTGTAAAGTTTAGGTCAATATCACTAAACTTTCTTGAATTACGCTTTGAGTTGCTAACTATTGCTGAATCATATCTTGCCATAACGGTAATATTTATAACCTTTTTTTAACCGTTTGCAAAAACATTACCAGAACCACTAGTCATAGCACCAGCGTCTGCACTATCACCAATTCTAGCAGACTTTATACCAACTACATACACGTTTGGCGAACCTGCGTTAACATTTGCTACGTGATTAGGACAAGGTGGTAAAGGTGGGTTAGGATGTGATACCGTTGGGTCACCAATTCTCGCAATCAATATGCCGTTTGCAAATACAGTACCTTGTCCAGGTGTATCCAATGTTGTTGTTCCTACACAAGCGTGTCCTGTTGACAAACTATCACCTTTTCTACTGATTGCTGGCATTAACTATTTTCCTTGTGAGTTGTAATATTTTAAACTTCGTTTTCTTGATTTATTCATTGAACTTAATTTAACACCTTTTCTTTTTCCTTGTGATGTCTTTTTTGGCATTCTTTCGTGTGGTACAAAAGACTTACTCAATTTCGCCATAAATTACCTTTGTTGTTTAGCCTTTAATGCGGCTCTCTTCTTTTCTATTGCTATTGCTTGTCTAACTTTTCTACCCCAAGGCAATTTTATCGTTGATGACACTTCTTTACCTTTTTTTGACGTATATTCTACGCCGATAAATTGGTCTTTGAAATCTCCTTGTACAGATTTGACTGCTTTTGATAAACTCATTTGTTCCGTCTCTTTTTCATCGCCATTTTCGTTCCAGAAAAAGAATTTTCTCATTTTTTTCATAATTTCTTCGCTTTTTGTTAAGTTTTAATTTTAATTATATTTATATTAGAATTTACAACGTGTTTTTAATTGCATTTTTTCAATTTGAACAATTCCGTCAAGTGATTCGCTAAGTGATTCGCTGTTTACGTCAAAATCTGGCGAATATTTGCATTTTTCAACGCTTTTTGAGCATCCGGACACTAAAAAGAACAAAGCAAGAACAAAAAAAATAATAAAGTGTTGATTTATAAGGGTTTTTTTATGCATTTTTTTGAAAAAAAGTGAAATTAGTGCTTGCTTTCTATATTTAGATGTGGTATACTATCCATATAATAAAGAAAGGACATATATTATGAAAAAAATTAAATCAAACAAAATCTCTGAAGCCTGTGGTTGGGTAGGTATGATACTTATTCACGGTGCAACTGCTCCGACTTCTTTATCTGTATTAATGGGTTGGTCAACAAACTTACCACCATTAAACTTCATACTACTAGTATGGTTAGGATTGTTTCTATTTCTAGTAAGAGCTATATTCGCTAAAGATATATTATATATCGTATCTAACGCAATAGGATTTTCATTGAATAGTCTATTGTTAATGCTAATTGCTTTAAATTAATATGAAAAAACCGCTTGCCATTTGCGAATCAATCTGTTATAATGGTCACATAAAATAAAAAAAGGACATAACACTATGAAAACACTAATGACAATAACCTCTGCAACTCTGATATTTTTAGGTATCGCAATGATGGCTGGCTCTGGCGGCGATTGTGATGGTAAATGTATGGAACAAGCAAACACTTTTTTAGAGACACTTATGTATGCCGTGACAGGTCTTGTACTATTTGTTTCTGGTGGACTAATCGCAATTAATAATCAACAGTAAGGACACACTATGACAATCGTAAACAAAACTGCCGAAACACTACAAGACGGAATTACTAATATGATGAATGGTGCTTTAGCTGACTATCAACAATGGTCATCAAAAGGTATGATTAACGAAACTACTAACGATTTATCTGAATATGCAAAATCACAAATTGCAAAATGGAATGATTCAGTTAAAGTTAAAGAAGGAAAGAAGTATATAAAAGTTGTACGTGAAAACGGTGTATTCTGTTTCATCTGTAAAACTGACTTCAAACATTTTAAAAAAGGTGATATATTGAAACCTGCTGGTTACAATGCACCTGCTTTAAATCAACCAAGAGGAAATGTCCTAGAGGGTAATTACCCAATTCGTTGGACTGGACCTCTTTACTTAAAATAGAAAAGGACTATATTATGAATACATTGAAATTTAATGACTTGAATAAGGTACTTGATTGGATTAGAGAGCCTTCTCATAAAGAACATCTTTATATTTTAGAGGCTGCGATTGCAAAAGCAAATCAAGTTTCTTTAGACCAATTTAGTGTTGGTGCTAAAGTTGTGTTTGGTAGACCTAACGGTGCTAAACATCACGGTGTAATTGTGAAATGCAATCCCAAGAAAGCCGTTGTTATGGAAGAGGGTCGTGGTAAATGGACTGTGCCTTATTCTTTAATAAAGTTGGAGGCTGCCTAATGAATAGACGTAGAAAGATTTTTGAGAGGGTTGTTAATCCTCTCATAATTAAATACTTAACGGATCCTTTTAGTAAAGAACTTTCTATTGCAAAAGGTATTCCAATTAAGTATTTAAAATATTTTAAAGAAGTGTCTTCTACTGGTATGGGTAAAAAAATAAGATATAGGTTTAGAGGTGAATCAATGGATGGAATTTATATTAGACCTCAATCTTTTTGCCATAAACTAATGGCACAAACATTTGCCATTTATCACAGATAAGGCTTGACAATCTTATAAAAGTCCTGCATAATACAAGCATAGTTGAAGAGGAGTGATTCGCTATGAAAATCAAAGGTGCTACTACCGTCTTAAACAAAGAGTGTACATTTTTAGGTATGACTCTATCAGAATTATTAATTTTTATTGAGCGTAATCCTTACGCCTTTTCCTATAAAACAATTGAAGCGTTAAACGTTTACAAACAGAATCTACTCGTAGCTCAGCTGGATTAGAGCAACAGCCTTCTAAGCTGTGGGTCGTAGGTTCGAGTCCTACCGAGTAGGCCAATTTGGCCGGTGTGATGAAAATGGTAAACATAACGGACTTAAAATCCGTCGGCATTAATGCCTTGCTGGTTCAAGTCCAGTCGCCGGCACCAACAACAACAATGGAGAAGAAAATGAATTAGTTGCTAATCACAGCAAAAAACAACGTAGAGGAGATTCAAAGCAGTAGTGTGTAAGTCTTATTTTTATAAGTGACCTGTAAGTCTTTGAAAGGGAGAGGCCAGAACCTCTCCCTTTTTTTATCTATATGCTCTGCATACGTGGGTCGTTAGAAAAAAGATTTTTTTTTGCTTTTGGTCTAGCATTACTATCTTTACTTCTTTTTCTTAATTGAGCTTTAGCAGAGTCTAATTTACTTTTCTCTTTTCTTAAAGCTCGTAGGTCTTTTATTAAGTCCATACTATCTCCTTTAATAAAGAGCGTTTCTTCAACCTTTGTGGTTTACTTCCGTCCGTTTCAGGATAAACGATATAACTATTTATTACTCCGTAAGATTGTCTTCTTCACATAATGTACAACAATCATCACCACAAGAATGTTCTAATATTGTAGCAACTAAATGTACTCTATCTATTTCTGAGCCGTTAAAGAAGTTATGGTATTTTGTATTGTCTGTAATATAACCATCACCGTTTGCTGGCATATGAAACGCCTCATCTTCAATTACCATTTTACATCCAACATTTGTAATGATAGGAATATGTAATCTCATTTCGGGGTCACGGTGCCAAGATAAACAAGACCTTGGTGGTTTCATTAAAAAACGCACTCTGCCTAGTTTGAATTTTGATGTGATTTGGTTATAGACTTCTTCAATATATGTACCTTTAAATTCAGGACATAATTCAGTATATTTACTTTCTTCTATATAAGGCAACCGTTGTTCTTCAACATTTGTTGAATCAGGATATGTCCAATATAGACCTCTTACGTTACCGCCTGTAATTGAGTTTTCGTCTCCAGGTTTCCGGTTTATGCATATTGCGTTAAAGTCTCGTAGCGATTTATCGTCTGTACGAAATCCTAACTTGCTCTTAAAGTCAAAGTAAGCTTTGCCTAGTTTGTCAATATCTATATCGAGCTTGTGTGTTGAATAATGTTTCATACACTTATTTAGGACTTGCCAATTGGTCTAAATATTGATAGTATAGACAAATGGAAAATTTTATAAAAGTATATGATGACGTATTGGCGCCAGACATTTGTAAACAGATAATCGAAAAGTTTGAAATCAATAAAGACCAACAAGAAGAAACAATCTTAAAAGGTCACCGTTCATTTAAAGAAATACAACTCAATAAATTTGATGATTGGAAACCAATCGTTGATGGTCTTTACACTACCTTCAAATCAAGAATCGGCACCTATGCAAAAGAAGTAGGTATCACTCCCACACAATGGCCAAAACAATATGGCTTTGAGGCGATACGTATGAAACGGTATGAGCCGAATGATATTGATGAGTTTAAAGAACACGTAGATGTTGGCGACTACGATTCAGCAAGACGCTTTCTTGTATTCTTTTTATATTTGGATTCAAACAAAGAGGGGGCGACATCCTTTTCTAACTTTGATATTGCTATCAAACCTAAAGCAGGAAGGTTATTGATGTTTCCACCAACTTGGACCTATCTACATACAGGACACAAACCAATAGAACAAAACAAATACATCATTGGCTCGTATCTTCACTACGTTTAACTTAACGTTTAATCTAATCCCATTCTTTTACGAAATTCAACAAGGGCGTTATTCTCTTGGTTCTCTTCTTTGAGTTCCTTCGAATCCGAAGAGTCCGCCACTTTATTATATACTAAACCAATTATAACAAGTATTAGTATTATAGAGGGGCCGATAAGTATTTCTACCGACATAGAGATTATTTAGACATTAACGAGTCGCCAAATATGCTATAAACAAGACACCACAGAGTATTAACGCTCCTAATAACAGAATACATATACCCTCTATTATACTACGTTTCAATTCTCTTTTACGATAAACTTCTTGTTCACGTTGTTTTTTTAACTTACGTCTTAATTCAATCATTTCATTATAGATATTAGGTCCATATGCGTAAGTAATCAGAGTACGTAATTCCTTTTCCTGTTCTTGTATCTTTTGTCTATTCATAGTAATGTCGAGAGCCATCTTTTCGATACTCCCTTTCATTAAGAGTTTAGATACACCGCCAGCACTATTGACTTCTCTTTCTGCGTAGTTAAAATCTGATACTGCACCGTACCAACGAGAAAGAGAATTTGTCATACTCTCTAAATCATTACCGAACGCTATGCCTTTTTTGATGAGATTAAATGCTGAGGTTGCCGTTGCGACTGCCGTAATTGGGTCTAACATTGTAGTGGTGTCCTGAATAGTGAGTGATATGTCCACTACTATTTAGAATACAACTGATAGGATATGTGTGATATGGAAAACTTTATTTGTACTCCAAGGTACTCTGGTTCCTGAAGTCTCAACACCGACTATGTATAATAGTTTAGTCCTAGAAGTGCTGTGACAAATAAGAAAACTAACCAAAGAAGGCCTTTGATAAGAAAGAACCAAAAGCCTAATCGTATGATTTTGTTGGTCAGATTTTTTACAACCTTAATATTTTGTGGGCGAACCATTTAAGAAACCTTTTAATATGACCATTGACCCAATTATTCATAAAGTATCTAAAGAAACGTACTACAATCAGAATAGGTGAATTAAGAACATCAAACGCAATCAGTCCAATATCTACCATTAAGTCAATCCAATGGTCTACTGTTGACCACTTTTTAAGTCTTTGTAATTTAGTGAGTTTGACCTCTTTTGAGGCTTTTACTTTCCTAGGCAATATTTTTTCCTCCAAAAAAAATTCTAGTTTAATGTATAGTTATTTATTGGAAGTGAGACTGGTCGTTTTTTCTGATACGTCCTATAAGTGTGCTGGATGTTATTGCATTTGTAGTCTAGCGAATCACTTTGCTTTTTAAATAGCGCTTTTTCTGGTGGTTTTTTGAGCTAGTTCAAGTCTATTCTATTCGCCGTCACAGTAAACGTTTGGCCTCTGTGGTTGACTGACTTGGTCGTATTAGATGTCTTGGTGCCTGATACCGTTTCTGACAGGTTGCCTCTTACGTCTAGGTTGTAATTGCCATTGACTTTCATATTGTAATCACCATT
>CERM01013996.1_pt1 | contig 44261 bp, 41 predicted proteins | sample 530791 | NCBI WGS metagenome assembly CERM01 (sample SAMEA2620970, study PRJEB7988) | marine metagenome | biome: marine biome (ENVO:00000447); feature: surface water layer (ENVO:00002042); material: "saline water (ENVO:00002010), including plankton (ENVO:xxxxxxxx)" | depth 5 m | reverse complement strand
ATCTTTTAAATCTGCCATTTTCTATCGTTTTAAGTAATTTAATTTTTATATTTTAATTTTAATGATACTCTAATATTTTAACCTTCTCTTTCTGATAGGGTTTTAACAATACCTGCAATTGTTCCTCCACTAGATTTAAGTGCAGAAATAACATTCTTAGCAGGAGACTGTAATAATCCAATAATTTCTCCAATAAGTTCGTCTTTCGACTTAATATTAACTAGTGTATCTAATTGATCGTCTCCAACGTAAATTGCTTCTTCAATGAATGCTCCCTTAAGTAATGGCTTGTCAGATTTTTTTCTAAATGCCTTAATAACCTTTGCTGGTGCATTGCTAGTTTCAGCAAGCATAATTGATGTATTCCCTTTAAGAACTTCTGGTAGTTCACCAAAATCCTTATCAGAACTTTCCATTGCTTTTACAAGCAATGTATTTTTAACGACCTCTAACTTAACTCCAGCTTTATAACAAGCCCTTCTTAAGTTACTCGTATCTCCTGCATTAAGACCCGATATGTCAGCTAAATAAATAGTTGCGCTATCAGCTAACTGTGCAGTTAAATTTTCTATTACTTGTGATTTTTCTTCTCTTGTCATAAGTTCTAAATTTTACTACTCAGCAAATCTTTTTGTATCAATCTCAATACTTGGACTCATAGTACTCGACATAAAAATGCTTTTAATATAAATTCCTTTTGAAGATTGAGGTTTCAATTTTACAAGGGTTGTTAATAATTCTTTTGCGTTTCCTTCAATTTTATCAGCATCGAAAGATGCTTTTCCAATTGCAGCGTGAACAATACCAGTCTTTTCTACTTTAAAGTCGATTTTACCAGCTTTCACGTCTGAAATAGCCTTAGCAACATCCATTGTTACTGTACCAGTTTTTGGATTAGGCATTAATCCACGAGGTCCTAAAACACGTCCTAGAGGTCCTAATTTTCCCATTACACTTGGCATAGTCACAATAACGTCGACATCTGTCCATCCTCCTTTTATTTTATCGAGGTACTCATCTAAACCAACATAATCCGCTCCAGCCTCTTTAGCTTCCGCTTCTTTATCTGGAGTTACTAATGCTAATACTTTAACGTCTTTACCTGTACCATGTGGTAAGGTAACTACACCACGTACCATTTGATTAGCTTTTCGTGGATCTACGTTAAGACGCACTGCTAAATCAACAGATGCATCAAAATTTACGTTGGTGATTTCTTTTATTAAAGCAGACGCGTCTGCAACGTTATAAACCTTTCCAGGTTCAACTTTTGCTTGGGCTTCCTTTTGCTTTTTTGTTAATCTTGCCATTTTATAGATTCTTTTTTTGGATTAAAAAGGGGATTCACCACCTTTTACATTCACTCCCATCGATCTTGCAGTACCAGCTACCATCTTCATTGCAGATTCAATGCTAAATGCATTTAAATCCGGCATTTTGTCTTCAGCAATTGCTCTTACTTGATCCCAGGTTATTTTTGCTACTTTCTTCACGTGTGGCTCGCCAGATCCTTTTTTTAATTTGGCAGCTTCAAGGATTTGCACCGCAGCTGGAGGTGTTTTTATAACAAAATCAAAGGATTTGTCTTTAAAAACTGTAATAGCAACTGGTAACACTTTTCCTTGCTTATCTTGAGTTCTAGCATTAAATTGCTTACAGAACTCCATAATATTCACACCGGCAGCACCTAAAGCGGGTCCAACTGGTGGGGATGGATTAGCAGCTCCACCTCGAACTTGTAATTTTACTACTTTATCTACTTCTTTTGCCATCTTTTAATTTTAATTAATTTTATTTTTTCTTCGGTGGAAGCCCAAGAAAAAAACTATTTATAGCGTGCAACAATTAAACTTTTTCAACTTGCATAAAACTTAATTCTAACGGTGTTTTTCTTCCGAAAATTTTAACCATAACTTCAAGTTTACGTTTTTCTTCAAATATTTTTTCAACAGTTCCATTAAACCCATTAAAAGGACCGTCTATTACTTTTATAGTTTCCCCCATGGTGTAAGGTATATTTACATTCTCATCTTTGACAGATAGTTCATCTACTTTTCCTAACAATCTGTTTACCTCTGCTTGTCTTAAAGGCACAGGGTCTCCACCTTTTACTTCACCTAAAAACCCGATTACTCCATTTACAGATCTTATAATATGAGGAATCTCTCCTACTAAATCTGCTTGTACCATAATATAACCAGGAATAAATACCCTTTCCTTGTTTATTTTTTTTCCATTGCGAATTTGAACTACTTTCTCAGTAGGAACTAAAATTTGCTGAATAAAATCCTGAAGATTTAATCTAACAATCTCAGACTCTATATATTCTTTGATCTTGTTTTCCTTTCCGCTTACAGAACGAATAACATACCACTTTTTTGCACTTTTAACTTCAGTCATCTATATATATTAAGACTTGATCCATTCAAAGTATCTACTAATAACACCACTAAATACGGTGTCAATTCCAAAAACAAGTAAAGCTAACACTACTGAAAATGCTGCAACAATAACTGTTAAACGCTGCCCTTCAGACCATGTAGTCCAAGTAACATGATTCTTAAGTTCATTATACGACTCTTTGATGTAGTTTACCATTTTATACTTATTTTATTAATTCTATATAAAAAATTGTTTTTATACAATTTGATATTTTGCACGGGTTGAGAGACTCGAACTCACGACACCTGGTTTTGGAGACCAGTGCTCTACCAACTGAGCTAAACCCGTTTCTTTGGGCAATTATTACACCCTACCCGTTATAAAAGTCAAGGCGTCCCGATATAATCAGGACACCTTAAAAAACTTTTAATGTATTATTTTAGTCTAATATTTCAGTAACCTGACCGGCACCTACTGTTCTACCACCCTCACGGATTGCAAAACGAAGACCAACATTCATTGCAATTGCTTGAAGCAATTCAACGTGTATTGTTAAGTTATCACCTGGCATTACCATTTCAACTCCATTAGGAAGCATAATTGTTCCTGTAACATCAGTAGTACGAACATAAAACTGTGGACGGTAGTTATTATGGAATGGAGTATGACGTCCACCTTCTTCTTTCTTAAGAATATAAACCTCTGCTTTAAATTTAGCATGAGGAGTAACTGAACCTTGCTTACATATTACCATTCCTCTTCTAATATCTTCTTTTGCAATACCTCTTAGCAATATACCTGCATTATCTCCAGCCTCACCTCTATCTAAGATTTGACGGAACATTTCGATACCAGTAATTGTAGAAGTTAATTTTTCAGCTCCCATACCAATGATATCTACAGGATCTCCAGTGTTTGCAATTCCAGTCTCTATACGACCTGTTGCTACTGTTCCACGCCCTGTAATTGAAAATACATCCTCAATTGGCATTAAGAAATCTTTATCAACTTCTCTTAAAGGCTCTTCAATCCATTTATCAACAGCCTCCATAAGCTCCAATACTGAATCTACCCATTTTTTCTCACCGTTTAAGGCTCCTAATGCGGATCCTGCTATTACCGGTCCATTATCGCCATCATATTCGTAAAAACTTAAAAGCTCACGAACTTCCATTTCAACTAATTCGATTAATTCTTCATCGTCAACCATATCCACTTTATTCATGAATACAACGATACGAGGAATTCCTACCTGACGTCCTAGAAGAATGTGCTCACGAGTTTGTGGCATTGGTCCATCTGTAGCAGCAACCACAAGTATAGCACCATCCATTTGCGCAGCACCAGTTACCATGTTCTTTACGTAATCGGCGTGACCTGGACAGTCAACGTGAGCGTAATGACGATTAGCTGTTGCATACTCAACGTGTGAGGAGTTAATTGTTATACCTCTTTCTTTTTCTTCTGGAGCATTATCAATTTGATCAAAAGATGTTGCCGAAGAATGACCTGCATCTGATAATACCTTTGTAATAGCTGCAGTTAATGTTGTTTTACCGTGATCTACATGCCCTATTGTACCGACATTTAAATGTGGTTTTGACCGATCGTAAGTTTCTTTTGCCATTTTGTATTTATTTAATCTTAGTTATATATTAGTATCTATTAAAACATATTATTTTAATTGAGCCAATGTTGGGAATTGAACCCAAGACCTCTTCCTTACCAAGGAAACGCTCTACCCCTGAGCTACACCGGCTTAAAGATTTTTTTTTAATTTTCACTAAAGCGATAAAAAATCTTCTGCCTTAGCAGGAATATTAGAGCGGGAGACCAGGTTCGAACTGGCGACATTCAGCTTGGAAGGCTGACGCTCTACCAACTGAGCTACTCCCGCTTTTAAATTTGAAATTTCTTTCAAAAACTTTTCAATACTTAGATATTATTTTAAGGAACCTCACAAAATTAAAAAATTCTGTGGGGAGAGCAGGATTCGAACCTGCGAAGACGTAGTCAGCAGATTTACAGTCTGCCCTCGTTGGCCGCTTGAGTATCTCCCCTTAATTTAATACCTATTTTAAAGAACTTTTTTAAGCTTATCTACTGAAAATCAATCCTATAAACGTACTTAAAATTCTATTTTTTTAAAGAGCCGATGGAGGGACTCGAACCCACGACCTGCTGATTACAAATCAGCTGCTCTAGCCAGCTGAGCTACATCGGCTTTCGGCTTACTTTTTACTTTAAAAAACCCCGATATTTCTAACGGACTGCAAATGTATATAAATTATTTTTTTTACAAAACTTTTATTGATAAATATTACTAATATTTTTCACTTTCTCATCTAATCATTCTATTTCTCTTTATGAACAAGTGTTTTAAAAGATTTAATTTTTATTTTTTGCTCAAAAAGCATTGCGAAAATCTTATTCGCATGTTTTTATAACTTTATTTAAATATTAATTTACTTGGAATTTCTTGGATGAGTATTTTTATAAACTTGTTTTAACTTTGAAATGCTATTATTTGCATAAATTTGAGTGGATGCTAAACTAGAGTGACCCAACAACTCTTTTACGGATTTTATATCCGCTCCTTCGTTTAACAGATGAGTAGCAAATGAATGTCTTAATATGTGGGGACTTTTTTTAACTTTCTCTGATGCTCTACTAAAGTAATTATTAATTACTCTGTAAACCAATGTCTCATATATCTTAGTTCCTTTTTCAGTTAGCAACAAATAATCAACATCTTTAACAGAATTCAAATCCTTTCTGTAATCTAAATAAGAATTAATTGTACTTAAAGCAGACGGCAATAGCGGGATTATTCGTTCTTTATTTCTTTTACCAAGAACTTTAATAGTTTGTTGAGAATCTGAAATATTATTTAATTTTAAATTCACCAACTCGCCACGCCTCATTCCTGTAGAATAAAAGAGTTCTACTATTAATTTATTCCGCAAGCCTAGAAAACTATTTTCCGCTTTTAATATTTCTAAAACATCTTCTATTTCTTTTTCTGAAAATGGAACTTGTAATTTTTTAGTAGTTTTTAGCACCTTATGCTTTAATAAAGGACTTACTTTAATATCTCCTATCTTTAAAAGAAACTTATAATAAGTTCTCAAAGAAGAAATTTTACGATTAATAGTTCTATTAGAAACTCCGTCACCTACTAATTTTACAATCCAACTCCTTATGATGGCATAACTAACATTATTAATTTCTGAAAAATCAAATTCTGATAAAGCAAATTCCCGAAACCCTAATAAATCTTTGTGATACGCTATTAAGGTATGTTTGGAATAGTTTTTTTCTAAGTTAAGATAGTCAAGAAATGATGTAAATGGCATAAAAAAGTCCGTTGAAAAGTAAAACTACTATTTTCAACGGACTTTATATCCTAAATTAAACAGAAATACTAAACTTCTTCCTGATCTCTTAAGTTTTGAATGTATTGAGCTTTTTGAATCTGTGCTCTTCTTTTTACTGAAGGCTTTGAAAATTGTTTTCGTTCACGTAATTGATTCTTAGTTCCTGTACGATCAAACTTACGCTTAAAACGTTTCAGTGCTCTATCTATATTTTCTCCTTCTTTGATTGGTATTATTAACATAACTCTTAACCTCCTCTCTTTTAGGTCGGCAAAGATAAAAAGATTTTTGATTAAAAATATAAGTTTTATGTTTTTTTCAAAACTATCTTCTTACTCTTTAAATAAAGTTGCTTTTTTACTTAAATCTTGGACTAATTTTTCTTCCTCTTCACTCTCCAACAACACATTGTAATTTTCCCAAAACTCTTTATTGTATGGACGTTGTATAAAAATATCATCAGACCAAGGTTTTTGAAGTGCCTTTTCTATCTCTGTAGTATCTTGAATAATTTCAGTAAATAGAATTTCCTGAACAGAATAATAAAACTGTTCTTCTTTTAACTTTTTCTTTTCCTCAGCTGTTTTGTATAAATTATCAGTAGATCTATCCCCAACATTTACCAATTTTGGAGTTTCATAATAATAATAATTCGGATACATTTTCCCATCATATTCCATATATGATATAATCAATTTATGGTTATTAAGTGTACCTAAAAGACTTTTACTTCTTCCCTTCTGCTTATCTGAGGATGCTATTAAATCGTATTCAATTTTCTTTATTGCAAACGTATCCCAATAAATGTATATCCATCCTTTAGATTCAAATCCTTCGTTATAAATGCCCTTTGTATTTAAACCAACAAAATCAAATCCTTTTTTAATTTCTATTTTATATATTTTTCTATCATTATCAACTAAAATAGTATCAATTTTAAATTGATGATTATCAAGTATGTTCTCTCCAAATAGAGAATTCGATCTATTAGAGTTTCTAACTAAATTCAATTTACCCTTAAACAGAAATCCCAATCCATTTATCCGTTCATCATTCCATTTAATTGCTTTAATTAGAGAAGTTGTTTTTATAGTGTCTCTTTGAAGTTGCTTTGACGACATTTTAAAATTACTAGAAGTATTCCTCAAATAAGAAGAATAAGCAAACAAACTATCCACATCTCGTAAATCAAAACTCTTCCTATTTTCATCTACATTAATTTTTAAATTATTCTTAGACCCTGACGCATAACTAGAATCATATAAAGTAATTGCGCTTTCAATAAGCCATTTGTATTCCTTTACATTACGTTCTCTGTGTCTTAAAAAACCTTTTTGCATAAAAGGTAATTCTGGCAAATTATTTGGAAGACTTTCAATGGCTCTTAAAACGACATCATTTCCTGTTTTTGGTCTTGCTTCTGCCATAATTAAAATTTCATCTAAAGAAGCAATATCTTCCTCAAGAAATATTTCCTCATCATTTAAAAATTTACTAACAAGAATTTTAAAACTTTTAAAACCTATAGATGATATCACTAATGTATCGTTTTCTAATCTTTTTGGAACTAAGAGTATGAATTTACCATCTACATTACTAACAGAACCAATTGTTGAATTTTCAATATAAATACTTGCATTTTCTAAAGGCTCATAAGTTGTGAAATCAACAATTTTGCTTTTTAATTCTACTTGAGATAAAACGCTTGAAAAGCTAATAAAAAATAGACCATAGGATAAACGTTTTAAAAAGCTAAGAATCATTATATCTAATTTTGGTTTATTCACTTTATTCAAAATATTAAGTCGCTGGCTTATAATCTTTTCCATCAATAACCATTTTAGCGATAATTTCTCTCAAAATTTCAGAAGTGCCACCGCCAATAGGTCCTAAACGACTATCTCTAAACATACGTGCTAATGGATAATCTTCCATATAACCATATCCTCCTAATAACTGGAGACATTGATACATTACATCATCAGCCATCTTAGTTCCAGTAAGCTTAGCCATTGTAGCTTCCTTTACAACATACTCATTATCATCCAATCGTTTAACAGTACAATAATTAAATGTTTTACAAACCTCAATTTCACTTGCCATCTGCGCAACACTATGTCTTAATACCTGAAAGGTTGCAATACTTTTTCCAAATGCATTTCTATCCTTCATATATTCGATGGTATAGGCTAAAGCAAATTCCGCTCTTGCATGTGCATTAACTGCCATAATCAATCGCTCTAGTGCAAAATGCTGCATGATATAAGGAAAACCCATATCTATTTCTCCCATTAAATTACCTTCAGGAATTGTAACATTATCGAATGCAATTTCTGCAGTATCACTAGCTCTCCAACCAAGTTTATTTAATTTAGAAGCTGTAATTCCTGGGGTATCTCTATCAACAACAAATATACTGATGCCCTTCCCTCCTTTTTCGGGAGAGGTTTTGGCTGCTACCACTAAATAATCGCTATAAACTCCGTTAGTAATAAAGGTCTTTGAACCATTTAAAACAAAAGTATTATCTTTTTTCACTGCAGTAGTTCTCATACCAGACACATCAGACCCTCCAAACGGTTCTGTAATACAAAGACAACCAATTTTATCCCCTGAAATACTTGGTGCTAAATATTTTTCTTTTATTTCTTGACTACCTTCTTTATTTAAATGAGTCATTGCTAAGTATGCATGAGCCCAAATATTAGCAGCAAACCCTCCAGAGTTTACTTTCTGAAGTTCTTCTAAGAATATCACTGTGTAAAATAAATCTAAGTTTAATCCACCAAATTCTTCAGGATAATTAATCCCAAAGAAACCCATGTCTCCCATTTTTTTCCAAATAAATCGCTCTACTACTCCATCTTTTTCCCATTTATCAATGTGAGGAACGACTTCTATTTGTAAAAAATCTTTTAAACTTTTTCTAAAAAGTTCATGCTCTTCCGTAAAATACATATGTTCTATTCTTTAAAATAATTATTATCAAATGCAGTATAGCATTGATAATTATTCAATTTTCAAATATAACTGAATTCCTTGTAACTTCCTTTTCGTTAATCCTTCAATATTTTGCAATTGTGAAAAACTTTCAATCTGCTCATTAAGTATTCTGTATTCCCATATCCTTTTAGCTAAATCAAATGAAATCCCTGGAATAGTTGCAATATCTGAAGCAGAAATGCTATTAAAATTCATTTTTATAATCTCTTTTGGAGTTTTTACCGTAAACTCGTTTAATACCTTATTAATAAGTTGATAATCCAAACCATAAAGTTGATATATTTGAATATCATCTGAAAATCCTCCCAATTTATTTCGATAATCTATAATCTTTTTGCTTTTTACTTTCCCAATTCCGTTTACTTTTTCGAGTTGTTCTTGTGTTGTTATATTTAAATCTACTTTTTGCTGAAATGTTTTTTCTTTAAACCCCTTTTTTAGGTAATTTTTTTTCGGTTTTGAATTACTAATCCAGTCTGGAAATTTAAAATAAGGACTTATTTTATTTAATAAAGAGTCGGAAACTTTTGTGACTTTTTTAAAGTCTTTAACAGAATTAATCCATTTATTTTCTTTTCTAAAAGCTAATAATCGGTCAATCTCTTCGGTTGACATTCCCAAGACATATCCTTTAAAATCTGATAAAAAATTTGGGTTAAAGGGAAATACTTTAGGCTTTTTAGATTCGATTTCAATAGTTCGCAAAGAGTCTAATTCTTTTTGAATAGCAATAACTTCTTTAGAATTAATATCTAGGAGGCTTTCTTTAGAAAAATCTACATAGTAGTTTAGCACTAAATATCCAGATGTAAAAAAAATCAATAATAAAATCCCATTTCGTTGAGATCTATTGAAAACGAAATGGGATTTAATTTTTTCCATCATAATATAGTTTAATATTATTCTGGGGAGAAACAACCGAAAATTATAAATTTACCTAAGCTTCCTTGTCTGCTTTTATAGCAGTTAAATATCTTTTTAATTGTTTTTTTACAACTGGAAATAAGAAAAATAAACCAATCATATTAGGAAACACCATAGCGAATATCATAGCGTCAGAAAAGCCCCAAATAGAATTCATACTTGCTGCGGATCCAATAACTACGAAAGCTAAAAATAATAATTTATAGGTAATATCTGCTAATTTACCTCTACCAAATAAAAATTTCCATGACTGTAATCCATAATAAGACCAAGAAATCATTGTAGAAACAGCAAATAAAACTACCGCTATGGTTAAAAACACACCAGAATATGGAATGTATTGAGCAAATGCTTTTGAGGTAATACCTGCACCTTCATAAGTTATTCCGTCAATCATTATCCCTCCAAGACCGTCACCACCATATTCAAAAGCTCCACCAAAGTTGAATATAATAATTACTAATGCTGTCATTGTACAGATTACAACTGTATCTATAAAAGGTTCTAATAAAGCTACCATACCTTCAGATGCAGAATATTTAGTTTTTACTGCTGAATGAGCAATAGATGCAGAACCAGCTCCAGCTTCGTTAGAAAAAGCTGCTCTTTTGAATCCTACTAACAATACTCCAATAAGACTTCCTACTCCAATCGCTTTAGGATTAAAAGCTTCTGTAATAATTAGACCAAGAGCATCATCAATTAAGCTATAATTACTAAAAATTATATACAAACAAGCTATTATATATAACACCGCCATAAATGGCACTACCTTCTCAGTTACAGATGCTATTCTTTTAATTCCTCCTATAATTATTACTCCAACTAAAATCGCTAAAACGACACCAATAATAGCACCAGCTCCGCTATATTCAAGACCAAATAAGTCTTTTAAAACAATAGTAGCCTGATTAGATTGGGCAGCATTACCTCCACCAAAAGAACCGCCAATACAAAATACAGCAAATAAAACTGCCATGACCTTTCCTAATTTAGCAAATCCTTTTTCCTTTAAACCCTTACTTAAATAATACATAGGTCCACCATAAACAGTTCCATCTTCACCTATATCTCGATATTGAACACCTAGAGTACACTCTACAAACTTCGTAGACATTCCTAATAATCCACAAATGATCATCCAAAAAGTAGCGCCTGGTCCTCCTAATGCAATTGCTAAAGCAACACCTGCAATGTTACCATTACCAACTGTTCCAGAAACTGCTGTTGCCAGAGCTTGAAAATGGGTTACTTCGCCATCTTTATCATCATTATTCACCTTGTCTTGTGTTTCTCCATCAATTACGAACTCTTCAGCATTTGAAACATGTCCATCTAACGAATCATATTTACCTCTAACAATGTTTATAGAAGTTATAAAATACCTGAAATTTGGAAAGCCAAAATATAAAGTAAAAAACAATGCACTAAAAACTAATAAAATAATAACAAAAGGAGCGCCTTTAAAAACTTCAAAAAACACAATACTAGATATGAAGTCTGAAAAAGGTTTAAATGCTTCGTCAATTTTTTGATCGATACCTTTTTCTATATTTTCTTGGGCGAATGTGATTATTGGAATTAAAAAAGTAAAAAGGGAAAGAAAATATTTCTTCATAATTGATTGTTTAGTTTAATTTTATTTCAGTTAGCAATAAAGAAAAAAAAAACGGGACTTCAAATTTTTGCTAGTTAATTTGTTAACGAGCTTTAAACATTATAAAGCTTTTTTTATCTTTCACTTAAAAAAACACTACTTATTAATAACAGCGGTATCTATATTATTTGATCAATTAGGCCTCATATTAATCAATATTTGGTAGCCTTATGATTATAAAAACTTTTAACAAATTCATTTCACAAATCAAATACGGAAGATCTTTTGGTATAAATCAAATCTTTTAATTGTAATAAAAAAGCCATCGTAATGTAAATAGCAAATCCTAAACCTAAAGTTGCAAAGGATAAATAAATAAAAACCAAACGAACATTTTTTACTCTTAATCCTAATTTTTCTGAAAATCGAGAACTAACATCAAAACCATGTTTTTCAAAATAATGTCGAGCTGTATAAATTAATTTAAGCATTATATAAAAGACTAATTTTTAAAAATAATAGATTGTCGCTTTCAGAGTAAAAATATTAATCTAAATATCCCATTTCACTCATCCAATCGTTATTAAACATTTTACCAATGTAACGACTTCCGTGATCGTGAAATAATACCACTACCACATCGTCTTTAGTGAAATTTTTTTTTAATTGCAACACTCCTTTTATAGCAGAACCCGCTGAGTTACCCAAAAACATACCTTCTTCTTTGGCCAATCGTTGCGTATAAACCGCTCCGTCTTTGTCAGTAACTTTAGTAAAACCATCAATAATATCAAAGTTTACGTTTTTAGGTAAAATATCTTCTCCGATTCCTTCAGTTACATAAGGATATATTTCATTTTCATCAAAAATTCCTGTTTCATGGTATTTTTTAAAAACACTCCCATAAGTGTCTATTCCCCAAATTTTCACATTAGGATTCTGTTCTTTTAAATATTTTCCAACTCCCGAAATGGTGCCACCTGTTCCAACTCCCACTACAAAATGAGTGATTTTACCATGGGTTTGTTTCCAAATTTCTGGACCGGTACTTTCGTAATGAGCTTTTGTATTACTAGGATTATCGTATTGATTTACATACCAACTGTTTGGCGTTTCTTGAGACAATCTTTTAGAAACTGAATAATAAGAACGTGGATCCTCAGGTTCTACTGCTGTTGGACAAATTACAACCTCAGCACCTACAGCTTTTAAAATATCACACTTTTCCTTTGATTGCTTATCTGCTAAAACGAAAATACACTTATATCCTTTAACAATTGCAGCTAATGCCAATCCCATTCCTGTATTACCAGATGTCCCTTCAATGATAGTTCCGCCAGGTTTTAATCTCCCATCCGCCTCTGCATCTTCAATCATGGTTAATGCCATGCGATCTTTAACCGAATTACCTGGATTAAAAGTTTCATATTTAGCAAGAACTAAACAAGGTAGTTCCTCAGTTATTTTATTGACTTTAACTAATGGAGTATTACCAATCGTTTCAAGTATGTTTTTTGCGTAATTCATTTAATTTATTTCAGTGTACAAATGTATAAATTAAGAAACTAATAATTGCTTTATTTATAGTGTAGTGATAAATATTTTTATTTATCTATTGAAATCTAATCGCTCTAACGGGAGATATTTTAGAAATAACGTAAGAAGGTATTAACAACATCGAAAAACATAATAAGAAGGTTCCTAGGTTTAACATCAATATATAACTTATTTCTAGATATACAGGAGCTTCTGTTACATAATAAATAGTTGGATCAAGTGTAATCAATTTAAATTGTTTTTGAATAATTAATAATCCAATTCCGATCATATTTCCCCAAAATAGTCCAACGCTAACCAAATACATCGCATTATAAATAAAAATGCTTCGCACACTTTTATCACTGCTACCTAATGCTTTTAAGATCCCTATCATTTGGGTGCGCTCTAAAATTAAAACAAGTAGCGCAGTAATCATATTGATGCCTGCTACCAAAATCATAATTCCAATGATAAGGATGATATTAAAATCAAATAACTCCAGCCATTTAAAAATAGAATAATAACGTTCATTGATAGTTTGAGAATCTAAAAGACTATTGGTTTCTTGATAGACTTGATTTCCAATGGTATCTATTTGATCAAAATCTTCAACAAAAACTTCAAAAGAACCTATCTCATCTGCTGTCCAATTATTTAATCGCTGAATATGACGAATGTCTGCGATTACAAATTTTTCATCAAATTCTAAAAAACCACTATTATAAATTCCTGAAATATTAAAACTTCTACTTCGTGGTGGCTTCGAACTGTCTTCTCTGAAAAAAAAAGCAGTCACTTTATCTCCTATTTTTAGATGGAGACGTTTGGTTAAATATTCAGAAATTAAAATATCTTCATGAAGCTTATCAGTATAGTTTGGTAAACTACCCTCTACTAAAAAATCTGAAAAATTATCCCAATTATAATCGGGACCTACACCCTTTATAACAATTCCTTCAAAATCTGTTGCCGTCCTTATAACTCCTCCTTTAGAAGCTGTAGCTTGTATGTGTTTGACCCCATCAATAGAAGTAAATTTAGGGTAAAATTCTTGTTCTTTTGAAATTGGATTTTGAGAGTCATTAGAAAAATTAGTATCGAAATTTGAAATAATGATATCTCCGTTAAAGGCTGAAACCTTTTCATGAATTTTTTTTTGGAGCCCAACGCCTGTTGCAATAGATATCAACATCGTAATAAACCCTATTGCAATAGAAACAATAGCAATTTTTATTATTGGTGATGAAATGCTATTTTTATACTCCCTTGCGGAAACGATTCGCTTGGCGATGAAATATTCAAAATTCACTAAACCTTTATGACTTTAAATGTTTTCAAAAATACACATTTCTTATTGGTAACTTTCACAATACTAACTTGTTTTTGTTGTAAAAGTCAATCTGAAAAAAAAAATACAGCTACTGAAGAAATTGAAACAGAAGCAATTGTAAAAGAAATTGTTTTAGGTGCTAGTCAAGTGGAGGAATACCTTCCACTATTAAAGAATAAAAAAATTGGTATTGTCGCTAACCAGACCTCGGTATTATATTTAAAAAATGAAGACTTCGATAAAAATAGTATTCAGAAAAAACCAGAAATACGTCTACATTTAGTAGATTATTTATTCAATAAAGAAATAAAAATCCAACGTGTTTTTGCTCCCGAACATGGATTTAGAGGAAAAGCAGATGCGGGTGAACTAATTAAAGATGGAGTTGATACCAAAACTGGTTTATCTATCATTTCCTTATACGGGAAAAATAAAAAACCTTCCATACAACAATTAGAAGGAGTCGAAATAATGATTTTCGATATTCAAGATGTAGGTGCTCGATTTTATACCTACATATCTACCCTACATTATATGATGGAGGCTTGTGCAGAATTAAATATCCCTTTATTAATATTAGATCGTCCAAATCCAAACGGTCATTATATAGACGGTCCTATATTAGAAAAACAACATAAAAGTTTTGTAGGAATGCATCCGGTTCCAGTTGTTCATGGTATGACCATTGGAGAATATGCTCAAATGATAAATGGTGAAGGTTGGTTAAATAATGGAGTAACGTGTGATATTACCATCATTAAATTAAAGAATTACACCCATCAAACTAAATACTCATTGCCTATTAAACCATCACCCAATTTACCTAATGATGTTGCAATCAATCTCTACCCAAGCTTGTGTTTTTTTGAGGGTACCCTTTTAAGTGCAGGCCGTGGAACAGAAATGCAATTTCAGATTTTTGGTTCCCCTAAACTTCCAGAAGAATTTTATCCCTTTACATTTACCCCACAAGCAAATGAAGGTGCTAAAGATCCTAAATTTAAGAATGAAGTATGCCATGGGAAAGATTTAAGAAAACATAAAAAGCTAAATGAATTAAACCTTGAATGGCTAATTGAAGCTTACAACTCAACTGGAAAAAAAGAAGAATTCTTTAGTCTGTTTTTTACCAAATTAGCAGGAACCACTCAATTGCAAGAACAAATAGAAAAAGGATATACCTATCGTGAAATTAGAAAGACTTGGTTAAAAGGTTTGGAAGATTATAAAATAAGAAAAGCAAAGTATTTGTTATATAAATAATAAAATCAACCTCCTCCTCTTCTAAATTTTTCTCGAGGCTTCCCTCCTTTTTCAGAATATTGTATGGGTAAATTTGCCTTTAAAGCTTCCATTATATTGTAGGTGGCAGGACATATTGCTGTATTTTCAATAGTAATCATCTCTATTTGCTGAAATTTTCTTCTATTGGTATGTGGATATTCACGACATGCTTTTGGACGAACATTGTAAATACTACATTCATTATCAGGCATTAAAAACACACAAGGAATTAATTTAAACGAAAACTCATTGTCATCACCAACTTCTAAATATTCCTCTATAAATTTTTGTTCTTTAAGCTTTAGGTGTTTTGCAATTCTTGCTACATCATGATCAGTTAACCAAGGTGCAGTTGTTTTACAGCAATTAGCACATTTTAAACAATCTGTTTTTGCAAACTCTTTATCGTGCAACTCTACCATCAAGGTATCAAGATTATTTGGCGGCTTCTTTCGAAGCTTTTTAAATAACTTTCTATTCTCCTTCTCCTTATTTTTGGCTTTCTTTGGAAGCTGTTTTAATATATTTTCCATGTACCCCAAAAATACTAAAATTGTTGCAGTATTTTACAAGCTAATACTAATACATTATTAAATTAAAAGTTTATGACTGATTTATTTGGAAAAGCATTGTTAGATTATCAACACGATAATTACACAGATGATTTATACACCGAGACTAATATTAGTGAAGAAGATATTTTACCAATCCCCTATCTTTTTAGAAGTTATTCTGAAATGCCTCCATTAGAACAATTGGCCTTAAGTAATGTTAGCGGAAAAGTATTGGATGTAGGTTGTGGTGCAGGTAGCATTTCTTTACATCTTCAAGAATCTGGATTAGATGTTATGGCAATTGATACTTCTGGTGGGGCTATAGAAGTATGTAACTTAAGAGGTTTGAAAAACACAAAAGAAATAGATTTACTTAAGTTAAAAGATCAAAAATTTGATACCATTTTATTATTGATGAATGGTACTGGAATTTTTAAAAAATTAGAACATACAGATGTCTACCTTCAGCATTTAAAATCACTTTTAAATCCAAAAGGACAAATAATTATTGATTCAAGTGATTTACGCTATATGTATGATAGTGGTGATGAAGAAGGAAGTATTATGGTACCTCCAGATAACTATTATGGTGAATTAAAATTTACTGTTTATTATAAAGAATGGGCAAGTGAACCTTTTAATTGGTTGTATTTAGATCCACAAACTTTTAAAGATGCTTGCTTAGACAATGGCTTATCGTTTGAGATTTTAGGAGAAGGTGAGAATTTTGATTATTTAGCTAAGCTTACACTTATTTAGTATAACCAGCTTTAACCATTGCTCCTAGACCCTTAACGAATAATTCTCTTTTCCATTCATCAACAATGCTTTTAGTATCTGCTGCTAAGACTTCTTTTTTTGCTAGTACCGTTTTAGTAATTTTACTTGTATTATAAACTTCAATTATTTTAAGTTCTTCATTGGTAACTTCTTTTTCATTCTCAAGTTGCTCCTGAGCAATAGAAGTTTTACAATAATTTAATAATTCTTTTATTTCTGGGTAGGAATAGTTTTTTCTATAAGCAAAAGCTAAGATTGAGATCAGTTCCTGGATACTTTCTTTTTTTTCTTCTCTAAATTTTTCCCAAAAGGAGTTTGGAGTATCTTTGGCAGCTACGCGGACCCTTAAAGAAACGAGTGTTTTTTCATATTCAAAATCATATTTTTGAATAGTTCCGTTGCAATTTAAAAGGCTTATTATATCATCTTGATAAACATCTATTTGTGCAGCTACCGAGAAATATAATCCTAAAAACACCGTTAATAAGAAAGCGCTAATTTTATTCATTATCAACATTAAGTTATGTTTACAAACATACTAATCAAAAATATGAAGATTATAAAAATTAATCATTTTTTTTTCCTTTTTACATTTTTAATAATTATTTCGTGTAAAAAGGATGATGAATCAACTCCATTAATAGATGAAGCTAAATCAGAAAATCTAAAGCCTCTTGGAGCTTCTGCTGCCGATTTACTTTCTCAAAACACTTACTCAAGTTTAACCCTAGAACTTGCTTTCACAATCGGTTTCAGACCAAGTCAAGAAGCGATAGATGATTTTAAAAGCTTTTTAGAAAGTCGCATCAATAAACCTGGAGGAATTGTTTTTGTGGAAACTGAAATCATCACTCCATTTGTAGAGAGTCAAACCATTGATGATATCAGAAAAATTGAAGACGAACAAAGAATTCATTATACAGTTGCAGATGACATTGCTATATTTATTTATTTTAGCCACGCTAAAGCTTCAACAGATTCAGAAATATCCGTGACTTTAGGTACTGCCTACAGAAATACTTCGGTAGTGATATACCAGCAAACCATTAGAGAAGTAAGTATTTCACAAAACTCAGATTTGTATGTACTTGAGGAGACTACTCTTCAACACGAAATTGGACACTTATTTGGATTGGTGAACATTCAAGAAGATGATATACATTCAGATCACGAAGATTTAGCTCATAGAAAACATTGCAAAGTTGAAGATTGTTTAATGTATTTTGAAACTAACTTACCTGGTAGTTTTAGAAATAGAATAAATGTTCCGAGTTTAGATTCACTTTGCATGGAAGATCTTCAGGCTAAAGGAGGAAAATAATCACTTTTTCAAAAAATCAAAAACCATCATTAATTTATTTCTCCTAAATCATGATTAAAAACCATTTCACCATTGATAAAAGTAGCATGAACTTTCACTGAAGGAATCTCATCTATAGGAATCTTCATAATATTTTTTTCTAAAACCGTAAAATCCGCAAACTTTCCAATTTCAATACTTCCTTTCTCATCCTCTTCAAAATTTGAATAAGCAGCCCAGATTGTCATCCCTTTTAGGGTTTCTTCCCTTGTAAGACCTTCATCAATTCTATAACCTCCTTCAGGATAATTATCTAAATCTTTACGAGCAACAGCTGCATAAAATGTATACATTGGATTGACTTTTTCTACAGGAAAATCTGTACCTAAAACTACTAAGCCAGATTTTTCTAATAAAGTTTTATAGGAATATGCTCCTTTAATACGTTCTTTACCAACTCTATCTTCTGCCCAATACATATCACTTGTAGCGTGAGTGGGCTGTATGGATGGCAGTATTTTATTTGAAAAATAATTAAAATCTGAGTTTGAAACTATTTGAGCATGCTCAACTCTCCATCTAGGATCCTCTTCATTTTTAAGTATTTCTGTATATACTCTTAATACCGAAATATTGGCAGAATCTCCAATTGCATGAGTATTCATTTGATAACCTGCATTTACAATTCTTTTTGCTAAAGAAGTCAATTCAGCTTCACCGGTAATCATAGCACCATGTTTTCCTGGTTGATCGCTATATTCGTCTTTCATTGCGGCACCTCTTGATCCTAAAGCACCATCTGCCCAAACTTTTACCGACCGAAGATTTAACCGATCCGTTTTAACGATTCCTTTATTCAAATAATATTCCAAATTTGATGTATCTTTTGTTATCATAGCATAAATGCGAATTGACATTTCACCTGCTTGCTGTAAGGAATCTACTAAGTCAATTACAAAACGATTAGTGCCTGCTTCATCAATGGTAGTGAGGCCAAATTCTAAACATTTCTTTTCTGCATCCTTTAATGCTTTTATGTAATATGCTTTATCTTTTTCAGGATATGTATTCCAAACCAATCCCATGGGAGTATCAATTAGAATACCGCTTGGTTCGTCATTCTTTAAAATGACCTCTCCACCGGCAATTTTAGTATTCTTTGTTATTCCTGCCATTTCTATAGCCTTACTATTAACAATCATGGCATGACCATCAATTCTTGTTAGTGAAACGGGAGTATTCGGAAATATAAAATCCAATTCTTTTTTGGTTGGAAATTCTTTTACTTCCCAATCGTTTTGATCCCAACCCCTACCTATTATATAATCACTATTATTATTTTCCTGAAAAGTAATGACTCTTTTTAATACTTCTTGATAGCTCTCGGAACCAACTAGATCAACTTGTTGCATAGATATCCCTAAATTAAGTAAATGCGCATGAGCATCAATTAATCCAGGAATAATTGTTTTTCCTTGAGCATCAAATAAACTGGTTGGTTCATATGTTGTTTCTAAATCATTAAGTAAACCTACCGCAACAATTTTTCCCTTGTTTACAACAAAAGCTTCAACAATCTCAAAACTGTCATTAACCGTATAAATATTGGCATTTTTAACTAATAAATCTATTTTTACTTTTTCTGAAGAACAAGATAATATTAAAATGATAGCTGATAAAAATAGAGTTTTTTTCATTTTTTTATATTAATTAAAAGTAAAAATAAAGAAAAAAACATAACTGTTACGAAAACATTTCTTCAAGCTAATCCTTTTTTATACTTTCACTTCAAAATAAATGATTTGGATAAAATCAGAAAATACATAAAAAGCATTACCGAAATTAACGATGAAGATTGGAGTTTTTTCTCATCAAAACTTCATAAAAATAGTTATCCAAAAAAATCTATAATTACAGAAATAGGTGAAGTAGAAAATCATATTTCGTTTATAGAAAAAGGAATTGTCAGATTATTAATTCCCAAAAAAGAAGAAGCAGATGAAATTACTTATGGGTTCAGTTTTGAGAACGAATTCATAAGTGCATACAGTTCATTTTTAACTCAAGCTCCTTCACTATATAAATTAGAAACACTAGTTGAAACAAGTTTGTTGAGTATTACATATTCCGATTTACAAAAGGTATATAAACATACGAAAATTGGAAATTTAATTGGTCGTCTGGTAGCGGAACGCTTATTTATTATAAAATCAAATAGAGCTTTATCTTTATTAAATGATTCTGCTGAAAAACGTTATTTTAACTTATTTACGGAACGTCCAAATTTGATTAAAGAAATACCATTAAAATACATTGCATCATATATAGGTGTTACACCTCAGTCACTCAGTAGAATCAGGAAAAAAATTACTTAACATAGGTTCATTTCATATCTTATTATAATTATCGAAATTTGTTAAAAAGATAATCTATATGACCATTTTAATTTTTATGATATTCCTTTGGTATTCAGGTTTGTTCTTTCAAACCTTTTTTCTTCATCGTTATGCTGCCCACCAAACATTTACAATGTCGCCATTGTTGGAAAAAATTTGTTTCATATTTACATGGCTTACTCAAGGCTCCAATTATTTAAGTGCTTATGGGTATGGTATTATGCATAGAATGCACCATGCATATACAGATACTAAGGAAGACCCTCACTCTCCAAAATTTGATAAAAATCCTTTAGCAATGATGTGGAGAACTAAAAACATCTACCAAGATATTAATAAAAAAAGAATAATAATAGCTGAAAAATTCACTAAAAACGTTCCACAATGGGAAGTCTTTGATAATTTTGCAAGTTCAATCTTTTCAAGAATTGCTTGGGGAGGAGCTTACGTATTATTCTTTTATTTTTTTGCCGATGCCTGGTGGCAATGGTTATTTTTACCAATTGTTTTTTTAATGGCTCCTATACATGGTATGATTATTAATTGGTTTGCGCATGTGTATGGTTATGTGAATTTTAAAGTAAATGATACCTCTAAAAATTTATTCCCTTTCGATTTTTTAATGATGGGTGAAGGTTATCATAACAATCATCATAAACACGGAAGTCGTGCAAATTTCGGTGGAGTACGTTGGCATGAAATTGACATTACGTATTCAATTATGTGCGTATTAGATAAGTTAAAAATCATTAAAATAAAGAATAAATAGGCTTTTAGCCTTACCAGTCAAATTTATAAGAAGCACCTAATATTCCTTGAATTCCTTGCACCTTATAATTTATCCATTTTTGATAGTTTTCTCCAAAAAGATTACTCCCCCTAACAAAGATTGACAATTGTTTATTAAACCGATATCCAATATGAGTATTTGCATCAAAATAACTAGCTAAAGTTTTCACATTATCTGGTAAACCTCCAATAGATGAGCTAAACAAATCCTTACGCTCTCCAACAAAAAACAAAGAAGCTCCTCCATAGAGTTTTTCAGTAATATTAAAGCTTGTAAATAATGTAGCCTGAATGGATGGAAGGTTCCAAGCTTCTATCTCGTATGTAGTATCAAAGCTATTGTAAGTTCCATTTATTCCTAAATTAAAATTAGTTGAAACCTCAAAAATCAATTCTCCAAAAAAGGAAATAGATTCAATATCATCATAAATAACGGTAAAAGAATTACCATATTCGTATCCTTCTAAAGTTAAATCTTGTCCCTTGTAAACATTAGAATTAAACAATGTTTTATCGTCTTCTTTAGAATAAGATGCTCTTATATTATATGCAATAGCATTGGTTAGTTTTCCTTTTAAGCCTGCGAAACCATTATATAGATTACTTGTTGGTTGTATAAACAAGGTAGGCGAAACAAAAGGATTTTCTTCTATAAAATTATAATAAGAGTTTTGATCTAGACCCCCATCAATTCCTCCGTAAACAATTAATAATTCATCGACTAAGCGGTAAGATGCTTCAATTTTTGGATATGTATAAAAATTAGTTTTATTTTTTTCAGCATTTAATGACATATAAGCAGCAATACCTATAGAAAGGACTAAATCTTCAGTTCTATATTCATAAGAAGGAATAATTCCAGCATTTAAAAAACTATATTTTATAGCGGATATGTCTGAATAATTTCTTTCAAAATTTCCAATTAGGTAATTTATATCAACTCCAATTTTAAGTGGAAAATCTATTGCATCAAAGCCAAAATCTGGTTTTACTTTAATATTAAATTCAGAAGATGAAAAACTATCTCCTAAATACCTGATACCAACAGTACCTTTTTCAAAATATGAATCTTCTACCACAAGGCTTCCCTCGGCAAAACTACTAAAATAAGAATGTCTAGAGGCTATTGAATTAATAATTTGCGACGGGGCTGTGTTGTATAAATTATTTAAACCGTACCAATTAAAAAGTTGATTTTTAATACCAGCGCTCATCTCATAATTAAGATTTTTTTGCCTACTGGTAAAATTACCCTCCAATTGCGTATCGTGAAAATTATCATCTAAAAGGAGATTTTTTATACCACCTTGTGAAGAGTTATGTTTAAAAGACAAACCAATATTATTAGTACTATTAATTTCAAAATTACTATAGAATTCTGCCACTATATTCGTGTAGTTCCCTATTCCTAAAATTGCATAGTTATCGTATTGTATTAGCGGTTTTGTTTTTTCGATTGAAGTTGATTTTCCTTTTGCTGGTGCAAAGGTAGATGCAACAGGAACTGAAAAAATAGTATAGTTCAATTCTTTCTTTTTAGTCATAATGGAATCCTTTATCAAAGGATTTTCTTTTACTTTAAAAGCATCTGAAATGGTTGGATTATATGGTTTGATAATATTCACTACTTCTGTACCCAAATTATCATCTTCTTGTGCAGAAATAATATTAACACTAAAAATGAGTAATCCTAGAACTAATAATCTTATTCTTAAGCTTTGATTTAGCATATTAATGAATTGATTTTTCAATTTGTAAAATGAGTTTGTTTTGACAACAATCAATTAGTTTTTTTCTTCTAACTCAATAGAGTCATTGGTTTTGGCTTGTTCACTTTTTACTATGGATAATTCAGATGTTGCTTCATCAATAATGTCTGGATAATCTTCAAAATTTTTAATTACACTTTCTAAAATATAAGTTGCTTGAAAAGCATCATTTAACTGGTAGAAATTCTTAGCCATTAACACCAAGCCTTTAGCACCAAAATATTTATATCCTGCATATTCTTTTGCTAGTAGTTGTATGGTTTCGTTGGAAGCTTTAAACTGTCCGGATTTGTTTTTAAAATATGCATCATAGTATAAAGCTTCTGCGGCTAATTTTCCTGTTGCTATTTTTAACACTTCTGCATATGCATCTTTTGCTTTGTTTTCGTCATCCGTTTTCATTGCTGATCGAGCGATAATAAATTGAGCATCACTTTTAACTGAATTTCCTATCTTTTCGTTTTGTAATACTTTATCAGCAAAAATTACTGCTTCATGATATTTTTCCAATTCATAACTAGCTTTCATTGCATTGGACTGAGCAAAAATAATATTTTGAGGAAAATCAGCTTCCGTTTCAAGTCTTATTAAATATGGTAGTGAAATTTTATAATCTTTTTGCTCTAAATATAATTGTGAGATTCTAGCCAATGCCTGTTCAGTAAAATCATTACGATCTTTATCAACTACAAACTGATAATGTACAATGGCATCTTCCATTTTTTCATCTGAAAAATATAATTGTGCTAAATAAAAATGAGTTTTTAATATGTGTTTTCCGTTTGGAAATTGATTTATATAATCTTCAAATCGACTAATTGCTTGACTAGGTTTATTTTCTAAATAAGGATTTTCAGCTGCTTGAAAAGTAGCATCATCAATCTCAGAATTTTCAATATCAACAAAATCTAATCTACTAATCCATGCTGCATAATCGTTTACACGTCCTTGGTCTATATAAATAATTTTAGCAGAGGTAACTGCTTGAACTGCTTCTTCTGAAGAAGGAAAATCATTCGCTACTCTTTTAAAAATGGTTAATGCTTCATTACTTTTTCCTGTATTTTCTAAAATCAAGGCTTTTTTAAGCAATGTTTTAGGTACATAACTACTATTAGGCAAATCGCGGATTAACTTATTATAGGCAATCATTGCATCCTTATAATTCTCCTGGGAGACATAGGCGTTCCCTAATTCATAAAAAGCATCATCTCGATACATCGATTTTGGAAATTTGTTTGGAAAATTTTTTAATTCTTCAATTTTTTGAGCAATTCTATCAATAAACCCATAACTGATCGCTTTTTGAAAATGAGCATAATCTTGATCTAAAGCTCCAGCCTCAATAGCATTGTTATAATTTTCTAGCGCAGGCCAGTAAGCACTTGTAACAAAATAACTATCACCCAATCTTATATAGGCATCTTTCTTTTGTGAAAGTGCTATTACATTTTTAGAAACGTATGTATTAAAACTTTTTATTGCTTCTGCATAGTTTTTTAGCTTAAAATAATTGTAAGCTAAGTTATAGTCTAAATTACTTTTTTCGGGAGTTTTATTTGAATTTGGCAACTGTAGAAATTGTTTGTAACCTATTAAGGACTGCTCAAAATTTGAAAGTTGATAATCACATTCTGCTTTCCAGAAAGTAGCTCTAGCAGTAAAAATAGCATCTCTGGGTTCCGATAAAGATTTATTAAATAGTTCTATTCCATCTCGATAGTTCCCTTCAGAATATAATTCTAGACCTCTAAAAAATGTCACCTTTTGATATGCTAATTTGTTTTCAAACGATTTATTATTCACTAATAAATCTAAAGCAGATTGATAATCTTTAGAAGTAATATAGGAGTCGATTAATAAATCATTTAGTTCTATATTATTTTCATTATAAGGATAAACTTCCATAAATGACAATAATACTTTTGGCGCACTTTGATAACTGTTACCAATTTGATAACTCAATTTCGCATAGTTAAGCCAAGAATCTTCTTTAATTTCTGGACTAAAGTCCATTTCTGATGCACTTTTAAATGCATTTAAAGCTTGTTGTTTTTGATCTAACTTTATATAAGAATCTGCTAAATGGTAAAACGCATTTTGAGCAACTGCATTTTTTCCATCTATAATTTTATTAAATTCATTGATTGCCATTTGGTAATTACGCTGTTTGTAATAAGCATAACCCAATTGATAATAATCTGTATTGTTCCATTTTCCTTTTTTTCCTTTGTATGACTGTAAATACAAAACTGCTTCTTTATAATTCTCAAGATTAAAATAACTCTCTCCAATTATTTTAGATAACTCACTTTTTTCTCTAGGACTAGATCGATCGTATTGTTCTAATCCTAATTTAATTGCTTCTTGAAACTTAGCCAACTTAAAATTCATATCAGCTTGATAATACGACATGTCTTTAGCATACCGCTTTTCGTCTTTTACCGCTTCAAATAAATCGCTAGCTTCCTCATATTGATCTCCTTCATAGGCTATATAACCTAAATAATACTTTGCTTGGGAACCATATTTCTCAGAGGTACTTAACCTATTAAAATATTTTTTAGCCTCTGCGTTTTGTTTAGTTTTAAAAAAGGCATAAGCATTATTAAAATAAAATTTTTCTTTTTCTTTAACACTCAAACTAAATTCATCGACTTTATCGTACCATTTCCTTGCTTGTGAGAATTTGCTGTTTCCAAAATAATAATCTGCAACATTGATATAAGCACTATTTCTTTTAATACTTGTTGGATGTTCCTCAACAAATTGTTCCATTAAATAATCTGCATTTTGTTGATTCAACTTAATAGCTATAATTGCGATGTAATAAGAACAATTACTTTTTATATTTTTAGTAGTAGGTTTTTTAATCACCTCTAAAAATAACGTTTGAGCAGCTAAATATTGTTGATTACTATATAGTTCATAAGCACTATTAAAGTCAACTAAATCATTCGTATATACTTCTGTTTGCTGCGAGAATGAATGAATTGTAAGGAAAAATATAAAAATGATAAGTAGTTTTTTTTGAAACATTAAATTTTATTTTTTGGAAATATAAATATATAATTTTATCAACGTAAGAAGCTTAAAAAAAAAGTATTAAAAATAAATTATTCAAGATTTATTAAGATAGAACTATTCGTCCATCAACATGACTTTAATTTAATTAAAACCCTAAACATAACTTATAACGAAGCAAAAATAGGATAAGTATGTTTTTGGCATCTAAAATTTTACTAAAGCCATGTTCTAAAATAAATTACTTATTTTTAAACCAATAAAATAAATTCAATACAATTCTTATGAAAAATATACTTTTTTATTGTCTTTTAGCGCTAACTATTACCATGACAGCACAAAGAAATCGATTAAAAAACATCTATAGTGAAAATGGCAAAATTGGTATTGGCACCAACACACCAGATGAATTATTAACGGTAAAAGGAAAAATACATACACAAGAAGTAGTTGTAGATTTAAATGGAGCTATTGCACCTGATTTTGTTTTTGACAAATATTACAATTCATTTTCAGCTTTAAATCCAGCATATGAATTTTCAACTATTTATGAAATTGAAACTTATATCAAGAAAAATCATCATTTACCAAAGATTCCATCTGCACAAGAAATTAAAGAAAATGGCTTATCATTGAAAGAAATGAACTTACTTTTGTTAGAGAAAATTGAAGAACTGACTCTTTTTACGATTCAACAACAAAAAGAAATTGATTTATTAAAATCTAAGATTGATAATTAATTTTTTCTTTTAAAATAATTTATAAAATCATGTCCCAATCTGTTTTACACCTTCATAATGCTTCTATTTTTCAGCGAGATAATTTAATATTATCCGATGTAAATATTTCCATAGACAAAGGAGAATTTGTTTACTTAATAGGGAAAACAGGAACTGGGAAAAGTAGTTTTATGAAAACTCTTTATGGTGATTTACCATTAACCAAAGGAGAAGGTGCTATTGTCGGTTATGACTTACCATCTTTAAAGGAAAGTGACATCCCTTTTTTACGAAGAAAATTAGGTGTTGTTTTCCAAGATTTTAAATTACTAAACGACAGAACGGTACATCATAATTTAATTTTCGTTTTAACAGCTACTGGCTGGAAAGACAAAAAGAAAATGGATAATAGGATCCATGAAGCTTTAGAAAAAGTAGGAATGTTGAATCAAGCTTCGAAATTTCCATTTCAATTATCTGGTGGAGAACAACAACGCATTGCGATAGCAAGAGCTTTATTAAATAGTCCTGAATTAATTCTAGCAGATGAGCCTACTGGTAACCTAGATCCACAAACCAGTGTAGAAGTTATGGAAGTTCTCCAAGAAATTAGCAAACAAGGAAACACAATATTAATGGCTACTCATGATTATGCTTTATTATTAAAGTATCCTTCAAAAACACTGAAATGTGAAAATAGTCAGTTATTTGAAGTTGTTCAGAAAACGGTTTAGGATTAATTATTTGAATGGTAGTATTTATTATTTGGAAAGTCTTCCCTTAAAACCAGATCACATTGTTTTTCAATAGTAGTGTCAATTTTTAAAATTATAGACCCATTTTTATTCGGTTTTATGATGGTATTTTCTCCTATCACAATCTTATTTTTCGCTTTTAATTTAAAAACGACATCTCCTGAAAATTGTTGATTTTGAATTAAAACCTTTTCAGACAAAGAAGTTAATTTAAAGTTCCATCTTGAAAATTTTTGATTTTCAATGATAGCCGTTTCAGATGCTGTATACAAATCGTAAACCATTTTTACAGCCCGTCCAGTATGCAAAGACCCAGCTCCATAATTTCCTTTATAAGGTTGATTAGCTTCAATATGGTCTATATTAGTCGCTGAGAATTTCAATATTGTTTCCACCTCATCAATAGGCAAACAAGGATTTAATGAAAGCATTAAACCAATGGTACCTGTTACAAAGGGCGCTGTAGAAGAAGAAGCTTCCAAAGTATACATTTCCTTTCCAAATGTTGCAAATTGAGAATACCGAAAAAGATCAACTGAAGGTGCTAACAAATCAACTTCAGTATTTAAGGTTGTTATTGATACTGGCCAAATATGGTGTTTTTTAGAAATATCATTGTCTTTAAAACCAATGGTTCTTCCCACATAATTTTTAATATTCGCTGCAAATGGATTTCCTTTTTCACTGATCATCGTATTTTCTTCAACGCTACGATAGCGATGCATCACTGAAGAAACAGAAATGACGTTTTGATAGGAGGATGGATAATACAAAACTTTCCCTTTACTTTTTCCCCAATCTTGATTACCAGCTGCAGCAACTATAATTGTGCCATCTTCAAACATTTCATCAATGGCATCTTGAGCAGTTTGATAAGATGTAGTTGTAGCCCAACTACAATTGATAACCTTGACACCCATTTCAGATAATTCTTTAAGTTGTGCCAACGTTTTATGCTGATTATAAGTAGTTGTATAAATACTACAATCATAACAAACACCTGGAACACCATATTCATTATCTCCTTGACCTGCAGCAATTGATGCCACTCCAGATCCATGACCATTAGATTTTGTAGATTTTTTAATAATTGTGGTTTTATCTGAAAAATCACTGTCCGTAATTTCAACTTCTCCATCTGATAAGCCAATAATTATATCTTTAGACCCCGTTGTATAATACCAAGCTTGTGGTACGCCTAAAAAATCAAAATAATCTAAATTCACTTCTAACCCTTTATTTTCTGAAATGGTACTAGTTAAACCATAATCATTAGGTTCAAATATTTTTTTATCTTCATCTTTAATAATCTCACCAAAATCGAAATATTCTGAGGAGTTCAATAATAAATCATTTAATAATTGTTCGTCATTTACAACAACAAAAAAAGTTCTCTTAAGACTATTTTTATTAGCATTTTTATATGTTTTTTTAAATTCTGAAATGGAATAAGAAGATAATATATTTTTTAAATTTTGATCCGCTCCCCGATAAACTAATAAATCGTTTATTCTTTCAAATTTAGGTGTAAAAAGTTCAGTTTTTGCTCTGATATAAAACCAGCTTTCATTCTGTGAATAAACACTCGTGAATATTCCTAAAAATAAAAAAATAAGGACGTTCAAATATTTAATATGCATATTTAAAGAAATATTTCCTACAAGATAGTTATTTTTCATTCCAAGATATAAAGACTTTATTATATATTGTAAATTAGCACTTATAAATATGCTTTCAATTTTAATACCAACATATAATTATTCAATTGTAGAACTTGTAAGGAACGTTCAAAAACAAGCAATTATTGCTAAAATTCAGTTTGAATTAATTGTTCTTGATGATTGTTCCAAAGACCAAGAAATTATAAATGATAATAACCTTATCAAAGAATTAGATTTTTGTACTTTATGTAAAAATGAAAAAAATTTAGGTAGAACAGCTAGTAGAAATTATTTAGCCTCAAAAGCCTCCTATAATAAGTTGTTATTTTTAGATGCTGATGTACTACCTAAATATGATAATTTTATTAGTAGATTTAAATTAAATGAAATTCAAAAATCTAAAATTGTTTTTGGTGGAGTTTGCTACGACCAAGAAAAACCAGAACGAGAACTTGTGTTAAGATGGAAATATGGTCATAAAAGAGAAACCAAAAGTGTGAAAGAGAGATTAAAAGAACCATATACTATTGTCTCCTCAAGCTTATTAATAAATAAAGAAGTTTTTTTTGAAAACAATACCTCAAAATCAAATACATACGGATTAGATATTTTGTTTTCTGGAAACCTATTGAAAAATAATGTATTTGTAAAACACATAGACAATCCAGTTTATCATCTAGGATTGGAGAACAGTACTTCTTTTTTAAACAAATCACTGGAAGCGGTAAAATCAACTTATTTACTTGAAAATAATAATCAAATAAATAAAGATCTAAGACCGCTTCAGAAGAGTTATCTATTTCTTAAAAAATGGAAAGCCGACGGATTATTTTGTGTTTTTATCAAACTTTTAAATAAACCTATAAAATCAAATTTACTTTCTAATAATCCATCTATGTTTTTGTTTGATATATATCGACTAAAATATTTTATAGAATTAAAAAAAAATTAAATGCCTAAGTTTTCTGTAATAATTCCACTTTACAATAAGGAAAAGGATGTTGAAACAACCATTAATAGTGTTTTAAATCAAACTTTTACCAATTATGAAGTAATTCTAGTTGATGATGGTTCTACAGACAATAGTTATAAGGTAGTTAGTGATATCGAAGATAGTCGTATTCAAATTTTTAAAAAAGAAAATGAAGGGGTATCAAAAGCTAGAAATTATGGGGTAAGTAAAGCTAAAACAGAATACATAGCATTTTTAGACGCTGATGATTATTGGTATCCAAACCATTTAGAGAACATTAATTCTTTAATTGAAAAATTCTCTAATGGAGAATGGTTTGCAACTGCATATGACAAAAGATTTCACAAAAATTTTAAATCAAATATGAATTCACCTATTTTAAAAAAGGGTGATCATTGGTTAGGAATAGTAAATGATTTTTTTAAGAATAGTTTAATTGATTGCTTAGCTTGGACTTCTGCGGTATGTATGAAAAAAGATTTTTTTGAATCACTTAATGGTTTTGATTATAAAATAACCAATGGTGCTGGTGAGGATTCTGATCTTTGGTTAAGAGCAGCTTTAAAATCAGAATTAATATTTTCAAATAAAATTACTGCTACTCATAATTTAGATGGAAGTAACCGTATTTCTCATACTCCCACCCTAAGAAGGACTTATATGGATCTTAATAAGTATGAAACTTTAGCCAAAAACAATAGATATCTTAAGATATATTTAGATTTAAATAGGTATTCATTTGCTTTACAGCATAAAATGTCTAATGATATCGTTTCCTTTAAAAAATATGTAAACAATTTAACTCTAGACAATTTAAATCCCAAGCAAAAATTTTTATTAAAGCTACCAAGAGTATTGTTAATATTTCTTTTTAAAATTAAAAGTTTATTGGAACGTTTTGGAAAAAGATTAAGTTCATTCTAGGTTTTTAAAACTTTTGTAATCTCTAATGTAATCATCTTCCTCAAATTCACCAGAAGATAAAACCAAGCAAATAGCACCAGAAGAAAAATCTTCCAATTCTCGCCAGATTCCAGTGGGCAATAACAATCCTTTATTTGGTTTATTTAATAGAAATGATTTTTTTGATCGACCATTATCTAAAGTCACCGTAAAACTTCCACTTAAAGCAATTAAAAACTCTAACTGTTCTTTATGTGCATGCCCTCCTCTAAAGGAATCACTGGGAACATCAAATAAGTAATAGACTCTTTTTATTGGATAGGGTAAAATATCTTTTTCAATCACCGCTAAATTACCTCTTGCATCATTGATTGTAGGAATATCTAACAATTCTATTACATCTAAGTTATTGTAATTCATCTTTTAAGTATTTTGTCCATTGTTTTGCTATTGTATCTGCGCTTAAATGATCAATGCTTTTTTTAGCATTTTGCTTACAGTGAATATACAAATCTTCTTCTAAAACAAATCGATTAAATGCTTCAGATAATTTTTTTCTGTTAAAGTTCTCAACCAATAAACCGTTTACTTCATGCGCTATGATTTCATTGGGTCCACTTTTGCAATTTACAGATATTACAGGAGTACCTGTAGAGAGTGATTCTAACAGAACCCTAGGAAACCCTTCATACCTGCTTGTTAAGGCTAAAAATTTGGCATTATTTAAATATGTATATACATTGGGGGTAAATGGGATTAGTTCTACAAAATCACTTAACCCTAACACTATTATTTTTTCTTTTAACCAACTTTTATCAGGGCCATCACCTAAGATTTTTAAATGAATATTATGTGCTATTAAAATAGAACTTTTATACGAATCTAATAATAAACTCAAATTCTTCACGGCTTCTTCAATGCGACCTAAAAACAAAATATAATTTTCTTTAAAAACAATGTTATTATTGTCTGAGAAATCTTCTTTTGGGTTATAAATATTAATAGCTTTATCGGTATGGTATTGTTTATTGATCGATTGAGCGATGGCTTTAGAGACACCAACAATACCTTTACTCTTTTTAATCATCAATTTTCTAACAAATTTATTTTCTGGAAAATATTGTGACAACTTAAAACTCCTAACTACATAAATAATTTTGTTTCCCCTATAAATATACTTTAAGTAAAACAATTCTTTTAGCGCAAATTGACGATTTCTATTATCAATAATAAAATCAAAATTTTCTTTTTTAATGCGTTTTCTAAATTCAATAAATCGATATAATCTAGATGTTATAGGATCCTCTTTGTGCTTGTTTTTTCCTAAATTGATTAATTCTCCCGAATAACGATAGTCTATTACATCATTTAAAGTAACCAAAAAAACATCGAAATTCTCTGCCGAAAGCATTCTAGATAATAATGCCGTTGATCTTTCTGCTCCTCCCTTTGAAAGTGAAATAGTAACAATACAAACTTTTATTTTTTTACCGTTTCTATTTTGGGTCATTAATTATTGTATTTTTAAACTCGAATTTTATAGTTCAAATATACCATAAAAATGAAGATATTATTAGTTGGAGAATACAGTAGACTTCATAATTCTTTAAAAGAAGGATTACATGAACTTGGTCATCAAGTTACCATTATAGCAACTGGCGATCATTTTAAAAACTATCCAGTTGACATAAAACTTCATAGAAAATACAATCAGGGTATCTCTAAAAAAATCAAAGTATTACTTTTTAAATTTTTAAAAATCGATATTACCTCAATTGCCATTAAAAAGCAATTTTTTAGTCATCAAGAAGCTTTAAAAGGGTTTGATATCGTCCAGTTAATTAATGAAAGTCCTATTGGAGTGACACCCAAACACGAAAAAGAATTCATTGAATTTTTAAAAGAACACAACAAAAAACTTTTCTTACTTTCCTGTGGTACCGATTACATTAGTGTAAAATATTCTCATGATAAAAAACCTAAATATTCTATACTTGAGGCTTATTTTAATGGAAAAGCCTCCAAAAAGAGCTTTGCTCCTATTCTAAAATATTTAGAACCTGAATATAAATCGCTACATGAATTCGTATTTGATAGCATTGAAGGAGTTATTGCCTCAGATTTAGATTATCACATCCCCTTAGAAGGTCATTTAAAATATTTAGGATTAATTGCCAATCCTATCAATTCGTTACTGTTAACATTTATACCTCTAAACGTTATTGGAAAAATAATTATTTTTCACGGAATCAACAGAGCAAATTATTATAAAAAAGGAAGCGACTATTTTGAGGAAGCCTTAGAGATTATTCAAAATAAATATCCAAATAAAGTGGAAATAAAAACAGTTGAAAACTTGCCTTATAAAGAGTATATAAAAACGTATAATGAAGCACATATTGTTTTGGATCAAGTTTTAGCTTACGATCAAGGTTACAATGCATTAGAAGCTATGGCTAAAGGCAAAGTCGTTTTTACAGGAGCTGAAGAAGAATTTAACAACTATTATAAATTAAAAAACAAAGTAGCAATTAACGCACTTCCGAATGCTCAAAAGATTGCATCCTCACTTGAAGAACTTATTTTAAATCCAGCATTAATTATTGAAATCGGCAAAAATGCTAGAGAATTTATAGAAATAGAACATCATTATAAAAAAAATGCTCAGAAGTATTTAGATATTTGGAATCGAAATTAATATATAATTAAATTTCTTTCTAAATTTTCTCTTTCCCCTTCCCAATCTCTAGAAATATTTTCTTTTAGCAACTTTGCTGGTATTCCTCCAATTAAAATATTCTCACCAAATGTTGTATAATCTTTATTGCAAAGTGTGTTCGATGCTATTGTACAATTTTTAGGAGTAATGGTTTTTTGCATAATAGTAACTCGATTACTTACAAAATTATAATCTCCAAGTTCTATTGGAGCATTCATTGGGTGTTTTTCACCTGTTTCTGTATTAAACATGGTATGAAAATTTGTATCAATTAATTGAGCTTCAGAACCAATTCTTGCATATTTTCCTAATACTATTTTTTCTTTACATATAATTTTCCCATTGGATGCCATTGAGGATAAATGTCCAAATTCACAATAAGCATCTTTTGCTACATACACAAAATAATCTATTCCAAACTGTACATGACCTTTACAAACTATAGTGCCGTCTAATACTAATTGAGCTGTTCTTTTAGATTGTGAAACCAATTCATATTTTTGACCAAAACCAATCATCGCTTTTTTAATAGGAGCTTCAATTTTAATTTCTCCTTTAATACTTGATAACTTTACACTTCCATAAAAAAATACAGGAAGTTTTTTTGCAACAGCATAAGGGAATTTTTTGTAATTGAAGTAATATGTTTTTATCCAATTAACAGACCAAAAAAATTTATTCTTTTTTTTAAATTTTCTATATATTGTTTTTAAAAATCCTATCATTTTTTTCTTTTCAAAATACCTTTCAAATATTCTTTAATTGCTATCTTTTTATCTAATTCCGTATAGGAATAGGTGCAGGATAATAAAATCACAAATACCATTAAGCTGTATTTTATTATTGGATTTGATATCATTGTAATAGAAAATGCTGCAAGACATAATATTACCGTAAAGGTAAATATTTTATAGAAACCTTTTGCAAAATAAAAATCATATCGGTAGTAGGTAATAATTCTTATTACAATATAATGGATAATATAATATATAAAAAAACTAAAACCAATGCCTTCAAGACCTCCGTAATGATAACCTAAAACATTAAAAATTAATAAAATTGCATTAAAACCAATAGCAGTTTTTATAAAAACTTTAGAATCACCTTTTGCAATAATCATATACCCCATAGACCAAGAAACTGCTTTAAAAATCATACCTAAAATTCCCCAACTAACCATTGCTACTATTGGTGAAAATTCATTAGAATAAATGATGATTACAATTAAGGGCGCAAATGCTAAGAATATGACTATAATTGGGGTAATTAACAAAATTGCAACAACCGCTTGTTCTAAAACTGTTTTTCTAATTTTAACTATTTCTTCAGATATTGCTGACAATCTTGGAAAATAATCGGTTCCCATAGCATTAAAAATAATTCCAACATAAGAGTTAAGAATAATAAAACCCGCATTATACAAACCTACCTCCTTAATACCTAGTTCATCTCCTCCATTCACTGTATGGATATAAATTCTAATAATATATGCGACTAGTAATGTAATCATGCTACTCAAACTTAACATTACTCCAAGATTGATCATGCTTTTTCCTTCAGTAATCGCTTCTTTTCTAGAAATCTTTACTTTGTTAATTTCAAGCTTTTGAGAAAAATAATACGTAAAAATAAAACTCATAAAAGTTGAAATAATAATTGCGGGAACAATCGCATCTAATCTGAAAAAATAATACAGTGGAACTGTTATCAAAAGCCCAATAAAATTTCCTAATAAATTTGCTTTTGCTAAATACTGTAATTTTCTTAATCCTTGTAAAATTGCTAATTGACTGCTTGACAATTGCTTAAATAACAATGCAATTGAAATCCATATAAAAGAAATGGTCTGGTCTTTATTTCCAAAAGCCATTTCACTTAACCATGGAGATGCTACAATCATTATAACTACCCCCAAAGTAATAGTTAGCCAAACCAATTTTTTTAAAACACTTATGGTTTTAGCAACACTTTTTGTGTTTGAATCATTATTAGCTAAGGAGATCTCTTTAACAGCACTTCGTTCTAGTCCTAAATTAGTAATACCATTAATCAATTCCATAGTAGAAACTAATAAACTAGCGATACCCATCCCTAAAGGACCAATTAATAATGCAATTGCTTTTGATCTAATTAAAGAAATAATAATATTAATAACCTGCACTCCTCCAAAGAGAGAAGTTGCATTTAAAACATTTCTATATGAATGCTTATGTTCAGTCATTACTATTTAATATATTTTGTTTATTAAAATATCGAAACACTAAATAAAACACTACTATAAACATAATAACTGATCTAATTAGGTGCGCTATTACAACTCCTTCAACTCCATAATCATTTATTAAATAACCTGCAATAAAATAAAACAATGCAAGAGATAGCAATTCAGAAAAAATAAAGTTTCTTACCATCTTTTTCGCAATAAATTGATAGCTCAAGACCAAAGTAGCCAATCTAAAAAAATCTGCCGATAATTGCCATTTAAACAATGGAGCCATTGCTGTAAAATCTGGATATATAATTAAAATTACATAATTTCTTAAGAAATACACCATCAACATACCAATACCAAATAATGGAAGCAATGTTTTATAAATGGTTTTTACTTCTGAAGTGAAACCTCTTTGAGTGTGAATGCTTGCAAATTTCGGTATCACATATAGGGTAAATATAGAAGCAGAAAACACCATGTAATTTTTCGAAATAAAGGTCATCGCTGTCCAAATACCTGAATCTGCTTCTGTAATTTTATTTCGAATCATAGTTCGTATATCTATTTCAACAAAACTTAATAAGCCTGTTGATACAAAAGACATTAAAGTGAAAGCTAATAACTCATTTGCAAAAGGTATTTTAAATGATAATTCAGAAAAATGAATATATTCTTTTAGTGTTTTAAAAAATATAAATAGCAAAACTAATAATTGGATAATAGGAGTTATAGCAATAGCAACTAAAGCACCATCTATATTGTATTTAATTAATGAAATAACTAAAAATATAGCACCTAATAAATAAGCTATTAAATCAATTTTAGCGAAATGCTTATATTGAGATAAGCCATGAACAACTCCATTAAAAACTCGATAAATAGCAATAAAAGGAACTACTATCACTAAAATTTTTATTAAATATTCAAAATCTAAAGAGCCAAATAAATAATTACTTATTGATGCTGCTCCAAAAAACAAAACGATAGAAATAGAAACGGTACCAACAGCTGTAAAAACAAAAGCTGTTGAAAACATTTTTTGAAGTTGTCCTTTATCATCTTTAAACTCCGAAACATATTTGGTAACTCCATTAAATATTCCACCCGTTGATAGAGAAGTTAATAATGAAGTAAGGTTTCGTAATTGACCTATTTTTGAAATACCCACTTCTCCAACCATTTCTGCTAAAAGACGTTGAATAAAAAGAGAAACTACCAGTCGAATACCTATCACGACAGCATTTAAAGAGGTCATCTTTAACAGTAAATTCTCTCTAAATAATTTAGGTATTTTCAAATTAATAAGAATTTAAAACTTCTATTATTTTTTTTATATGATCATTATTAAGTACTGGACTTATAGGTATACTAACAACTTGTTGATGAATTTTTTCAGTAACTGGGAAGCTATATTTAGAATAATCAGCTAATGCTTCTTGTTGATGTGGAGGAATGGGATAATGAATTAAAAAACCAATTTTATTTTGAGAAAGATAATTAGTGAATTCTTCTCTATTTGAAACTTGAATAACAAATAGATGGAATACATGTGATGCGTCTAAATTATAAGTTGGAAGTTTAATTTTAGGATTATTAATAGTGGATAGGTATTTTTTTGCAATCTCTCGCCTTCTATTATTGTCAGCATCTAAAAATGGTAGTTTAATTCTTAAAAAAGCCGCTTGGAGATCATCCAATCTAGAGTTAAAACCAAGGTATTCATTTACATATTTAGAGGAAGATCCATAATTTCTAAGTTTCCTAATAACTGTAGCTAATTTCTCGTTATTTGTTGTAATAGCCCCAGCATCCCCTAGAGCTCCAAGGTTTTTAGTAGGGTAAAAGCTAAACCCTGCAGCGTCTCCAAGATTACCAGCCACTTGTCCTTTTGTGTTTTTTGCACCATGAGCCTGAGCTGCGTCTTCTATCACTAGTAAATTATTTTTAGCAGCAATTTCATTTATTGCATCCATTGGAGAAAGTTGTCCATATAAATGAACAGGCATTATCACTCTTGTTTTTGATGTAATTGATTTTGACAATTCATTTAAATTAAAATTAAAAGTATCATCTTCAGACGCCAACAATACAGGAGTTAATCCTGCTTGTTTTATTGCCATGACAGTAGCAATATAGGTGTTGGAAGCTACTAAAACTTCATCATTATCAGATAAATCACCAAGAACTTTATACCCTTCCAGGATTAAGCGCAATGCATCTAATCCATTACCTACTCCTACGCAATAGTTAGTTCCACAATAAGCAGCAAACTCCTTTTCAAAATCCGTTACATTAGATCCTAAAACATAATAACCAATATCTAAAAAGTCTGTAAACTTATTTTTAAATTCAGTTTCGAATCGTTTATTTATTTTATTTAAATCTAAAAAAGGAATCATGTAGTTTCAAATTCTAAAGTTTTATAAGTATCCGTATTTATTTCATAATTATTAAAAACATGAGGCCTAGCTCCACAACTTTCTTTCCAGAACAACAATCCTTCGTTTAATAATTTTCCATTCTCTTCACTGGAAGTATTAAAACTAAAGTAATTTCTTCCCGCTATAAAATGATCAATAATAAAATTATATAAAACATCTAAACTTCCCAATTCATTTTTATTGATATTTGCGGAAACATATTGAGGATGTACAACTTTTTTGGTTAAAAATACAGTAGTACCCGCCACAATTTTATCATCTTGATATACATTAACTTGCTTTATATGATTAGGAAAACGTGCTGCTAATAATTTTATTTCATCTAATGAATGAACAGGAGAAGAATTGTGTTTTTCTTTAAGATTTGGAATGAGAATTTTATTCCAGAAAACTTCATAATCTCCATCTACTTTAATTGTTAAATTTTTTCTTTTTGCCTTATTGATTCCTTCTCTCCTATTTTTTTGAAAACGCAATTTATTTTGATAGTCAATCAATAAAATTACATCGCGTTTTACTAGACTTGCTCCTGCTTTGTATAAAACATATTCTAATTCGTCTGAAGGCAAACTATTATAAAAAGTTGGTATGATTCGAATGTCTAATTTTTTAATTCCTTCTTCAAAAAGAAATTTCAATAATTCTTTAAAAGCGATGAACGTACTTTTTAATTTAGCAGAATCCTGTAAAACAAAACTGCCATAGGTAAGCCCTTGATGTGAATAAACATTTTTGCCATTTTTATTTGCGGGAAAAACAGCATATAATTTTTCATCTTTATAGACCATTAACGAAAAATCTTCAAACCGATCGTTATGATAATCCATAAACTCGCGTTGAAATAGAAAGGTAGCGTTTTTTGCAGTAGCGATAAAATTATCCCAATCTGCTTTTTTACTATTAGTATATTTACATACTTGGAACACAAAAATTGATTTAATTACTTTTATTATTGATGTGTAAATCTAATTATAATTTTTTTATTTTAGTAACCTACAATAAGGTTTATAAATTCATGTTTGAAAAATTATTTTTTAATTTTCAAAATATTCCTAGAGAAATTGGCAAGAACTAAACTACGGAAACATCACGAATTTATCTATTTTATGAATTGTAATACCAGCAGTAGCTTCCTTTCTTTTAGCAATATAAAGCATATTATTTAGTTTAGACCTTAGCATATTAGAAAAAAAATCATCAAAATTGATTTTAAATAAAAAACGGGATTTAATTATGACATTAAATCCCGTTGGTATCAACTAATTATTTTCTATAATTTATATCGCTTGCGATCTACTTCTTTTAGGAACACTTTACGTACCCTTAAGAAATTAGGAGTAACTTCAACATATTCATCTTTTTGAATATATTCTAAAGCTTCTTCCAATGAAAACTTGATGGCAGGTACAATTTTTGCTTTATCATCAGCTCCCGATGAACGTACATTACTCATCTTTTTTGTTTTAGTGATGTTTACTGTCATATCATCTTGACGTGTATTTTCACCAATTACTTGTCCTTCATAAATATCTTCATTTGGATGCACAAAGAAACGTCCACGGTCTTGTAATTTATCTATTGAATAAGGTATTGCTTTCCCTTTTTCCATAGATACTAAAGATCCGTTTTGACGTTCTGGAATACCTCCTTTTAATGGTTGGTATTCAAGAAAACGATGGGTCATAATTGCTTCACCTGCTGTTGCTGTAAGAAGTTGGTTACGCAGTCCGATAATCCCACGAGATGGGATTAAGAATTCACAAACCATTCTTTCTCCTTTAGCTTCCATGGAAACCATTTCTCCTTTACGAATTGAAACCATGTTTACAGCAGTACCACTAACAGTTTCTGGTAAATCAATAGTTAATGCTTCAATTGGCTCACATTTTTTACCGTCAATTTCTTTAATAATTACTTGTGGTTGCCCAATTTGTAATTCATATCCTTCACGGCGCATAGTTTCTATCAATACAGAAAGGTGCAATACACCGCGACCGAAAACTAAAAACTTATCTGCACTGCCTGTTGGCTCCATACGGAGGGCTAAATTCTTTTCTAATTCTTTTTCAAGTCTCTCTTTGATATGTCTTGAAGTTACATATTTTCCATCTTTACCGAAGAAGGGTGAATCGTTAATGGTAAACAACATACTCATTGTTGGCTCGTCGATTGCAATAGTCTTCATTCCTTCTGGATTTTCTAGATCAGCAACAGTATCACCAATTTCAAATCCTTCCAATCCAACAAGAGCACAAATATCTCCTGCTTGTACTTGTTCTACTTTTTTACGACCTAATCCTTCAAAAGTGTGTAGTTCCTTAATTTTTGTCTTTTTAACACTACCATCTCTTTTAACTAAAGCCACTTGCATACCTGCCTTCAAAGTACCCCTTTGCAGACGACCAATAGCAATACGACCTGTAAATGAAGAGAAATCTAATGATGTTATCAACATTTGTAAAGTTCCTTCTTTAACCTCAAAAGATGGAACGTGCTCTAATACCATATCTAATAATGGCTCTATAGAATCTGTTTCATTTTTCCAGTCATCACTCATCCAGTTGTTCTTTGCAGAACCATATACTGTAGGAAAGTCTAACTGCCACTCTTCTGCACCTAACTCAAACATTAAGTCAAATACTTTTTCATGTACCTCTTCTGGTGTACAGTTTTCTTTATCTACTTTATTAATTACAACGCAGGGCTTTAAACCAAGACCTAGGGCCTTTTGCAAAACAAAACGTGTTTGTGGCATTGGGCCTTCAAAGGCATCTACAAGTAAACAAACACCATCTGCCATATTTAATACTCGTTCTACCTCACCACCAAAATCGGCGTGACCTGGGGTGTCAATAATATTAATTTTCGTGTCTTTGTAAACTACTGAAACATTTTTTGACGTAATGGTGATACCTCGTTCACGCTCTAAATCATTATTATCTAGTATTAAATCTCCTGTATTTTCGTTTTCACGAAAAAGGCTGCAGTGATGCATAATTTTATCTACCAAAGTTGTTTTACCGTGATCTACGTGTGCAATAATTGCGATGTTTTTGATTTTCATACTACTATCTTTTTAAGAGGGTGCAAAAGTAGTGTTTATGATTTAATTATAACACAATATATTGAATGATTAATTTACACTAATATTATATTACCTTTACAGTATAAAATTTTAATAAAATGAACCTCGATTTAATTCCAAAAATAAAGCATACAAATTCAAATAATTTTTTTCTGCTAGCCGGGCCTTGTGCTATTGAAGGAGAAGAAATGGCTATGTCGATTGCCGAAAAAATACTAGGCGTTACAAATCGATTAAAAATTCCATTCATATTTAAAGGGAGTTTTAAAAAAGCGAACCGAAGTCGCATTGATAGTTTTACAGGAATAGGAGATAAAAAGGCATTGGAAATACTAAAAAAAGTTTCCGAAAAATTTGATATTCCAACGGTTACCGATATTCATGAAGTTAGTGATGCAGTATTAGCTGCAAAATATGTTGATATTTTACAAATACCTGCTTTTTTAGTACGTCAAACTGATTTAGTTGTTGCAGCTGCAAACACTGGAAAAGTTGTAAATCTTAAAAAAGGACAATTTATGAGTCCCGAAAGCATGCAGCATGCAGTAAAAAAAGTTTTAGATTGTGGTAACCAACAAGTAACAATAACCGATAGGGGAACCATGTTTGGATACCAAGACATGATTGTTGATTACCGTGGAATTCCTACAATGCAACAATATGCTCCTACAATTTTAGATATTACTCATAGTTTACAACAGCCCAATCAAACTAGTGGAGTTACTGGTGGAAGGCCAGAAATGATTGGAACTCTAGCTCGTGCTGGTGTTGCTGTTGGAGTTGATGGTTTGTTTTTGGAAACTCATTTTGATCCAGCAACTGCAAAAAGCGATGGCGCCAATATGCTGGACATTCAATATTTAGAAAAATTACTTAGCGATTTAGTAGCGATACGTAAAACAATTACATCCCTCTAACAAGGTGTTATCGGATTTTAAAAACACCTATAATTCAAGTGATTTATTAGGAAAAAAAAAGGGTTGTAAAAAACAACCCTTAAATTCAAATAATCGCTTTAATTAACTCCCCAATTAATAAGCTTTGTAAAGATGCGATTATACAAAGTAGTTTAATCAAGGTTTCTCCTATTTCTCGAAGGGGTTTTTCCTATTTCTAAAAAGGGGTTTTTTCCTATCTTTAATAAATTACATTAATTTGAAAAACAAATAAAACACTACCTGTTAAATACTTATAAAAACTTATTTATTTAAATTTATAATAACAACAGCATCAATTTAGTTAAAATAGTTTAATCTTAGTCTTCTATATAGTCTTTTAGATAGGAAAACCTTTTGGTTAAGGTTCCCTTTGAAGTAGTGATTTTTGCTCTTTCTAATATTCCATCTTTATCATTATTAAAAAAAGCTGGTATCACTTGATTGAAAAACATGCTTCCAAATCCTTCACTAGCATCTTTAGGTAATTCACAAGGTAAATTATCGACCGCCATCACCGTAATTGAATTTTTAGTCTTAAAAGGAACTTCTTTTTCTGAAGCAGCCTGATATCCATATATGGGATCTGCAATCGTTGAAGCTCGAAGTGTAGAAGCTACTGGACCATCAATATCACAAGAAATATCACCGATTACACTAATATGGAATTCTGGCTGTTTTGCATCATCTCTAGTAAATAAATAAGGTGCATTTTCCCCATAAAAATGACCTGCTATCAACACATTGCTTACTTTAGCAAAACGCATAAAATTACTTTCATAGCCAATTGGATCTTTAAAAAACTCTGTTTTATTAAAAGCTCCACCGTCTATTTTTTTATTATAATCCATCACATCAATGTAACAATATACTGCCTTTTGATAGGTTTTTGTCAAGTATTCTTCAACAGTAACCTTTTCAATATTCAAATGATCAACAATTTCCTTAGCTCCTTTAGCCACTTTTCCACTACCCGTTAGCACTATTTTAATTGCAGGAAGCTTAATTTTGTCAAGTTCTAATTTCATTTCAGCAAAATCTACCAAGCTTTCAACTTTAGGCAAGTTAAATAGGTCATCCCGAATTCCTAAAGCTCTAAAAGTGTTATAAGCTCCAACCAAGCCAGCATAACGTCCAAACCCTATTAATCTTGCTCCATTTTCCTTAACAATAGTTTCGTGGTCATACAATTCAATTTTATTTTTTAAAACTGCTTGCAACAATGCTCTATTGTAAGGTTGTTGTTTGATGGTATGGCTAAAGAAAAAATATTTTTTATTAGGTATTAATGCAGCAATAGGCACTTCTTTTACTCCTAATAAAACATCGCAATCTGAAATATCAGTGCTCACTTCAATACCCTCATCCAAATAAGAAGTATCATTAAAAATCCTTACATCACTAGACTCCACTTTTATGCTTGCCTCCGGAAATGTTTCTAGGATTTTTTGACACTTTTGTGGAGAAAAAACAACCCTACGATCTGGTGGTGATTTTCGTTCTTTTATAATTGCAAATTTTATGGCCATTTTAAATCAATTTTGAAATATAAATTTAGAAGCTCAAAGATACAAGTATTATTATATCTTTGCGGATCATTAGCAGTTTTGATATTGCTCTTGTTCTTTGAAAACAACCTCATCATTCAGAGGTACCTAGTAAGATAGGTAATTGGGGCCGACTGGTTTTGACAGCGGGTCTAATTGTAAAGTAAGCATGTCGAGCGCTGGGATACAGCTCGTAAATATCATATTTCACACTTTTTAAACGGCGAGAATAACTACGCCCTAGCTGCATAATCCGAATTATA
>CERM01015592.1_pt1 | contig 47147 bp, 64 predicted proteins | sample 530791 | NCBI WGS metagenome assembly CERM01 (sample SAMEA2620970, study PRJEB7988) | marine metagenome | biome: marine biome (ENVO:00000447); feature: surface water layer (ENVO:00002042); material: "saline water (ENVO:00002010), including plankton (ENVO:xxxxxxxx)" | depth 5 m | reverse complement strand
GTTATTGCCGTGCCGGTAATCGAGCCGCCTGTGATGCCTACCGCCGCACCAGACTGACCGACAAAATTGCCGTAAACCTCAATGTCAATAATGTCAGCAGTGGTTGCACCAGCGGCAAACGTCACCGTGTTGTTGGCTGAAGAAACACTATAGTCCGTGCCTTGCACCAACCGAACACCGTTCATGTAAACCGAAACAAGCGCTGCTTGGTTAATGATCATGGTGGCTGAAGCGTTATCGGCTCCCGAAAAAACTGTCTGACCAGCAGTAGGGGTGTACTGGTAATTAGTCTTCACCCCTTCCACTGTTGCCGCATCAATGACATCAGTCAAAAGTGCAGCCGTCATTCTTAGTTCGACAATATCCCCTGCTGACCAAGTGCCAGCAGAGGTATTGTCTTGTGCTCTTACGATTGTGAAAGTGTTACTCGACAACGCCGTAGCCTTAACCACTTCACGGGCGGTGTTTGTCGCCCCTTGGATGGTTAAGTAGCAGTAGTCATCAGCGCCTGACAATGAAGGGAACGAGGAAGCAGACGCAACCGTCAACGAGGTCGCTGATGCGTTTATACCTGTGCCTACTGTCGTGCTGGCGTTGTTCGTAAACTTAACAGTCATCGTAAATTCCTATTGCTTGGCTTTACCCACATTGATGGCTACAGCCTCCAGCACCGGATAGATGTACTTCGCTAAAAAGGCATCATCCCGAGGCGTTGGAGTGGCAGCACAAATTGCGGACGCGATAGTGACAACCGCAGTTACGCAGTTAAAGATGGTTAGGATATCCACCTAAGAAGCCGTCACAGTCCAAGTGACAACCATCGAATCACTTTGGCCTTTATTGACCACTGCGAATACAGTGCGGCAAAGCATCGTCCCAGCACTGCTGGCATTTAGCACAGCTGCTTCAGTAATCGCAGCAGTTCCCGTACCAGCGCCAAATGTTGCAACGTAGGTAACATCAGCACCGCTTACGGCGGTTGAGGTTAGAGCTACCCGTGCCGACTCTCCGCCGAGAGCAGTATCGCCAACAGCTGCAGCAGTGCTTCCTGTGCCAATTGCCATGTGAGACATTGCGGTGGTAGTCGCATCTTTCATGCGGCTGGCTACATAGCCTTTACCTGTTGTGACAACTAAGTTGTCTACTTCTTGAACGACTTCATCGTTAATTGTGATGGTCAATCGACCTTTCATCGCTAAGTTACTTTCAAATTGCATAGTCTTGCTTCCTATTATTCATTGAAGGGGCTTAAGTTAAGTTGTGCTGCGTTCATGGCAGCGTTGCTAAACAGCGCAAAGCTGAAGTCTTCAGACATTGGCACTGAATCGGTGAGTCCTTTGCCGAAAAGGAGATCCTCATCATCGGAAAAAGAGAAAGTATCTGTGGGCAAAGCCTTGCTAAACCCAAACGCTTGAGAGTCAGAAAAACCAAACACGTTTGTTTTTGTGTTTGCGTAATCTTTAGCTAACGCATCTACCGTTGCGGCATCGTCCATAGAGAACGAATCAGTAAAGGCTCTGTTGTAACTAACGACTCGACCTAAAGACTCTGATAGAGGAACGGCTTCTGTAAAAGGTTTACCGAATAGGGAGCTAGCAGCTTCTGCCACGCTGAAAGAGTCTGACTTAGGTAAAGACATAGACGCTGTGTGCGCTTCAGTCATCGCTTGCGTGTCTGAAATCCCTTTACCTACGGCTGTGGTCTCGACTACATCTGCAAACCCTTGTGATTCAGTAAATCCTCTCGCGTATGCAACAACCCTGCTTAAAGACTCTAGGACGCTAAAAGAGTCATCAGTTGCTGCTTTCGAGAAAGACGAGACATAATTTTCAGTAGGAGTAACGCTGTCAGTAAACTCTCTGTTAAATGCTACGGTGCGACCAAATACATCACCCATGCCAAAGATGTTCTGCTTGAGGGCGCTTGTTGCTTTCTGAAGAGCGTCTACCGTTGCGGCATCATCAAGAACAAATGCGTCAGTGAACTCTCTGGAATACTGTACCGTCCGGTCCAGCGATTCAGTAATGAGTTGAGAGTCGGTTAGCCCTTTCCCAATGCCAAAGGAATCGATTGCCTCTGCAAGCCCAAAGGTGTCCGATAAGCCTTTACCTACACCTATCGCCTGATCATCGGAGAAGCCGAACAGGTTTGTTTTGGCACTGGCAACATCTTTTGTTACCGCGTCTACCGCCGTTATGTCGTCTAGTGCAAAGGCATCTGCGAAGGTTCTAAAAAAGGTAATTTGGGTTAGAACAGACTCACTGAACCCGAAGGTGTCGGCGGAAGCTTTCCCAAAAGAAACTGCTGAAGCATCTGCAAAAGTGAAAGTATCTGCATCGGCTGTTTTGCTAAACCCAATTTCAGGCGCATCGCTAAAAGCGTAGGTGTTGTAAAACCATTTATGCGGACTGTCTGCATCTAAAAACGAAGACACTTTGAGGTCAGCGAAACTTACACTGGATTTTGGGGAGCTATACTCAAGCGTGACCTTTGGGTCAAGCTTTGAGGTTATGACTATCTTGCTAGGCATTAGTCAAAATCTTCTCGGACTTTGAGCTTTATAAAGTCATAAACCGTTTGGATTCCCCCGCTTGAAAATGTGACCTCTATCTCTGCCTCGAAGGTGCCAGACGCATCAAGCGTACCTGTGGGAAAATTCGTCAGCACTTCCCCCGCAGTACCGTCACCTACAATGGTGCAGGTCAAAGTATTTTTAACTGCAGTGCCACCCAACTCGCGGATACGTATACGTACAGTTGCGCCACTTAAATTAATCGCCGCCCAAGTGTCTGAATTATTGGGGTCGAGCGTCTTCCCAGTAGCTGCCTGATTACTGTCTTTCAGCGTCAAAGTCAGGATTGGGAGAGTATCCCCCACCACTAAGTTGAGAGTATCGGAATATGCCATATCAACACCTATTTATACATGAAGTATATTAGTAACGCTAATTGTTTTCCACCCATAAATAATTACAGTTGGTTGTGAATTGGAATCAATCTGTTAGGTATTGACCGCCATCCGTCACGGAACACCGTATCTATGGTCTCGGCTGTAGGGCCTAGGAGCGGAATCAAGGGGCTACGGTTCCATTCTGCGTTCTGGTGCATCATCGCGCCCAATGACCACGGGCCTAAAAACCCTGATCTATCAAAAACTTCAAACATATATTCGCCCCAATCCATTCTATCTGACCGAAAATAGTCCTTTCCTTCTGGAGAAAACGGCAAAAGTTCGGATAACCCGTACTTAGCCCACTCCCGAGTCTCCATCGCAGCCATAGCTAGGGGCATAAATCCTACTGCTGCTAGAGCAAACACGCCTGCAACTGCTGGTAAAGACCCCCCTTCATCCCTCCTTGCTTTAGCTTCGGACATCGTGCCCTTAATAATGACTTTGTAAAAAGCGTAGAAATACCCTTTGAGCTGCCAAATCAGCGCAAATCTAGGGTCAGAACCCCACAAAGGTCGTTCAGCTGCATTGGGCCGCAGTATCGAGCTTTCGACAAACTGCTGCGCGGCTTGTTTTACTTTGATCGCTTCGGGAGAAGTAATATCAAGCTCATTATCAAAATATTTTTTGACTTCTTCTGCCGTCACGCCCAAGTCAGCAAGGTATCGTTCGGACCTTTCTTTGGGGAAGTAAGCATGTTCATGCAAAAATCGCTGCGCCATTCCAGCTGCAAACTCTCGGCTAAACCGAGTAAACAAATCCAGACCGATAACCTTGAAAAATTTGTCTGACCACTCTCGGGCTATTGGGTCCATGTAATCCAAGTCAGCTTCGCTAACCCAAGCGTTCGCCATACTTTCATTAGCGACAACGCCAATGTCTCTAGCGAACCGTTTAGTAGCTTCTCGATCTCCGATAAACTGACTTCTTAGCTCTTGAAAGGCAGCTTGAAAGCCTCCGAACTCTTTAAAATTTAAGATTGGTCCAGCTAGCTCGGGTATAGATGCGATAGTCGAGAAAGGAAGTATTGTTATAAACTGTAACAACTGCCCATAGCTATTGACTTTCCGTAACCACGGAGCCACTTCTTTGGTTTGATGGCCTAAATAAATAGAAATTATCTTTTCAGCTAAGGCTCGATCTTTACTGTCTAGCATATTGAGCATCGGCAACAACTTGCTAGTTCCACTCTCATCCTTGGTTGCCTTGTTCCACTCTACCCGTTTAGCGATCTGTCGCAGATATGTAGTGAGTGCAACGTCTGGGTCTTTTAGGAAACCTTTATCTGCTAGTAGCTGCCGATCAATACCGCGAGTTAAAGCTCTTGCATCAGCCCTACCCTCAGCAGGGTCAAGCCCCTCTACTTCAATCTCCTGCCCATTAATTACAGACTGTTGGTATTTAACGATTCGCTGTACAGCCTTACGTATTTGCTCTGGATCGCCAGCGGTTTGTGCCTCCAGCAATAGCGAGATAAAGGCATCGGGATTGTCAGCAATGGCCGCAAGATTCAACATCGTCGGGAAGTAGTTTTCTTGAAAATCTATCTTTAGATCAGGGGCATATCCCGCTTGGCTAGGTTCTATATACTCTCTGTGGATCTTCGCCAGAAAATCTCGTACTGCTTGAGCTTTTGTATTACTCGGATCTAATGGCCCTTCAATAGCTGCATCCTCAACAGCCTTCTGCACCTCTGGGTCATTTAGATCACCAATAGAGTCTTCGAACTCGTTTTTGAACGATCTATACTGCGTGTAATAAGAGCGGATGAACCCCATCCCCGCTTTGCCAGCAGACTGGGCAGGTATATAAAACATATCAGCAAGCCGAGAACTTATGCTGCGTAGCTGCCCATCGGCAGTAAGAATCACGCTAAAAATACCTTTATACTGATTCAGCCCAGATCGCAGTTTTCTCTTCCATACATCTGCGCGTCCCTCTACTCCGGGCGTAGCTGCGAGGCTTTCTCTAATCTTATTTACTCGTACAATGGCTGCAGGACTCCCTTCATATTCTGCTTTCATAGCCCTATTTATTTCAGTTTTGCGGCGAGCAAGTACGTTATCTAAATACTGCTGAAAGCCTTCAGCAACAGGTTGCCCAGCCCTTAGCTTAGTGAGCCTTGTAATTTCCGCGTACATTTTCTTAATTGCGTCAACAAGCCGTTTGAAATACGACTCCTTGATATTCTTCGGATTTGCAAACTCTCCAGCTGCTGCCCTTGAAAACTGATCGGCATACCATTCTTCGAATATTTTTTCCGCCGGGTAAGCTGATTCGTAAAAGTCGGCTAGTTCGGTATCTTGCTCTAAGTCTTTTAAAAAGCTGTTATACAGGCGTTCTAACAATGCTGGATTGTCTTTTAACGCTATACGTTCTTCTTCGAAAAAAGCATGGCCTAACTCATGGCTAATATCTAAAGCCGCCGCTAACGAATTTGGTGTACTACCTTCTGGTAGGAATCGATCATCGAAAATAATCTGATGTGCTGCTCCGCTATCATAGAAATAGAAAGCTATTGTTGCAGAATCATTAGTTAACATTTCTTGGATACGGTCGTATGCAAGCCTCGCTAGGGCAGGGTTTTCGTGGTTTCCAAACAATTGCTCGAACGTAAGACCCTCTAGCTGACTAAGCCCATAAATCGACGCTGTTTGTTTTAGGGGTAGTTTCTTGACCGCTCGGCCAATAAGGTAGGCAACTTGTTCGTTAATCGGGCCTAGTGGGTAAGTGACATTCTGTTTGGTCGTGCGTGATGGATTTTCACGCTGCGGCTTCCTAGGGGTTTTGTCTCTACCGTTACTTACCCTTCTCCCACGGCTAAATCTATCTAAGTTCTTTGGAGGATTATATTTAGCGGGGCCATCTATGCCGGGAGTTGCAACGGGCGGGACTTCTGATTCATTCCCTTCCATCCTTTCCATTTCAGTCGTACCATCAAAACCAATCTCGTCTTCAAAAATGACGTTGCCCATTGAGTCAACTGTTGGTTTACGTACCGCATCATCGTCATTTTGTAACGGGGTAGTGGGGGCAGACTCAACATTTCGTGGGAGTAGGGCTTTACCAAGCTTCAGGGGATTTCCACGTCCGTCTTTACCGACAACAACGTCGTAAATCCCGTCGAGTTCAGGTAATCGTGGGTAAGGAGCGTCAGGTTGCCCTTTAGTTATTACATCTTTGTAGTGTTTTCTATTCAGGGCGCTTTGTTTAACAAGAAGATCTACAAAATTAAGTAGGTTTTGAGGGCCGAATGGTGTGTCGATCTGAATCTTGTAGTCAGCGAGGGCTAGTTCACCTAGTATCGTGCTCAAAGCACCTGCGGTATCCCCATCGAAGCTAGCTTGATCGCGGGTTTGATTTATCCGTCGCCCAGCGTTTAGCAGGTCGATAAGGTTTGTGCGTCTTATTTTACCGTCTGGCGTCTTTATCCTGACGTTTGATCGCCGTGCTTGCTCACTCTTTGCAGCACGAGCCAACTCTATTTCTAAAAACTGATCGAGTGGAACCCGCCTTTCTCCCTGCCCATCTTTTACAGTAAAAGATTCCTCGAAGTTAAATACCTCAAGCTGCATATCCCCATCGGGCGTTTTATTAAACTCGACTTCAAGCCCTTGCCGCCGTGCATCAATTGCCTTACGAAGCATTGCGTCACTCATCACGCCCCAGAAATTATCTGAAAAATCGACGTTATACTGGCCACCGAACTCGTTCTTGAACTGAGTTCTTAGCGGCTCAGTACCTTCGAATACAGTGTCGGCGGTAGCTCTTGGTTTATAAGTCTGGCGGTCAACAAGCTCGCCCTCGATTTCCTCTAGCCCTGCTTCTTTAGCTTCAGATTCTTCAGTAACCTCGACCTGTTCATTAGGATCACTGACTTCATCGGGGTCGCTAAAGGACTCTTTCAACCCATCATTTCTATCTCTGAGCACTTCGTCAGGGGAGCGGGTAACTAATCTCCCGCCTTCAGGCATTAAGGCACGGCCTGCGTCTACTGCTTTTTGTTCACCCGCTTCATTCGTCAACTCCTCAGACACAACTCGGTCTTCGGCATCGAGGACTTGTACTACCCTGTCGCCGTCTGTCGGTTTAGTGTTACTGAAGCCAAGTGCTGCGGCTAAAACTGAATCGTCAGCTTTGCCCTCAACTACTGACACAACAACTTCTGCGTCAGGAGATATAATCGTGCCGCGTCCGGGGATAAAAGCGGCGTAGGCTTTTTGACCTTTGTGAGTGGTTTCTTTTACGCCAGTGGTCGCGTTTTCATAGGGAGCTTCCCCCTCAATCCACACAGCGTTTTTGCTGCTACTCGGGTCAACCATTGCATCGAGTTGAGCATCAATAGTGCTTTGAGATTCTGGCGCGGAGTAGGTTGTATCAGTCCCAAAAGCAGTTTGATCTGCGGCCCTGCCGACTTTGAAGTCACGAGCAGCGTCCACCAGTTGATTTGCCCGATCAAAGATTTCTCTTGGCGCTCCTTTTAAAGCTCGAACCCCCCCTGCACCAGCGCCACCTAACGCCCCTCCTCCAAAGAAAGAAGCGAAAGCTGTTTCTGCTAACCGTAACTTCGCATCTTCTGAAGTGAAGGTTTCATCCAAGTCCATCCTGTTAGCAACACTAATACCTTCTTGCAAAAGCTCAGTGCCAGTTTGAACTACAGCCTGTTCCCCTGAACCCTTGAGAAAGCTATTGGCAACCTGACCATAAAAGGATTTGCTGTCGCCTTTGGACCTGTCTTTAGCAACTCTACCCAGCATTTTGGCGAACGCCACTTCTCCACCAACTCCAATAACCGCTTGAGGTGCTGCTAGAGCCGCTGCTCTGAACGCTTGTACAGGATCTAAATCTTTGCCTGACTCAACTGCCTCGGAGAAGTTTGATCCTGCGATCGGAACGTACTCACCAAAAGCGGCACCACCTATAGCACCTCGTTTAGCTATCTCAAAAGCTCCCTGCGCGACGGCCTGTTCCGCTTCCGTAGCGAGTCCTTTCTGAGCCTTCTCGACACTTTCTTTTACTATCTTTTCTGCTAGTTTTTTCCCTGCAGTACGGACACCGGCTTTTGCCGCTACTGCGCCAACAGCGCCGATTCCCGCGCTTCCTATACTGCTAACCACAAATGGAACAAGCTGCCCTGTGCCTTTTGCTACCTGTTCGAAAAATCCGCCAACAGTCGGTTCACCTAAGAACTCTTCAAATGTTCCTGTAGCTGCCAGCAGCTGTCCGCTCTGCGCTTGGCTCTGTTGCGCTTCCGCAATATTTGACTTAGCAGCTTCTTTATCGCCCATAGCTGTATTAGCCAGCGCTGCAAAGTAGTCAAGGTCGGAATCTAAACCAATAGCTCCCGCCTTCACACTTCGAGAGAAGGTCTCACCAATGTTGGAAGGGGCTGTAACTATAGAGCTAGGGTCTACACTTTGTTGACGAGTGTTGTCTGGGGCAACATCCGCTTGTGACGCTACCTTCGCTGCGTTTTGATAGAACTCGTCCAGTACAGACATATTAATTACCAGCTGGCGCTAAACTCGCAAGCTCGTCTGCGGTGGCACCATTTGATTTGAGCCGCAGGTATTTTTCAAGATACGCGTAGGTATCAGCATCTGAGAATATGCTTCGTACCGTTTCGGCAGAAACTGCTTCATCCATGTAGCCCCCGCGTGGGTCTACAATCTTGAACTCTTTTATAGAAGTACCACCACTAGCATATACAGGTTCTATTCTATTAAAGAAACCGTCATTGCCTTGGATGGACTCTTGATCATCTTGTACGCCGAACGCATCTTTTACGCCTTCAAATACGCCCCCTGCGTCATCAGAAGACAACCCCATGATCACGGCGCTTATGCCGCTGTTAAACACAAGCTGTTTTTGCCGTCTTGTAGCTGCATTTACTTCGGTAGTGAAGTCAGCCTTAGCTTTATTTAGCGCCCCACCCGGACCACTTAGGTTTCGCAGCGCTTGTCTGTCTATACTTACATCGCCGTCCTCATCTCGGACTGCTGCGCTTAAAGCTGCACCAAGGTCAGAACGCATCGTCAGGGTGCTTTCCGCAAACCCGCGCAGATCCTCAACAGCTGATCTGTTTTCACTCATTCGACTCGTGACTGCATTCTGTGCCGAAGTGTTTGCATTCTGCTGGTTTACTCGCGCTGTATCTAAGTCTTTGGCTGAGTAACTTGCTACGCCGGTCTCTACAATATTCTGCATTTCAGAACGAATATTCTCCCTTGCCTGTTCATTCGGGGTGAACAGTCTCAATGCAGCGTAAGCTAGTAACCGATCTTTTCTGTTTAGTTTTTGAAGATCAGAAATCTTTTCGATCTCCAACTCCTGCATTTTCTGTGCAATGGCTTGTGCATCACTTTCAGACACTTCTACTTCGCCTGAATCAACTGCCGCGTCGATTTCATCAACGGTAGTTGTATCTGTTATCGCCGCTGCTGCTTTAGGTGCAGCTTGTGCAATAACGGGAGCAGGTTCTTCTTCAGGAGAAAGTTGAGACTCAAGTGCGTCTATCTTCTTTTGCACAGCAGCTTTAGCACGATCACCGCCTCGACCTGTAGGGATTCTATCTTTTCGCAGCTTTAAGGCGTCAATCTCTTCTTGTATTGCAGCCTGTTCAGGGTCTGGTTTTTTAGGTTCGGGTGAAGCAGGTTTCCCTTCTAGCGCGTCAATTTCTGCTTGTATTTCACGCCGTGGCCTATCTGATCCCGGCCCAGTTAGCTTGCCCATGCGTTCTTTCAATGCAGCAATCTGTTCTTGCTTTGCGTCACTGGCAGGTGCGGGTGAAGGTTTACCAGTTATTTCACTTACTATCTGAGTTGTTTCTTCAGGAGAAGCGTCCGAGAGTAGCCCGGCTAACTGCCGTCTTGCCCCGATACCTGACCTTTGCTCAGTAAGATTAAGGGCTTCTATTTCCAGATCTACTAGCCTTACATCTTCGACATAGACGTTATATCGGCTGCGGCCTGCATCATCTAAATTAGCTATTACATTTCTTCGATAATAATCGTTAGCGATATTCGTCAGCCGCCCCGGTTCGAAAGTAACAACATTAGATTCGGGGTCAGATGACCCGTCCTCTGTAACTGCACCTTTCTCGCCATTGGCATTTGTTGTTTCTATTACAAAACCGCCGTTGTTTTGCCGTCTTATATTGGTCGCGGTTACGCCTTCGCCTAACTCGCCGCTGTTGTTAATAATGTCTAATCCGATCCTTCGCACCGACTGATCGTTGTTTTCCAAGCCATTCCGAAAAGCGTCAATGTTGAGTCTTGTTTTGTTCTCGGGGTCTAAAAGATCAGCAGTTTGTAATCTGTTGACCATCCCACCAGCCGCATCGGCCCTTTGCGTTCGATCAAACTTCGCCTGTTCTCTCGCGTTTTGATCGGTAGCAATCTTCCGAGCAGACTGATAATCCGCAAACCGCCCTGCGCCTGCTGTACCTTGGAGAAAACCTTTTAGTAGAGACATATTGTTACCTATATAAAGATCGAGGCCATGATAGCGGCAGAGGCGAGACCACCAACTGTTTGATACGTTTGTGCTCGTGACTGCGCTTGAGCAGCTCTGAACGCTTGCTGCCTACTGTTGGCATCTGCTGCAGCTGAACCAAGTTGGCTTTGCGATGCTCTATTTACTCCCTGACCGATGTTTATCAGGTCAGAAAGCAGGGATGTATTCGCCTCTTTCTGAGCTATTCGAGCATCGTTTACTGCTTGGATACCGCCTAGCGTATTCGCTAAACCGCTTGTCCTCTGCATCTGTTGCTGTTGAGCAGGCGTTAAGTTAGCTCCATAACGAGACAAGTTTCTCTGCGCCGCGCCTTGCGAGATTTGACCAGCAGAAACAGAATCTTCGCGAGCGGCATCAATTAAGCTGGTGTCATTCTGGGACTGCTCAATCAAGTCTTCTTCGAAGCCACGGTAATTGGTTACATAGTCGTTGTACTCTGCACGAGTTATCTGAGCATAAGCAGCATCTGGGTCAGCTACGCTTTGTAGGTTCCCAGAATTGCTGTAGTTCATAGCATTTTGTTGGGCTTCCCTGATCTGCTCATCTGACAAACCAAACATATTGTCAGCTGTATTCGTCATAATAGGTTTGCGGTCAGCTGTTTTAACAGTCATTACACAGAGCCTCCTTGGTTGCGTAGAGCGTCAAAGAAATTTGTGATGCCTTTTTTACCTGTCTTTTCTCCGTATTTATAAAGGGCTGTCCCTGCAACCTGCCCTAGGGCTTCAGTTCTCGCAGATCTAACTGTTTGATTAGCTTGCGCTCTGCTTAGTGCGTCTGACGTTGCTAGTCTGCTTGCTTGCGCCATGCCACTTTGAGCATCAGCAGCTTGTCCTCTCGCTGTACCCAATACATTGGTTCTCATTTGATTCTGAATTTTCTTACCACTTGTATTGGCAATACCGAGTTGACCACTCAACGCTTGGGACATGTCGCCAGTAGCGCCTACCGACTGAGTTTGTTGGTAACTGGGGCCACTTAGCGCTTGCATCGTGTCCGCATTAGCTCTGGCTCTGAGCGTTTGGCTAGGGTCTTCCTGCATTGATTGATCACGCATGTCTTGAAGCAGCGGATCGTAGCGCTCTTTGAAGTATTTATACTCTGCCATCGCAACCGAAGCGGACGCTTTTTCTGCATCGGACGCTTGGTAATCTTGCTGTTTTGGCTTGCTTCCCATTAAACATTCCTCGTATAAACAATGTGGTCCAACAACCACCCGTCGCCTTCTAAATAGTCGATCATCTGCCGCACTGCTGATCTGACTTCCATTTTCTGCAGCCCTGCCCGTCTAGCTTGCTCTTCAAAAAATGGCAGGTAGTACGCTGCTTTTTTTGCTCCTCGATCTCTTGCCCAAGCGAGCCAAACCAAAAGTGTTCTGTCTTCCGTAAACTGATCTACCTCTACCGTTGTAACCACAAACCCTTCGGTAGTGATCCACAACATGGCTTGTCCGTTGACGCAAGCCGCGTATACATCCTCTTGCCTGAAAGTGAGTTGGGGAGTCCCCTCTAGGATCTCCCGTACCCCCTTTGATACCCAGTCCCACTCTTTGCGGATATCTGCAAGATATGGATCACCCCCTTGAGTAACGGTTTCTTGAAAATCGATACGGCTTGTTGATTCCTCCATAAGTAACCTTCCTAGATACCCGTACATCTCCTTGCCTTGCTTTGCGCTCCGCATAAGCAAGACCCTCATTAAATAAGGTGCCGTACACCTGCGCCCCCGCGTAATCAGTCCAATCTTTGCTTGGCAAACGTAACAACCTAAACAACGCGCCATTAACAATGGTGTCTCGGAAATCGGACATTACCCCGTCATCACAGGCCGTAGACGAAGGTGTAGGCTTTAGAACGGCACGTATAATTGTTCCGCTGACCTCTGTTGTAGTTGGCACAGGTACGAGCCACACGGTGCTTTGCGATTGCTTCACGAAATACTTAGGGGTGCCAAAGTGACTGGACTCTCTCCACTTTGGCTCTCGCTGCTCTAGCAAGGCTGTGGTGATGGCTTCGATCTCATTACCGAGATGCGTGACCCACACAAGTTTGCAGACAGAAGTCTGGGCTGGAGGCTCCAGGTCATACTCATAGATGTTTTTAACCGTGGTAACAGGGTCTAATTCCTGCTGATACACCTCGGTTTTTTCGCAAAACTCAATTACCGCAGAGCGAATACTGTTCTCTATCAGACCGTCCGTACAGCCCGGAACCATCGGAATGATTTCGGGTAAAAGTGACTCGTAAGATGTCGCCATCTATTTACCCCACCTGCTGACCGACTTGAGCGCCGGTTGTAATCCCCTGTGGCCCCATATCTGAATTTGGGCTGGTGATGATATCGATCTGCCCTTTACCAGTAACACTGTTAATAAACAGGTTGTAATGGGTGCTGGCTCTTTGGGCATTGCCAGCGTACTCAGCATCTTTCGTGTAGGCTCGGAACAGGGCGTAATCAACTACGGCGTTGCCGTAGATATCAGGTACTTCAAGATCAGTTCGAGCACCTGTTAGGCCAACAGAAAGCGGGTTGCTGCTGTAGATGATTTCTAAAAAGGCACCCGAGGTTACGCCCGGATACACATAAAAGTTTCTAGGATTAGACTCGTCATAAACGTAATGTTTGACTACTGCTGCGTGAGCAGCATCTCCAGTAACGGTTGGGTCGTGCCAAAGAGGTGTTTGCGCGTCGAGAACCTCTCGACTTACTAATCTTACCGAGCGTCCACCAGTAGCTGAAGCATCGGCACTAGACATGTTTCTTACAACTCTGAGCAATCGATTTCCAGCGGTTGGGATTGATTGCTTTGTGCCAGCAACAAGCGCAACTGTCTCATTAGCCGCTGATGCGTCGGGTTTCAATAATGCGATTTCACGTTGAGCATCATTAACCCACAGGACTAACTCGCCAGTAACGGGCCATCGGATACCAGTAGTATCCTGCAAAGTGGTTTGGATTCTATCGACAACGCTTTGGACTGTTACTGCCATTTATCTATCCTCTAGGAATTAAGGACTATTTCCCAAGCAGCATCTCGCTCTTCACTTGGAATACTTCGCCCCATTAGTTTGTTTACAACTTGTGACTTAGGTGCTCCGTCGGCTTTGAAATTGTCCGGGTGCCCCTCTTCAATTAATGTTTCGAGGCATTCGAGTAGCTTTGCATCTGGTCCAGCTTGTTCGATCTCCTCAACCGGAGTGACCTCATCAGCTATTTCAATTGCTACAGGCTCTTTTTTTGCCTTCGATTCTTTTACTTCTTTCGCGCCCATTTGCAGAGCTAACAGCCCTATCTCATCGGCTACGGTTTTTTCCACACCGGGATAAAAAATAACGGCTGTCCCGCCTGTAGTAGTTACCCTGACTTCTTTGTCTGAAATTATCTTCATTGAATTCTCGCTAGGAAAAGAAAAGCTCCCCCCGAAGGAGGAGCCGTATTTCTTACTGTGCAGTGTCTAAGGCAACTACACCGAAGTCCTGTACAGACCCTGAAATGTCAGAGTTGTACTTTGGCTTCCGCATACCGAAGATCTTGCCAATTGAGATACCTTGCTGGTTCCCGTAGTCGAAAGTATCTTCGACAACTTCGGGTAGCCCGATATCTGCCATAGCAAGTGACTGAGCACCACAGAACAGAGCGCGTCCGCCTACGATGTCAGCGTCAGCACCCCACTTATACCCAGCAGCGCCAGCGTTGCTTGAAGTACCAGTAGTAGCGCCAGAAGTGTTAAACACATGTCGGAACTCATGAACCATGATCCCGTCAACCATCAAGCTAGATGAACCCGCAAACAAAGAGTTGCTTGGCCCACGAACCCCAGCATTACGGACGTTAGTAATGAAATCGGTATCGAGTTTCAATGCTTTCATCTGCTGTGGAGTTACAAACAAGTGGAAGACCTCATCGCCACCTGAACCACGGATACCACGTAAGTAGTTGTCCTTGGCGAAGGCTTTGAGTTCAACGATACACTCGTAGCTCATCTTGTCAGCAGCAGCTACCGCAGTAGTGTCGCCAGCAACCAAACCGCTAGTAGCGTCCCAACGACGATGCCGATCACTCGTAGGCGCAGATACATCTGACGCATACTCTAAGTCAACGAGTTCTTGGCCGTTTACAGCGCCGCCAACTACGGTTCGCAAACCGCCGTTGTTCTTGTGAGTGTAAGCAACGCCTGCAAGCGTCAAAAACGCGAGCTGGTCCATACGGTCAGCCATTGCATAAGCAAGTGCATCTCGTGATTGCTCTCGGAAGTTAACAACTGACTTTTGGTCAGCCAACCGGCCAGCAACTCGGTTTGCGAATCGCAGCTGGTCTAACTCAATCGTAATGTCATAAGCGCGTAACGCTTCTTCATTACCTTCCAAGGTGAAATCACCAGTAATACCATCTCCGGTCATATCAGCCAGAAGCGTGATTACCGCCTTGGTGCCTTTGTCGGATTTAGTAAGTTCAGTAACGCGCTGAACCATAGCGTTTTGTCCAGTTCCTGCGAACTGATTTACGAATGACATGTTACGTGCAACACGCCAGAAGTCCCTGCTCCATGCAGTAAGCTGATTGGAAGTCAAGGACGCAAAGTTAGTAAGAGCCATTTGTGGCCTCCTTAATGCGTACAATTTTCATTTACATTAGCTTTTGCTAATGCTCTCAGCCGACTTTTGGAGCGGCTAATCCGTGCTTCGTATCGTGAAGCAACGTATTAGCGTTTTTATAACGAGGGACGACCCCGGCAGGTTTTACGCCTTTACAGGCGAGGTGCGTTTTTAGCGGCTACGGGCCGATCAGATATCGTTCTGATAGACGTAATCTTTATATTAGTATCGCTAATACATAAAAGCAACAGTTATATCCGCAACTACTTATCCCTTTTGTTCCATAAATCAAACAGGGTTCGGATCTTCTCCTTCATCTGTTCAATATCGGCGTGCATTTTTGCTAAAACAATAACCAAGGTTACGAACCCTAATGCGAGAGGCCAAATGGCTCCAACGGCGTCAAGTACGTCCATAACATTAATTACCTTTTATGATCTTAGGCTCTATGACGAGCGGTTTTCTTAGCGATCTTCTTAGGCTGCTTTGATACTTGCTTTCCTGCTTTGGTGTCTTTGCGTTTTTTTGCGGTCGTCGCGGCATACTCTTTTTTACTTAGGGATTCCCGAGCCTTCTTTGGCAAGTACCGCTCGCCTGTAGCCCCAGAGCCTTGAGTGCTATTTTTTCCGCTCTTAGTACCCCACTTCTCTTTGGTCCATTTCGTAAGCGACTTCTGCTCTTCAGTCTTAGCGCCGCTGTATCCACCGCCCGACGCTTTATAGCGCTTAGTTGCAAGCTGCGCTTTTCGCGCAGACCATTGCCCAGCTTTGCCGCCACTTGTCCCAGCCTTTACGCTAGAAACAATGCGCTTCCATTTTGCTTCGTTAGTACGCGCCATTAATAACCCCGAGATTTAGGCTTATTTCTTACTGGCCGTTTTGGGGGGTTTTTGGTGGTGGGCATTTTTCTCTTTAGTTTGCCGCTTTTGAACCCCCCTTTCTTGTCAAACTTTGCAGCTTTTGCTCGACGCTCGTACTCAGCTTTACTAGCGGCTTTACCGGCGGGTGTATTGGGGTAGGGCTTACCAGTTTTGGGGTTTATCATCGGCATAGTTATGATCCTTTTTTCCATTTAGTTGAGGGAGACTTCGTTTTGGAAGGACTCCATTTAGTTTTGTCAGCCCAATAAGCTGCACTCATTTTGCCTTTGCTTATATTCTTGGCATGACGAGATTTGAAAGCCTTGCGCTGACCAACCGTTTGATTAGTCTTCACGCCTTGCTGCCCAAAACGGATCGTCTTTACCTTGTCACCTTCTTTGGCCACAACGATGTGTGACTTCTTCGGGTGAGAGGGGGTGCGCTTTGGCTTGTTAAACCCGCTCACCCCCGCCCGTGCTAGACGTGGATCTCTTTCCCTAGTCATAGGTCTACCTGTTAGATATCGCCCCGTAGCCGCCTCAGTGTGGCTTCTGGTAGCGCGTTAAATTCTTCCTCTGTCATAGTAGAAAGGTCTAAGGGTTTTTCTCCTCGGTTAGCAGAACTTTCACCGGGTAGCTCAGGAGGTTGAGACTCTGCGGCTTTTAACTTCTTACTTACTTCTGCTCGCTTCTTGGCAACTTCATCAACCGACTTCGCTGTAAGGGCACTTGGTGCTTCTAAAGTCGAAGGCGATTCTAAGTTGTGTGACTTGATGGCAAAGTTTGCGGCTTTTGACAGAGCGTCTACGGCCTCGAACCCCTGAACCATGAAGGCATCACGCAGCTCAATTACTTCCTGAGTCATTTCTGCGTTGTAGTCAGCTGAGTTCTGGTCAAATACAGGGAAATTCGCCTCTAAGTCATTAGCTGCTTGCTGTAACGCGTTAGCTTGAGCGTTTTGTGAGACCTTTTGGGTCATCTCCTGCCGCATTTCGAATGCAATCTGCTCGCGCTCGGCCTGCCTCATCTCTTTGCGGACCTGTGTAGCCTTTGCCGACTCGCCGTCTAACAGAAAGTTCTGGTATTCAAGCTCTTTTGCCTCGTAATCGAAGGCTTCAGGAGCATCTTCCGGTGGAGTCTGCTGCGCTTTTATGTCATCGAGTTGCTTTTGCAACGCTTTTTGCTTTGCCAACACTTCATCAAGCCGAGACTTTGGCACCATAGGCTTTTTGGGAGCCTCTGCTACCGCTTCTTCTAAGGGTTCGGGGTCTTCTGCGACTTCAACCTGTGCTTGATCCTCGATCTCAGTTCCGTCCTCCTCGCTTGCTCGTTCGGGTTCGGGTTCGGGGTCTTCTTCCACGGTGGCGTTTTCGGTTTCTTCGGCCACATCTTCTTCCACCTCGTCTTCTTCAGTCAGGTTTCCGTCAACGTCCAACCCAAAATTCAGATCAAGAGTTTCCCCCTGCTCTAAAGGCTCCGCTCCGGGCATCGTGTCGTACATAATCTTTGTGCTTTCTTGCTCTTCAGCCATCTGTGGCCTCCTATTGGGGTTGGGGTGTTTGCGCGGTTTGCATTGCGGTAGTCGCAATTCGTGCCGCAGCTTGGGTTTGCTGCTGATCCGTCCTCACCTGATTTGTCATCGAGGACAATTCACGGCGTAGGTCGAGTTCTTGCGTCTTCATCTGCAACTTGGCCTGCAGTTCCTGCATCCTCATCTCTGGTGCTACATCCGCTACGTCTTGAACCTTAGCGATGTTGACTGCTGCTTCAGACTGGATCTTCTTAACTTCTGCTTCGAGCTTGGCGATCTCAAGCTGCAACTGCTGCATCGCCATCTGCTGCTGCATTGCTGCTACCTGCTGTTGCTCTGGACTCTGCTCTATGCCCGTCATCATGCGGATACGCTTCGCTAGCTCGCCCTTACGGGCTAAGTGGCTGTACTCGATGATCGCGTCATCCGGTATGGCAACGCCTACCTGACGCAAGTTGAGCGCCTCTGCGAACTGAACCTCGTCGAAGCTGTCTCTCGCAGGTGCAGTAGCCACAACCACATCGTATTCACCCAGCGTAAGGTCATTAACGATCTGCCCTTCCGGGGTCATCTCATTGATAACCATTTCTTCTCTAGGCTTCAGGGGATCGGATTCATTAGTCACCTGAATGATCCGCTGCTCGGTGTAGAAGGTTTGCAACAGGTTCAGGATCTTTTCGGCTAGGTACTGGCGGGTCTTCCGCAAATTGTCTAGGGGCACCTGAATCATGATCGCGCCACGATTCTGTTTGGCTTGGATAGCGATGCCAGATACTTCGGACTTATCCGTACCTAACATGCTGTCGTTAATACCAGAGATGCTTTGGATATTCGCTTGCGCCTTCTGACCAATGCGATCAAGCCCACTGGGGATCTGGTTAGGCTGGATTTTTAAAGGCGGGTTAGTGCCACGCGCATACTCTACGACCAACCCTGTTTCTGCACCGTGCTCTTCCAGATCGTCTACGGTCATCCCGACTAGGGAGCCGCTTTCTACCATCCAGCCGCTGTTAGCGGTGGTGTTAACGATATGCAACTCTTGGCTAGCAATCTTATTCAGCTGCTCCTGTGGGGACAGCAGGTTGCGTACCATACCGAAGGGTCGGCCTCGTCGAAAGTACGCAAAGAACGGTACAACTGTGAAGTCGTTGTAGGGCGACCAGTCATCGAACAGCACTACCTTGTCACAGGTCACGGTCCACCGGACTTTCCGCTTGGTCTTGGTAATGATGCTAAGGCCGTACTCTTTTGCGAACTTCTTAGCTTTGCGATCATTCCACGCTTCAGGTACTTCTCGCTGATCTCCAGTATTAGGGTCAACAAAACAGTCTACGCGAGTTATTCTTTTGTGTTGCCGTTCGATGACTCGCAGTGCTTTGACGTTTCTGTACTCGTCATCTCCCTGTATACCTGCGCCAAGATAATCATCTGTAGAATCAACATCACCAAAACGAGTTTCTTCATATTCGATACTGTCTCGGCCAAATGAGCTTCCATTTTCTGCAATAAATTGGAGCTTGTCTGATTTCTTTTTTCCGTAAAGCTCTTCGATTTCATCAAGCGTCATCCACTTCGTTTCGAAAACTTCATTCCAATTCTTAGGATCTGCATCTTTTGCATCGGGGTCGGGCAGGATATCGAGAGGATCTTTTGCCGTGATTCGGATTTCACCTTCGACATGATCAGAGAAATCCATCCGCACATCGAAGTAACCACGGCCATCCATGATGAGACCATCTGCAAATACCTGCTGCTCGACCCAATCAAGTTTGTTGTTGTCGGCAATCTGCATGTACAACTTATTCAGCGTATGCGCGACTTCCGTATCACCTCCTCGTCTTGGTTTGAATTGAATGTCTGCTCGTCGAGTAGACTGCTCACCTAACACAGTGTTTACCGTGGGTAGGATAGTGTTGATGGTCAATGCTGGACGACCTTCCGCCTCCAAAGCTGCTAGATCAGCCTCATCCCACTGCTCGCCTCTGTAGTAGGAGTCACATTTCTTAGCCATCTCGACGTACTCAAGATGACCGTTGTCCCTAGCCCGTATATAACGGTCCCATTGGACACTGGCTGTAACAGATTCGTCGTCGTATTTGCTCATAATTAGGCGCTCATAGCTGACTTGTTGCGCGGCGTTTTAAACAGATGGTCGATCCTGTCTCGCCACGAGGGTTCTTTAACTACAGTTGTTTGATAGGTCGCAAACTCAGTCATCATCAGACCCAACCACGCAAGGGCATCAACCTGATCATCGTGAATGCCATTTGGAAAGCGCAGCAACTCAGCTACTAACGGACCCGTCCAGATTTGGTTCTTTGGTACAAACACCATGCCCTGCTGCATACGGCCTTGGATGGCCCTAGCCCGTGCTTCCTTGTCCCTACGCCCTGTCTTGAGGTCTTTGAAATATGCTTCATATAACCCCCGCTCTCGGACACGCTTCTCTAAGAATGGGCCTAGGGCCATTTCGATATGGCCTTTCTCAATACCAATGATGCTGGGCTTCCAGACTTCGTACAGATCTAGTATTTGCTCTACTAGCTCAAAGCCATCAAACCGCCCTCGGACAACATCGACCACAAACAGACGGTCATAAGCATCGACTCCAATAACCATTCCGACTGAGTAGTCGTTACGGTCCTTTTTGCCAATTGCCAAATCCCACGCAGCGTAAAAGCGCATTTCATCAAGGTCGATATCGTCTTCTTCAAAATACTGAATCATGTCCCGTGTAAAGTAATCACCGTCATCGGCAACTGGATTTTGTTGGTATAGCGCTGACCAATCTCTAGGGCCAACTGCCTTTCGTATACGGTCTAGGGACGGCTCGTCATATCGCTCGGGGTGAAGGGCTTCACCATAGTTCCTAAACTCTTCTTCCTCTTCAGCGAGTGCTGGATATCGAACAACCTCCCACTCATCACCGCCTTCAGCTGTTGCTTTGAGTAACCGTCCTGCAAGGTCATCGTCATGCCACCTAGTAAGAATGACCAAAACACCACCGCCGGGAGCCAGTCGCGTATACGCCGTTGACGTATACCAGTCCCAGTTTGCGTCTCTGTTGTTTTGGCTTTCGGCATCTTCCCTGTTCTTTACGGGGTCATCGATTACTAGGACATGAGCGCCTTTACCAGTGATACCACCACCCACGCCAGCAGCAACAAACCCACCGCCGTTCGTAGTGAGCCACGCTTCTGCGCTTTGGGACTCAGGGTCGAGACGAGTTTTAAAAGCTGTTTTGTAGCTAGGTTCGCGTAATAAGCCACGGACTTTCCGAGAGAAGCCCATAGCGAGCGATCCAGAATACGAGCAACTAATGAACTCGTGAGCGGGGTTTCGGCCCAAGTGCCACGCTGGGAAAGCAATGCTCGCCAGAGTCGATTTGCCATGTCGCGGAGGTAAGAACAGCATAAGTCTAGGGGACTGTTTCTCCACCACCATCCGCGAAAACTTCTCCAAGCGTTGGCAAACATCCTTATGCACCCATCCCGCTTGATAATCTGGATTAAATCGTTCAACAAAGGGTAGTAACCTCTTTCTCGTAAGGAATCGAAGCGCTAATTCAGCCCTAGCTTTATCTTCGACCGACTCTTCTTCTACTATTTCCGGTTCTGTCTCCACCGCTGCTGGGGTTGCCAGCCTTTCCGCATCATCCGCTTTGCAATAAACACACAATCGGTCCCTACCGCTGAATAAAGTTTCAGAGTGAAGACTCTTACACCTTATACATAGGACTTGTGGGATCTGTAGCTCACTCATTAGCAGCTACAGGCTCTAGGTATTTGTCGTTTTTGCCAGCAAGAGACAGCAACTCCTCATCAGACATCCGTTCCAACTGCTTTGATGTCGCGTTTATCTGTATGCTCACCTGTGGCTGCTGCTCCGGGGCCACCAAACCGTGTAACTTCACTAAACTGTCCACAGTATTCTTCATTTCCGTAGCAGTTGCGGACGCTTGGTACGCGTCCATATACATCATGTGCGCGTTTGCGTGGCTGAATTTCACTTCTTCGCGCATTTGCTCCTTAAAGTACGCTACTGCCGTTTTTATCTGCGGCAATTTCGCGGCTGAGTACGCGGTATCAGCGCTTGCGTACCCCGCACCCCTTCCTGCAGCGGCAATTGTCATGCCTGAACAAATGAGCATGACCAGCTTTTCTTGCTGAACGGTTAATCGACTATCTTCGAGGCCCATGTAAGGGACATGTGCTTTGAATTCCGTGGAATTCGTCACGAAGTTATCAATGGATATTTTTTCGCTGTTTACTTGCGACATCTGCACTCACGGTTTCGTCTAAATACACAAAAATTGGTGATCTTTGTCCTTCGCCTACAGCTTTGAGGTACTCAAGATAGATATGGATATCGACTTCTGGGTTTATGCTTTCAAAAAGCTCCGCAGCTGCACGAGCGTCGTACACTAAAACTTCATGTTCGCCGTCCCTAGTCCCGGTCCCAAGAATTGCGCCCTCAAAACCATCGAGAGTAATCATTTCTTCATATACGTCTTCAGCCATTCTGCAATATTACCAACACTAATAGTTATTCGCAATGATGTTTGTATATGTTGATTACCCACCACGTAAAGTCCTCTTGACTCAGAGATCCTCGAAGCATGTTTACAGCCGAACAGACAAGCTGGACGTTTTGCGGATAGTAACCCTTGGTATGGTCGAGCCTATCGACGCTAGCGTTTTTCGAAGTGAACGGGTCAGCGGCAGGAGCGTGGGTCATATACACGCCTGATAGAGCGCATTTACCTTCTTGCTGCTCCCACAGCTCCATCACATCGTCGGCGTTTAACAGGAACTCTATACCTTGTTTTGTTCGGGTACTTTTTAGTTTGGATATGCCTTTACGGAAAAAGTGATAGAGGTCCGCCCCTGATTTAGCAGTGCGACGAATGTGGTAGCACTGATGGCAAATGGTCTGCGACTTAAACTGCATTTTAGGTTTATTACTTTTACACCCTCTGCAGTATTGCTCGGTCTGGAGCATAGCGCCCCCAAAGTATTAGTAGTGGTAATACTAGCAGAAAAAAATTAGAAAAAATTATTTGAAAAAGTAGTTAAAAATCACTCACGCACTATCTCCCCCCTCCCGTCCATCGCCGCCCCCTCCCCCGGATTCCGATTATGGAACCTTGTTTACGTTTCTGGTTTAGGAACCTTGTCTGGGACTCCTTTGCTTTTTACTCTACCGCTACATCTCTCGCTCCGCTCGTGACGCACGGTTGCCTTTTAACATTCACTTATTATTTAGGAACATCATGAAATTCAACTCAGTAGACAGAAACATGGACAGTCTTAAGCAAAAAGCCCTAGGCCTTAAACAAAAGCTAAAAGACCCAGAGACACACGCCAAAGCCAAAGAGCTAGGATCTAAGACCATCGACTACATCAAAGAAAATCCCTCCGACGTATTCCTCGGCATCATGACCTTCGTCATCCTCGACATCGAAGACAGCCTAGAAGACATCGAAGACTCATCAGAACTATCTGCTTACACCGACGCATCAACCTTTCTAAACAGGATCTAGCCCAATGAACTCAATCACAAACTCAATAATCAACACCGCAACCACCATCGCAGTAATCAGCCTTCCTGTAATGGTCTCTTACTTCATATTCACAGCCTTCGTTGAAATCCCTGTAACCCCAATCACCGACGTTCCTCAGTTCTTAAACTGCAAACAAGACCCACTACTCACCAAAATCAACCCAACTAACACATGGGTATGCTTCGAACCTGAGTAACCACGACCAAACCAACCAACCACACAAGGCGAACCGTCAAACGTTCGCCTTTTTTATGCCAACCACCGGCCACCATGTGCTGCTGGCAATCCTAGCTATGTGTCAAATTGACAATAATCACTCGACAACCGGCATTTGTCTAGGATTTGGGGTCTAGGGGCGGCGCGGCGCTGCTGTAGCAGGTTGTAGCAGGTACTGTAGCAGGTACTGTAGCAGGTTGGGACTACCCTGTTATAGACCCTAAACCATTGATCCTAGTACCTATTTCCTAAATACTGTCAAAAGTGTAGCAGGCGTAGCAGGTAAAACCCGACTTAGTAATAAACAGAGTATGTTTTTATTGTTTTACTTCCAATTTGAATTGAACTTCAATTCAACCTGCTACCCTGCTACAACCCTTTAAAAATGGGCATCTAACCTGCTACACCAACCTGCTACACAACCTGCTACAAATGGGTTTAACCTGCTACACCCTTTGATAGTAGTCACACTTCACAATCATTAACAATGATCATAGTCAGACCACATTCCACTCCGTTTCATGTGTACGGTTGTTGTTTTCACATTCATTATTATCATTTGGAGAGTTAGATGAGCAAACAAAACGACATGATTGAGCTGTATTACCACGTAAATAGCGACACGTTTTACCCTAATAACGTAGGTGACGACAACGTGAGGGTAGTCCCAAAAGCGATTTATGAGGCTTACGATATGAACCGTAAGGCAATGTACGCTCTTGGAGACTACATCGCCCGTCAATTCAAAGAACCTGTTGAATCACTCGTGTATTGCGATGTATGCGGCTGCGATTACGACATCGATGAACCCTGTGAGTTTCATTAATAAAGGAGAAATATATGTCTCATTGGAGATTAGTTCCTGACTGGGAAGAGAAGTTCCCGCACGTTAGTTTCACCGACAAAATAGCTGTGCATTTTGAAGACGGCAGCGTGGAGTCTATCAAGTGGTTGTACAACGATACATCCCGGTTGGAAGAAATCAACTGGGACAAAGTAACTGATTGTCATGTCATCTAGTAAATGCGCCGGGGGGAGAAATCATCACTCCCTCCGGTCGTGACGCACGGTTACTATTAGTGAATACAATAACGTGTTCATTTGACGTACACTACAAGCATGGAGGTGCTTATGATTAGATACAACCAACCATTGGACTTCAATGAGCCTCATTGGGATTCAATCCCTGAAATCAACGAGGATGACAAGCCATTCTCGTTCAGAAATCCGTTGTTCTTCTTGATCAGCTTAGAAGATGATGAAGATACGATGGAAGATTACGACGATCAGTTGATTTTTTGATCTGTAGATATTAGCTTTACTAACAATCAGTCATATCAGGAGGATTTATGACAACACAAAACTATAGCTTCATCCCAACATCCCTGCGCGATAGTGCAGCCAAACGTGGTTACAAGGGCGACATCGCTAAGTTTGTTTCACAGCACCTTAACGACGACAACCAACCACTAGATGCTTTATTCGAAGCATTTATTTATGCCTTGGAAAACAACGAATCGGTTCACCCGTTCGCAATCGTTGGCTTTCTTCAAGACATAATGAATCAGTCTTGCTGGAATGCACGACGCTTGTTCAACTCCAACATAGTTGCTGATGATATCAATGGCGCTCCTTGGGGTTGTGACGCTGCCGAACGTGCCAAAGAGCATGTCGGTATGGACATCAACAACGAAGAGTTGCTGACTGTAATCGATGACGATTTCGATCAGCTGTATCAACTACACGCTTTGTTTTTACAGAACCTCAAAGCCGACATGGATAACACATTGTGTTACTTCAGCCGTAGTGAAAAATCAGAGATTGATGACTCTTGGTCGGTCGTTGCAACGTGTGAAACTTTTGGTGACGCGATGGATGAGATGATTTGCATCACTGAATCCCTCAAAGCCAAGTCAGCTGAAGACATGCGCGATCAGTTCAAGAAGTTCAAGCAGCAACGCAACGCTAAAGCAGCGTAACCCTAGCCCCTAGATGAAAGTCTAGGGGCTTTTTTATCCCCGGCCCACCAACGGTGTGCCATCGGAGAATGTACATGTACCTAAACGACAACTTAGATCAAGCCATCAAAATGCTAATAAGCAAAGCACTTGAAGACCTCCCTAGCTTTGACACTGACGAATGGGAAACCTTCGTCCAAATGTGGCTATGCAAAGACGAACTCGATAAAGGTAATTGGAAAATGATTGGAGAAGAATACTACCAGTCTTTACTGCAATTAAGCGCACTAAGCGACAACGGTAACTTTACGTGGGCACACTCCCGAGATCCACACTCGCGCTATGGCAAGTGCGACCTTAACAGTTATATTTTAGGGTAATGCAACCAACCTACGGCTACAGACGAGTGATTGATTACGGTGTCGAGTGCCCGGTGTGCCAGTCACTTAACGGTGTAGACATAGAAGAAGACGACTACTTCGACTACATGGCTTGCCGCAGCTGTGGCACGACAGGTATCAAACTTAAAAAAGAAAAAACATTCGAGGAAATAACATGAGCGACTTAGTGTTTACCCCAACCCCTAGCCTGCCGACCCTAGACCCTAGCCTGCCGAACCTAGACGCTAGCCTTCGGGCGCAGATACAGCTGCTCATACAGCATGAGTTAGATGTGCTTACCGAGAGCGAATGGTTCATTGAGTTCGTTGACGAACGAATCACGCAGGCATTTGAAATTAACGAGGAGGACTAATGCTCACACTACATGACATTGCAGCTTCGATTGATTACCTAATCAGCGTTCAAAAATACCACCAACATATATTTGACCATGCTCACGAATTTCAACTGACAAACATGAACCAACTACTTGACCAAATGTGCGAACAAATTGACGACGACTTAAACGCAGCGGACGAACAACGCGAATTTGAATCCCAAGAAAACAGGAGGCTAGATGCCGATGCAGCAAGAGCTATACGTTATGTCCAACGATATTAGTAGAGGTAATTGCATGGTTAATAAGATTATTGAACCTTTCATGACACGTCTTGATGCAATGAAGGATAGACAAGAAGAATCCTTCTATTACGACAAACGACAAATTTGCGAAATGCTTAACGAAGCCTATTTCCTAGGCCGTAAGCAAGAGCGACAAGAATGGGAACAAGCAGCTGCACCTAAACATAGAGCAGCTGTCCCATAACAGGCTAAGGCAGTGATTCGCCTAGGAGCCGGGGTGATCCACCGGTAGTCAAAACGGATCAAATCAACTAACCATAAACCAAGAGGGTTTTACTATGAGTGAATTTATCACTGTCAAAGTCATCCGTGTTCCGGGTGGCGTTCAAGAAGTAGCTATCGACGATGGCTCAACTGTCGCTGATGCTTTATCAGCAGCTGACATCTCTCCCAATAGCAACGAAGCAATCAAGATCGGTGCCGAGTCTGTATCCCTAGACTCTCCTGTACTTGATGGCGATCGCATCGTTATTGCACAGGGTGCCAAAGGCAACTAAACAAATGCGCCCTAGCCCCTAGGGCGTAGTTTTTTTCTAAGTAAGGATTGCTATGAGAGCCATATTAATTAATCCCTTTGAACGGGAAATCACAACTGTCATCCGTAGCGACAACTACAAAGACATTTACAACTACCTAAGCACAGACGACTTCTCAGTTAACAACTTCGCAGTTGTTCATTGGGATGAGTTCAACGACATCTTTATAGATGACGAAGGGCTATACGTAGACGACCAAGCGTTCTTCTCTATTGCAGGTACGCGCTCTGAGTTAGTCCTAGCAGGTAAGGGCCTTATTCTCGGCCACGACGGCGAAGGAGATACGACAGACACGGACTTAACCCTAGAAGAAATCCGTTCTGCCGTTACGTGGAAAGAACCTCAAGACAGACCAGAAATTAAATTCGAAATCTCAGGCTTCTAATATGACTGCACAATTATCAATTACCAGACATCAACCGATCTTTGACCCTAATCAATTTAACTACTTACCTATTCACATCATCGGCGCAGGTGCTACTGGCTCACGAGTGTTTATGTCACTCATCGAGCTTGGCCTCACCAACATCACAGTGTGGGACTTCGACAAAGTAGAAGCGCACAACTTAGCTAACCAAGCGTTCAACTTCAGTCATATTGGTATGACTAAAGTACAAGCGCTCAAGCATCTGTATCACTCTAAGATCGGTATGCTGCCGCCATCAACTATGCACTTCAAAGAAGAACGTGTTGTTGACCAACAGCTTGACGGCATTGTCTTCTTGCTCACCGACACCATGTCATCTCGTCAAGAGATTATGGATAGGCAAGACAAAGCTCAGTTACTACGAGTGTTCGAGACACGCATGGCATCAACGCATGGCAATGTCTACAGCTTCAACCCACGCTCTACCGAAGAAGTATCAGCTTGGACAGACACGCTTATCTCTGACGAAGCTGGCGAAGTATCCGCTTGCGGCTCACCTATATCAGTAGGCCCGACTGCATCCATCATCGCTAACCTCGTGGTGTGGCAGTTCATGAACTACTTACTCGCTGATGGCTGCACCAACGCCCAAGTCGATTGCTTCTTCAAACCAACCATTATCACAACACGAGACGCACTATGAGTAAGAAAAAAACTATTAAACCCTATGTAGCAAAATCGGTATCTTCTTGCTCGATGGAACCCACTACTACCTCGATGTATACAACATCAGTCAAAGTTCCAGAAGTGCGCTACACCCCTTATGTTCATAAAGTTATTCAACATATTGTTGCACATCAACCACAAGAAATTGGCTGGTTAGGTCTCGTCGATAAAACGGCATACGGTTATCTGGTAACTGACTTGTACATTCCAGAACAAACCGTATCCGCCGCCGAGACCGACATCGATCAAGATGCTATGGCTGCACTAGCAATCGAGATCGATGAAGCGGGGCTTGATCCATCAAAGCTCCTGTACTGGGGACATTCTCACGTTAACATGGCTGTCTCTCCCAGCCATCAAGACGAAAAACAAATTGCCTCATTTGTTGAGAACAGTCCTTTTTTCATCCGGGGTATCTACAACAAGTATGGTGATAGCAAAGTCGATGTTTATGACAAGCGAAGCAACACCATTTTCCAATGTGTCAAAGACGCTGTAGATACCCCAGAGCTTTCAAAACAAGAGATCAAACAGTTAAACGCATTAATGAAGTCCAACCTTCAAAAGCCTGTTTACACCTACAAAGCGCCTTTGCACCACCAACCACTTAGTAAGTTCACACGCAGTCCATTCATGCAAGGTTTATCGTTCGATGACGACGTAACTTACTTAGAAAAAATATCTGACCCATTCTACGAAGGAGGCTATTAATGCGAACCCACAAAAAAGTAATAATTCAAGACGATACCCCATATGTATTAAATGCCAAACAACGACGGCTCACCAGACGGCTAGAGTGCAACCATGAAGACATAACAAGCGCCCAAGAACGTATAGTTGACCTAGAAACTAAGCTAGAACACCTAGCCCATGACAACCAGCTTCCGATCAAAGACCCTTCTATTCTTTCAGAAATCCAAGACCAACTAAATCGGTGCATCAACAGAATCCAAAACATCACTGAAGAAATAACCTCGCTTAAAGAAAGCGCAATAGAACTAGAAGACCAGTTATCAAGAATCCAATACCAAATCAATGCTCATACCCCAAACGATACAATCCTATCCCTAGACCTCATAAAATCAGCCCTAGCTTCTGACCCTAGGATCAAAGAAGTACAGCTGTACGGGGATGCTGGCTATTACGAGGATGATCCCGGCGTACCACATTTTTCAAAGCTATCGTTCAGGATGAACGGCGTTGTTGCAACTCTAAGCAGACCCGATAGACACACTTTAGATAGACAACTCGCACCAACAGACACTGTTTACGTCCCTCTTCCAGACCTAAGAGTACGCATCAGACGCAACAATGTTTCTATGCTTCCAATCGCAAGACAAGGACTCAACCTGTATGCACGGGGCCTTACCTGCCATCCACACATTACTTCAGCTTCTGAAGGAGCCGCTTGCTGGGGAGACTTCGGTGGCCCTATACAAGAATCCCTAGACAACAAAGATTTTCAAACAACCATTGCCTTAACAACCTTGTTCCTTGAAACAATCGATCCCGAAGACCCCGCTGGCAGCCAGTATCTACCACTAATCAGAAAGCAAATTACCAACTGGATCCATGCAAACACCGAGCATTACAACAAAATGCTGGCAAATAATGATACGGCCCTTTTATGGATTACCTACCCAGATGGATCATGTCTACCCATACAATTTACCAATTATGGGTCTTCGATATACGCAGAACCGGAGACTGACTTTTATAAGCACATAGTAGAACAGTGTAACTACTATCAACAAAACCCTGATGAACTCAAAGCCAACAACTTCTTCGCACCAAAGCGAGTAATAAAACTCCAAGGTTTTGAGTCAGACCCTACGTTCGAGGAAATGGTTGCGGAGGTTAACCAAATGCTACAGGACTCAGAAACCGCATGAGAGACAAATTCAATCTATACATCTGCCTAATAGCAGTCGCCATTCTATTTGTGGCTATGGTCGTACATGCCATCGAGGTTGCGTTTTATAGCGCCCTCGTATTTGTACTGTCGTTCCTAGCCATACGTCTCTACATGAAAGTCCATAAGGCCAAGAAATGATCCAATACCTTATTCGCTTTATAGCCACCTACCTCACGCTCAAAGGAATCACTACGCATGTCCAAGATAACGATAGAGATCAACGACCAACATCTGGAGGAGATCAGGAACCTGATGGCTCAAATCCTAGACCGACTGGAGATAATCGTTGAACGATACGAGGAGGATGAATGACTAGAGAAGATTTTTGGGAATGGTTAAACGCCTACCCAGGAGATTGGGATGTTCACTCAGATGATTTTGAAGCCATCGTGATCGGCTTTCCCATTGAGGAGGATTACAAATGATTACCGCAGGTTTCATCGCAGCAGCTGGTCTGCTGTTTCTATTATTCAAGTTTGGCATACGCCGTGTGATTACCTACGACATCTTCTTTGATGTAGCAATCACAGCAACCCTCATGTTCACACTCGCTGGCACGTTCAGCGGCATGATGGCTGCACTCTTTGGCGGTCTCATCGTATCCGTTGTGCTATTCGTCATGAAGCGCACTATGCGGCACGAACGGCTGTCCCTAGTCCGTGTATCCAAGTTCCCATACCGTAGATTCATGTGGATAGAGCAATAAGGAATTAATTTTGATTTTTAAAATAGAAAAAAATGTAGCAATCCCCGCACCGCTCGAAGAAAGACAAACAAAATACTCTCACCTAAAGGTCCAAGCCCAGCTTATGGAAATTGGTGACAGTATTTGGGTTAACAATTCGCATGCAGTAATTCGCCTCAGAGATTTTATTAGTAAAGCAATTCCCCACTACGAAAACTTTTTAGTCATATCCCATAGAGAATCCAACGCAAGCTCTCGAAATGGGTATCGTGTGTGGCTGATCAACAAAGAATGGGCTTTAAATACCAATTCTCATCTATCTAAACTCCATAGATCCAAATTAAATTTTACGAAAGAAGAGAACGATGCTTATTTCAAACGAGTTCACAACCTTGACGACCAAGGGAACCCTAAATGAAAACACTGCTACACGTTAACCAACATCACATCAAAGCCAACAACAAAGGTGCCAACCTCCCTGTACTAACCGTCAAAGACTATAAACAAAATCGCAAATGCAACTCAGCAATTATCAAAGATCATGACAACAATATCGTAGCAAAATTAATTTACAGTCCCGACAAACCACTAGCTTGTGGTGCCAAAGTCTGGATAGAAACAGAACTTAAAGTCGAGACAACAAATGAGTAAAGGCAAAACTGGCAAGCCCAAAGGCGCACCTAAATCAACAGGTAACTTCAATACCCGTGAGGAACTACATAAAGCAATTTATGAAAGATCGCGCAGCGGCCATAGCAACACACACATTGGGCGACATACTGGCGTAAGCCGAGAAACCGTCCGAACAATCCGACAGGATTTATTTGAACAACATTATTAGCGGAGGTAATATGGATATTAAGGACATAGTTCAAAACATTGCATTAACCGATCAAGCGTTACGCAGTGACTCCCTCGGCAGCGAGTTTCAGTCTTACACAGTGATGTGGATCAAGACGAACATGCCCGAAGTTTACAAAGAACTTGCAACTAACTTCGAACATATAAGGCCAGAAGTATATGCCGCACAACAATTTGACCCTACTGACCCTAGATTTTGAAACCTACTACGACACGCAGTTCAGCCTAAGCAAAATGACCACGATGGAATATGTCGCAAGCGATATGTTCAAAGTCTGGGGCGTAGGCATAAAGTTAGAAGACGAACCAACATCATGGCATGGCCCTGATGATCTCGATGTTTTACACGATATCGATTGGGCCAACACCGCCCTACTTTGTCAGAACACTTTGTTTGATGGTTACATCTTGTATCGAAAGTTTGGTATTCGCCCTGCGTTCTACCTCGATACAGCAGCAATGGCGCGAGGGCTTAACCCTTCAGAGTCAGCCCGTTTAAAAGACATTGCTGTTCGCTACTTCCCAGAAGATGAAACCATGCGGAAAGGGGAAGAACTTGTCAACGCTAAGGGTATCGTTGACCTTCCCCCAGACATCGAGGCGCAAATTGCAGGCTACTGCATACAAGATGTCGAGCTAACCTATGCCATCTATAACAAAATGGAATTTCCAGAGTCCGAGTTAGAGATTATTAATCTAACGACCGAGATGTTTTGCATTCCAAGGTTCTTGTTAGACGAAGAAACAGTCCACGAATTCCTAGCCGCAGAGAAAGCTAACACCGCTGCAAAGCTGGAAGCCTCTGGACTCACTCGGAAGCTTCTTGCTAGTAACCAACAGTTCGCAGCTTGGCTTGAAGAACAAGGATTCACTGTACCCACCAAAAAAAGTCCATCAACCGGAAAAGACATACCCGCTTTCAGCAAAAACGACATTCAATGGAAAACATTCACACTCAAACATCCTGACCTAAAACATATATTTGACGCACGAGAAGTAGTTAAGTCCCGCATCGCAGAAACCAGAGCCGAACGGTTCCTTGCTGCAGCGCACGAAGATGGGAAGTTCCCCGTACCGTTGCGTTACTACGCTGCACACACTGGCAGGTTCGGTGGTACTGACAAGATCAACCTACAAAACCTGCCACGCAAAAGCATCCTTAGACGGGCGCTCCTAGCCCCTAAAGATTGCTATGTGTACGTAGCTGACTTGTCGAACATCGAGTCTCGTATGCTCGCATGGTTCGCGGGTCAAGACGATCTGCTCGCCCAGTACGCAGCAGGTGAAGACATCTATTGCAATTTCGCATCTGGCATCTATAACAAACCTATCAACAAAGACGACAACCCTACCGAACGCTTCGTTGGCAAGACCGCAATCCTAGGCCTTGGCTATGGCATGGGCGCTCAAAAGTTTAAAGGCACACTGGCGGCGGGCGCTGCTGGACCAACGGTCAGTATTAGCTTTGATGAAGCCCAATCAGTCGTACATAACTACCGATCAACTTACAGTGAGATCGATATGCTCTGGACCCGCTGCAATCACTTCCTGCACGAGATGCACAGCTCCAACAATCGACAAGGATCAGTAACAAATTTCTACGACACTTACAAATCGATAGGAATTCATCCCAATAGTATTAGTCTGCCTAATGGACTAAGGCTACGCTATCCACAGCTTACCCCACTACAAGAAGGAGGCTTCAGGTTTCAAGGTAAGAAAAGCTACGAGTACACCTACGGAGGTAAACTAACAGAGAATATTATTCAGGCTTTGTCACGTATTGTCATCACAGATGCAATGATCAGAATATCGAAGATAGAAGATCTTGACATTGTGCTCACAGTACACGACGAAATTATCTGCATCGGACCAAAATCAGATGCACAATCCAGATTTAACGCTATAATAGAGGCCATGTGCATTCCACCAACGTGGGCACCTAACTTACCCCTAGCAGCAGAAGGCGGTTACGACCTCTCATATAGCAAATGACCAAATTAGTAATCACAAGAAAAGCTGGTCAGTCCGTGAATCTATTTGATTCAGAAGGCACTGAGGTAGCGGAAATAACTGTCCTCAAACTCGAAAGAAATCAGGTTCGTCTGCTATTCAGCGCACCTGTTTCGACTAAAATCAACCGTGGAGAGAAAGTATCTGACAAGAAATTAGATTCTTTTGTTGATCTTTAGTATTAGCTTCGCTAATGTTTGGTGACATGTAAGGAGGCAAGATGCAGATTACGTTTCTATCAGCTGGAAACGGATTGCGTCTCAGTAAAACCTTCTCTTCATCTGAAACAATTGCTTACCCAATGGTAAAAGCCATGAACAGTTCTGACTATGAAGTGTCAGATCTGCAAGAGCTTTACCCCCTAATGAAAGCAAAAGCGTCAGACGGCGAGTGTTTACTGAAAGGCAATCTAAAGCGACCAATCATTGACGAAAGCAGAGCCGGTAAAACAGACCGCGCAAAATACAGTCAATTCCTAATACTAGACGTAGATGGAATTGAACTACCCAGTTGGTTTTTCTCATCGCAGCTTACCAGCGCTGACGTTGAAAAAGCAGCTGCTCAAGTAGTATCCGAACTACCAAGCTACCTACACAACGTAAGCTATATCGCTCATGCGTCTAGCAGCTTTGGCGTTAACCAAACAGAAGTATCGCTGCACCTATTCTTTATGCTGTCGATACCAATGCCACCAGCTACCATTAAGCTGTGGACAAAAAGCTTAAACTTCTCTAGTGCTAGTTTGATCGACAACTTATCGCTGTCAGTAAATGGTCAATCAATCAAGTATCCGATCGATCTAAGCGTAGCTGATAACTCCCACACTTGTTTTATAGCAGCGCCGCTGTTCACTGATATACCAAATCCGTTTGTCGATAATGACGAACGCTTTGTATTAGTAAACAAAGATCTTAGCACCTTTGACTTAGCTGGGAACCTCAGCAACATCAGTCCCCAACTTGTGTTCGACCAAGAACAAGAAATAAAAAACACCTTGCGCGAACAGGCTGGCAACAGCAGACGCCAAGCTAAGACCAAGCAACTAACTATCAACAACCGCAATGAAGAAGTGTTGTTAAACCCTGACAGGATGCAAATCACAGTCTCAGACACAACATCACTCCCCTTCATCCGTTGCAACATAAACGGTGGAGATTCCAATGCTTATTACTTTGACCTCAACGATCCGAGATGGATGTACAATTTTAAAGGCGAACCTTTCTTCGAGATTGAAAAAGCTGACCCTGACTTCTTTGGATCAATCAGGGAACTATTTGCGAACGAACTCTCAGAAGGCAAGAAGCCGTCTCGCCCAGTGGCGTTTAGAGACTTTGATACCGACACCTTTTACTGTGGCATATTCGATCAAGACCAAAACCAATTTAGTTCTGAGTATCCGCTTCGACCTATACAAAAACAAAACATCGAAGACTTCCTCCTGAATCACGCAGCGGTCATGCCTGACTTGCTGCCCGAAGGTAAGCAGATATTCAATCCTACTGTTGATGCAAAGGTAACTGACATAACCGCTAGGCCACTGTTCGTAAATACGTTCAGACAGTCAGGGCTTATGAACTCAGCTATTAAGCTAGATGAACCCTATGCCCTAGGCGACACACCCAAGATTGAAGCTGCATGTCCAACTGTCTATAAGCTATTGCTCCACATCCTTGGAGATGGGCATCAAGAGCTAGAGCGATTCATCAACTGGCTTGCTTACATATTTCAGACTCGCAACAAGTCGATGGCTGGTTGGTGCCTCGGTGGCACACAAGGTACTGGTAAACAGATCTTCTATACATTTATATTAAAGCCGCTGTTTGGTGAGCAGCATGTACAGGTACGGAAGCTACAAGACATCGAAGAAAACTTTAACGCTTACATGAGAGATGCACTGTTCCTGATCGTGGATGAGTTTCACATGGCATCAGCAAACAGTAGCGCCTTCAAAATGGCAGAAAAACTAAAACATGAAATCAGCGAGCCCAACTTAACCATCCGAGCAATGCGAACCGACCAAATATCACAACCATCATTTACCAACTTCTTATTCCTAACCAACAGACATGACGCAATAACAATGGAGAGTGACGATAGACGGTACACCATAGCTCCTAGACAAGAGCAAAGTCTGGTTAACAGATATCCAGAGTTCTTAGACAATCTTGATTTGATTAAGCAGGAACTGCCTTCGTTCGCAAACATACTCAAAACGTGGCAGTACCATAAGCGACTAGCAGAATCCTCAATGAATAACGAAGCTAAGGGACTCATGCGTCAAAACTCTATGTCGGTAGTAGAAGAATTCATCAACGCCGTTAAGCAAGGTGATCTGTACTACTTCTTACCTGTACTCGACATAGAAACCAACAACATTATGAATCCAAGCAGCATTAACGCGGCTAAAAAATATGTTAAGTCATGGATAGCAGATAGCACAGTGCAACCGACTACTGTTAATACCGCAACCTTAAACTTAATCTACTCAACCTTGACCGAAGAGAAAATCAGCATCGTTAAGTTTGGCAAAACGCTTAGTAAGTTTGGCCTCATACAAAAACAAAAAAGAGTACAAGGTGAAAACTTGCGAGGGCATCAAGTAGATTGGATATTAGAAGCTCGCTATCGAGAACAACTTATCCAAGACCACTTTAATGAGTCAGAAAAAAACGTCTATGCGAATGCAGTATAATTAGTTACACTAATCTTTTTATCCGATAAGAATACTATGTCCTTAACTCAAGATGAGCGTCCAGATTATCACAAGCTAGCAGTCAAACCAGACAAGCTAGGTGATTGCCCCACATGGTCCTACTCAGCGTTAAAAGTATTTGAAGAGTGCCCCTACCGAACCTACATTAGTCGCGTTAAAAAAGTACGGGAGCCATCTGGCCCTGCTGCAGAACGAGGCACTGAGATACATCAGCAAGCCGAAGACTTTGTAAACGGTAAACTAGGCGAACTGCCTGACACACTTAAACATTTTGATGATGAGTTCCACGAGCTTCGTACTTTGTTTAATGAAGCTAAAGTAGAGCTAGAGGGTGAGTGGGGATTCGACCTCGACTGGCAACCTGTCGGTTGGGTAGAACGCGCTACTTGGGCACGTATCAAACTAGATGCTTTAGTAAATGAAGACGATGCAAGCGCACGAGTTATCGATTACAAAACCGGCAAGAAATGGGGTAACGAAATTGCCCATAGCCAACAGTGCCTACTCTATGCCATCGGAACTTTCTTTCGTTATCCACACATCCAGTTTGTACAAACAGAGTTGTGGTACTTAGACAAAAACGAAAAAACAATTAAGACATTTACACGAGATCAGGCCATGAACTTTGCGCCCGGCTTCTATAACAGAGCCATTGCAATGACGACCTGTACAGATTTTGCTCCTAAACCTAGCAAGAACGCCTGCCGCTGGTGCTCATTCCGTAAAGGTGATGAACCAGAGTGCTCTTGGGGCGTGGAGTAATTCGCTACTAACAGACTCTTCCTCCCTTGTGAGTCTGATAGGACCACCTCCCTGCTTAATCCTCCAGTTTAAGTAGGGAGGTTTTTTTAACCCTAAAATAAGGAGAGCAAGATGCTCGTTATTAAAAAAGACGTACCCCTACCCCCAAGAATGGGCGGAACTAAAACCTCAAAGTATGCACCACTAAAACACATGGATGTTATGGATTGTGTGTACGCTCAAACTGAAAAAGACGCAGGGCGACTCTGTGCTGCTATGAAGAAAATGGGATTTAAAGTTGCCAAAAGAAAACTTGAAGGTAACGAAATCGGTCTCTGGCGCATAGCGTGATTATGTACTACGAGAGAGACGGTACGGTTATTGAGTATCGTCTCTTAACCGATCCGCCTGAAGCTGTTTACTGGCAGACCTACAAACTAAAAAAATCTGACATCAAACTTATAACAAAATTCAATCGATCAATATCAGCTCAAATCAAACAAGAAATCTATGAGGACATATTAGCCAATGACGTTAACAAGACAGCACTTCCAACTCGTAGCAGATCTTCTGCGAAATAATGTAAGACACAGAATCAGACATCCAGAATACACATTCGTTTGTGAAGAGGTTGCTGACCAGCTTGAGCAATTTAATGCAGCTTTTGATCGCAGACGCTTCTTTGATGCTTGCCTGTAATTATTAGTAATGCTAATCTTATAAACCTTAAAAAAATATAACTATGCTAAAACCATTTGATCATCAAACAACAACTACTGAATTCATACTAAACAACAAACATTGCCTGATAACTAGCGACCCCGGTACAGGTAAGACAAGAAGCGTCATTGATGCTTATGCCCAAAGACGCACAGGACGTATGCTCGTTCTAGCCCCGCTTTCAATCCTTGAAGCGTCATGGGGTGATGACTTCAGTAAGTTTCAACCGGACATAAGCTATGTATCTGCTTATGCGAAAAACCGCGCGTCTGCGTTTGATTCAAATGCCGATGTCGTCCTAACCAATCACGATGCAGTCAAGTGGATTACCAAGAACCTACGAGTATTAGAAGGGTTCGACACGCTCTGCATTGATGAATTTACCGCGTTCAAAAACAAAGACAGTCAACGTAGTAAAGCTGCTGCCAAGATTGCAGAAAAGTTTGAGTACCGCATTGCAATGTCAGGTACACCGAACTCAAACACAATCCTAGACATTTGGCATCCGACGTTGCTCGTAGACGGTGGCGAACGGTTAGGTAGGCGCTTCTATAGTTTCCGCAACTCAGTATGCACAACCAAGTTCAATGGCTTTGCTAACGAGTGGACAGACAAGCCAGATGCAGAAGACACAGTAGCTGCTGCGCTACACGACATAAACATTCGGTACACCTTAGAAAGCTGCATCGACATGCCCGAGCAGACAGTATCAACACGCTACGTCGATCTTAGCCCGGTAATTTACAAACAGTACTTGACCCTAGCCAATGAGTCAGTGCTTCAAGCAGATGGCGCAGTGATATCTGCCATACACGCAGGCGCTAAAATCAAAAAGCTTCTTCAGTTATGTACTGGATGTGTCTATGACGGAGACGGAGTGCAGGTTGGTGTTCATGAGGAACGCTATCAACTTGTACTCGACCTTATTAAAGAACGCTCACACTCACTCGTTGCCTTCAACTGGCAGCACGAGCGTGATCACTTAGTCGCTGAGTGTGAGAAACAAAAGATTAAGTACGGTGTGATTGATGGTTCAACTCCACCAGAAAAACGCAAAGACGTTGTAGACAGACTTCAAGCTGGGCATCTGCAAGTTGTGTTCTGTCATCCACAGTCAGCTGGTCACGGCCTAACAATGACCAAAGCCACAGCTGTCATCTGGGCCTCACCCAGTTACAACGCAGAGCATTACCAACAGTTCAATCGACGTATCTATCGTGCTGGTCAAACCAAACGAACAGAAGTAATCCATATCGCTGCACGATATACGTGGGAAGAAACAGTTTACGAAAAACTTCAATCAAAACTATCACGCATGGAAGAACTACTAGACATATTAAACACACTACATCAACAACGGAAAACAGCATGAACTGGGAAGAAGAACATCAAAAACTTATGACGATTAAACAAAGAATTTCAGACCTAAACGCCGATCTTAAAGATAGCAAAGAGTCCTTAGAGCAGCAGGAATACGTCTTAATCAAAGCAATGGACGAAGTGGGTTTGACCAACATACGTACTGAGCATGGCAGTGTTTCTCGGAACACACGCACTGTTTATAACGTAACGGACTGGGATACATATATCGCATACATGATTGCGGAAAATGATTTCTCCCTTGTCCAAAGACGACCCGGACAAAAGTCTGTTGATGACCGCTATAAAGAAGGCATCACAGTCCCCGGTGTTGAACCGTTCGAAATGGACGTACTTAACCTAAGAAAAAACTAACCAACCTAAAGAGAAAGTAACTATGTCAAAGCAAAACACAGCAGTAGCAGCACAAGAAACTATCAGCAACCTACCCGCCTATATGAATCAAGAAAGTTCACGCGGTAACGAAAACGTAGGGTCTCAGCTTGCAATCCCGCAAATTAAGCAGCTGCAAAAAATGTCCCACGAAGTAGACAAGTACAACCCAAAGTTTGTTGAGGGTGCCGAACCCGGTAACTTCTTCAACGTACTTACTGGTCAGCTATACACGAGCGACATTCATGTACTCAACCTTAACTTTTCGCCCTACTTCCAAGTCAAAACCAAGTACGGCGTTAGCCCTTCAAAGTACCTTGGTAAGTTCCGTAGCTTTGAGCAAGCAAACGCTTTACTCCAAGATCAAGACGAGACAGACCGAGCAGACCTAGAAATCACGGATGGTCATACCCACTTGTTAGTACTTCTCAATACTGAGACTGGGACAATTGAGGGTAACTCCCCCGTCATATTTGACTTTGCTGGGTCTAAGTTGCGCGTATCTACAAACTGGAATGCACAGATTGCTGCTAACAGCGGCGACCGTTTCAGCAGCGTGTGGAAACTCAACTCTGTACAACAAGAAGGCAAGATGGGCACATTCCTCAATCTGAAGCTATCGAATGTTGGTTGGGCAAATGAGATCGCCTACCATTCTGCTGAGAAGATGTATGCACAGTATTCTCAATTCTAAAATTGGAGTTATGTGAACGAGCACAGCTTTATCAAGGCCGTGCATCGTTCACTGCCATCTGAAGTGTATCGTTGGAAAATCCACGATACTTATACTGGCGGGGTTCCAGATGCGTTCTATGCTGGACCCGCCGGTATGATTTTTATTGAGTACAAATACATAAAAGAAGCACCAAAAAGAAAGACAACAAACATAAAAAATACCTTATCGCCCCTACAAATAGCATGGCTAACAAAAATGGAGAGCTTTGGTCATGCCGCTGCCGCTGTTATAGGTGTTGGTAATAATGTTATAGTGCTTGAGTCCAGTGAAATTTGGACCCATGACATAGCGTCTGAATGGTATCAACAAAACCTACTTTCCAGAAAAGATTATACGGTCTGGCTATTTAACAAAGTCTCGGGCAAAAAAAATGACTAACGATACAGTCTTAAAAAACTTAAAGCGTATTTGGGAACAACGTAAAAGAGAACTTGGATTAACGCAGATTAGTGCTGCAAAAGACTTAGGTTGGACTCAAGGAGCGTTAAGTCAATACCTTAACAACCTCACTGAGTTACGACCAAGTGCAACCATAAAACTAGCAAACTATTTAAATGTACCCGCTAGTGACATTGACCCAAACATTCATGACCACATGCCGAAGCATCACAGTGTGCGAGTCAAACACAGAAATTTAGAAGCTAAAGTCTTAAAGCAAACATGGACAGAAAGTGTGACCATGCTTGGCAATAAAAATATGTTTATGATAGACATAGACGAAGACACTGAGTTGTTTGGCAACGACCGCATCCTCTATGCAAACACTCGCTTACTGTGCTCTGATACAAAAAACCTACAGCGAAGCAAGCAGTCAACCAAACCAGTAACTACTTACTCGGTCCTTACTCAAAAAACAGCTAGGCAGAAAAAGTTGACCCTAGAGCGTGTACCGTATTCGAACTGGCGCAATATAGACACAAATGCCTACCTGAATCATTACACCATTATCACCTTAATTCTAATTTAAAACCCTTTCAATTTGAGATGTTATAGCATATGGTTATTAGTAACACTAACAAGATTCAAAGCGACGGTTCTACAGCAGACTACTACTTGCTGCCAGAAATGGCTGATCAGCTTCAAGACCTAATAAGTCACAAGGACATGAACGCTCAGATAGGCGAAATTTTCAGAGCATGTTATCGCTACGGCGAAGTGCAACACTCAAAAAAATTACGAGACGCGAAGAAAATTAAATTTTATGCGGAAGCAGAAATAAAGCGTTTGGAAAACGCAGGAGAATAGTAAATGCAGGATGCGTTAGAAGTTACCTACGGCCCTTTCATGACAGTAACTGACTTAGCTGATGTACTTAATGTCAGCAATCAAACGCTTTACAATAAATCATCCAAAGGCGCACTCGATGTGCCTCACTACAAACTGGGTAAAAAGCTGTTGTTCCCTACCCCAGCAGTAGCCGACTACATAAAGTCAAAACTTACTGAGTAAGCTCTCAGGTTTAAGGTGGGTGTATCGCTTCAGCGTGTCCCAACTCTTGTGACCAGAGATAACACACACCTCCGGTATCGTTAAACCGCGTTCAATCAACCTACTGACAGCCTCATGTCGAAGGTCGTGAAAGGTGATGTCAGGACACCCGGCTCGTTCTGCTTTCTTCGCAAACTTGTCAGAAACGGAGGCTGTGAGAGCTGGATACGGGAAGACTTTGTGGGTCTTAGCCCAGCGCTTTTCACGTAGGAGCACCTCTCTCACAGCGGGTAATAGCGGTATTTCTTCGTCGTTACCGATCTTATTGTGGGGGTCTTTACGGTCTCTAATCAGCACAATGCCACGATTAAAATCGATATCCGACCATTCCAACTTGTGAATCTCTTCCTGCCGCATTGCAGTTTCAAGTGCAATCCTGATAATTGGATGCAACCAGTCACCAACCGTCACTTCGTACAGCGCCAACTCTTCTTCTGGCGTTATCCGCCGCACTCTCCGCTTTGACTTACCTACTGTACCTTTGCTTTGCAGCAGCTTCTTCATGTCCCTAACAGTGTTGTTCCTAAACCCTAGACCATAGAGCACGTTCGCTGTATCTATAGCCTGAGACAGATAGCTGAGGTCATCACCCAGTGTCTTGGGGCCAACCTTCAACCGTCGTTTCTTACAGTAACTGTTTAGGATCTTGGGGCTAAGGTCTACGACACTAACGCCAGAAAAGAGGGGTTCTTTCTGCATCCGTTTGATGCAACTTATTTTACTCTTACCAATGGTGTGCCCCGGTCGTGAATCCAGCAGCTCATCGAGGTAGATCTGAAGCGCTTGAGCAACTGTGATAGTCTGGTCATAGCTCGCAGGATCAGTCCACTCACCTTCGTTCATCAAAGACTCGGTGCGGTAGACCCAATGTTTGGCTTGTGTTTTGGTAAGAAAAGTTTGGCGGACTGGAGGAAAACCTTGCTTACGTATTTCTACATACCAAGTCCCTCCGCGCTCCCTCATGGTAGCCATTTGCGTCATTCCTGCGTCATTTGCTTTATAGTAGCAGAAATTATTGTTTAAAAACAGTTACTTATAGATTTTAACGGAGAGCATCCCTGTCTCTCCGCCAGTTAGCTACCGTTGTTTACTTTTCAATGACTTACGAGCGCCTTTAGAGAGTCTGACGCACCAAATGACGCACCTATATTTACCGTTGTTTACCGTTGTTTACTTTTCAATTGCGTCATTGACGCACTTTTGACGCAGTAGTCAGGCAGTCTTTTTAGGCAGGCCGACAAGGTTCGCAATACGAGCTTCTTCCTCGGGAAGTATCTCTTCAGGATCGTCGCCTTCTGGTTCCTCATACACCAAATCGTGCAGCGACACCGTAAGCACTTGGTTGGGTTCTAAACCATCTATTGTTATTTTAGCCATCTAATAGCACCACATCATTTTAGGAGTAGTTCGTATATCCACATGTATGAATGTCTTAGCAATGCCCACCCCTGAGAACCCAAGTTTCAAAGCATTCTCTACAATAATGATGCGCTGACTGCCACCACTAACAGCAATGTCACAAGCGATACCCTGTGCATGTTGCCCCGGCTTTTTTTTCTTGGCCTCGATGCTATGACTAGGAGACCTATAACCAGACGTAATCCTAAAAGGAAAACCACATTCGTAGCGAAGTGCATCAAGCGCTGTAACAAACTCTTCTTTGATCCCATTCTCACCAGTCTCTTGGCATTTAAATTCGTCTAGGGTGAAATATCTAAAGCTCATTTTTTTCTCATACTCATTATCTTATCGGCCCCTTTGATCCCAAAGCTGGCAGAGACAACCATAAACAGCAGGTAGCTATACCAATCAGGCAACATGGCCAAGGCTTCAAATCCTTCTTTGACCCTAGTCACTACTTCACTGTCATTCGCCACTACACTGTAGGCAACAGACAGCAAAGGTAGGCTCAGTAAAATTGCAAACCATTCGTCCTTCCAACTATTGGCAGACGCATCTGCCATTTTTGATTCCCAATCCCCTTCATTCTGAATAACCGAAAGACGAGCCTCATGCTTCGCCTGTTTTTCTTCGGCTTTGTTTTTCAGCCAACCGCCAGCAAGGTTTGCCACGGGGCCAATCAACGACTGCCACACCTTTAGTAGCCTTTCTTCTTAGGCTTCTTTGCGCCGACCTTCTTTCCGGGGGCTGCATTTACGTAACATTTTTTATTTCCCATGTGCATGGTGTGCTCCTGTTTAGGGTTTAGTGGGCCAGACAACATCTTCCATTGAAGTTGCGCTGGCATTTGTTGAGGGGACATCCCTCAAATATGATCTATATGTGGCCCATTGCGCTTTTAATGAAACATTTAGAGGGCTATCGGCAAACTGTGTCCAATCACTCTCTAAAAGTCTTTGGTCTCGAAGCAGCCTCAGTTCCGAAAAAAACGTGGCTGAATCAAAAGCCCAAGCTCCGCTCACCCACTTAAAGTAATTTGCTGGGCAAGCAGTACGAGTACCCCATGTATTTGTGGTTAAGTCATACCAGCCTGTGACCATAAGCTCATCGTTATCAATATCTGCCGGGATAATGACCGCTCGCGTATCTCCATAGAGTTGGAGGTTTACGTATTGATCATCGCTGCCGGGTGATGTAATCCCTTTCAGCTCGCCTTCTGAATCAACAAATGCAAATCTATGCGCCATACAAACCTCTAAGAAAAATTGTTGTCAACTGAGCCGCCATTAAGTAAGTAGAAGATAGCCCAGTCTCTATTCAGCTCTACTCGGTTCAACTCGTTCACTCCGAACGCGCCAGTAGCACCCTCAACAACAAAAAAGTTCAACATCCTGATCTTCCCTGTCTGGTAATTAAACTCGTAGTCAGCGTGATAACCCGAATCAGCTGTAGTTGATGCAGAGATTGGGAACGAAGCAGAGTTGGTTGTGAGCACATAATACCGACCCTCATCAAGGCTCGAATCCATTGAAAATTCTTGATAATAACCTTGAGCAGTGCTTGTCCCGCCTGATGTGCCGTTCCATTTTCCAGTTGCTACAAGTTGAGCGGTAGTGTCCAAGTCCGTTGCGGAAAACAGAATGTTGCTACTAGCAGTCCCAGCCCCGTCGTACACAACAAGTCCCTGCCCACCAACGCTTAGGTTCGCCGTTGACTGAGCCTTTAATTCTCTCCAAACAACATAGCCCCCACCGTTACCGTTAGTGCTATTCGGGAAAGCAGAATTAGCTGCACCCCAATTCCCATTAAAACGCCGAGATACTCTGCCTAACCCTCGACCAAGTGATCCAACCGCTGACGAAGCAGGACGTGCAAGTATTAAGTCTGTGCCAGAGTGGTTAGTAGAGGGGAACGCAGTATCCGCAGTAGCAGTACCATGCGAAGTTGCATACAGAAGTGACAGCCCTTGCGTCGTATCGATTACGGTTCTGCCGCTGCTATTAAAAACTTGTATGCCGTGCGCCATCAGCCGGTCCTAATCACGATCCAATCGAAGGAGCTAGACTGCCCCATATTGTTCGTAACCCTAAAGTATCCGCTGTATCTCGTTGTGTCGTGATTGCGCCCAAAGAAAGTAGTCGGCGCATTGTTTGGCGTAACTACTACTTGCCAATTATCTCCGCTCGTCATGCCAGTAATGCTTACATCAACATAGTTGCCATCGGTAATAGTGGATGTAGTACCGGAACCATAAGACCGTGTAACTCGGCTAGATAACTCAATTACCTTAGTGCCATTTGCCGCGTAAACTTCCAGCCCATGCGTCATTATATTTGACCCAGCTTGACTCTCAGGCCATTGGTGTCATAAATCTTTATGACATTCGAAGCGATCTCCATTCGAGCCCCAGTCGAGGACGACTTAATATTTAAACCCGTTCCTACCCCGGCTATGTTCACAGTAGACGCATCAATAGTACCGCCGTCTATAAAGTCAGCATTTATCGTCCCAGCATCTATGGTGTCAGCGTTTACCGAGCCTATTTGAGCAGCTGTAATTGAGGCGGTTTTTATAAACGCCGCGTCCATATAGACACCAGCTGGAACTGCAATGCCGTTAATAGTCGTAGCGGTAGCTTGCACAGTGAAAGGAGATACAGCAGCAGTTGTATCGGAGCCACCCCGCATAAGCGCAAAACGATCAGCGTTTATGTAGAACTCACTTTCGTTTGTCCCTAAAGAGGTGGTTGTGCTGGCAAGACCAAATCCTGCGACGGCACCATTAGCGTCAACTTTAACGGTGTATTGACCTTCAAGCTCTCCGAGCGAGTTAGCATTTGCTGAGAACTGTTGCTCAACCGTAACGCCTGTCCCGCCTGCGTTGTTTAACCGCGCCGTTAATCCGTTGACCGTGCTTGAGGCTGCTGATGCAAATCCGTCAGCAGCTGAAGCAGAATTAGCAGAATTAGCAGCAAATGTAGATGCCTCGCCTGCCTTAGTAGTTGCAATACCCGCCTGTGCTGATGCGGTGCTAGCAGACTGCCCAGAAGCGCTTTCAGAAGCTGACGCAGCGTTTTTACTAATGAGAGCAGCTGCTGCTGAGGCTGCAGCCCCTGCTTGACCCGCTACAGCGGCAATACGGGAAACCTCAGCAGCGTCAGCGCTGGTCGAAGCGTCATCGGCTTTTGATGAGGCTGTGCTTGCTGAATCCGAGGCAGCGGTTGCGGAGTTCCCAGCCGCTGTTGCCGAACCGGCTGACAACCCTGCTTGCTGAGAGGCTGTGCTAGCCGAACCGGCAGCTCCGCTTGCAGAATTTACCGCTTGGTTCTTATAAGTTAAGGCATCTGCTTCGGCTGTCTCGGCTGCGAGTTTCGCTGTATTGGCTGCACTAGCACTTTGCCCCGCAGCTGTATCTGAGGCAGCTGCCGTTGCTGCACTAGCTGCTGACGCAGCCGCTGAAGACGCAGACCCTACCCGCGAGGCTTCTGCCGCAACCTTTGCGGCGGTGCTGGCTGTAGAAGCAGTCTCTGCATCCGTAACATATCCACTAGCATTTGATTCGCTGGTTGCCGCTGCTCCTGCTGATGCTCCAGCTGCACTGGCGGCATTTGCTGCCGTTGAAGCAGAAGAAGAGGCGCTTGATGCTGATCCAGCGGCGCTATTAGCACTGCTTACCGAGTTGGTCTCAGCAGTTTCCGCTCCAGACCTAGCAGTTTCCGCAGCAAGTTTTGCCGTGTTAGCCGCCGACGCTCCTGTCCCAGCATTTGTGGCGTAAGTATTAGCATTGCCTTCGGATGTTGCTGCTGCCGTAGCGCTGTCGCCAGAGGCGGTTGCAGAATTAGCTGCCGCTGAAGCGGAAGTACTAGCTGATGATGCAGACCCCGCAGCACCTGTAGCAGAATTTGATGAGGCTGTTTGGGAAGTTTGTGCGCCTGACCTAGCAGTTTCCGCAGCCGTCTTCGCAATTACGGCATCATCTTCTGCCGTTTCAGCATTAGTTTGGGCTAACAAAGCTGCGGTTTTAGCTGCGACAGCTGCTGTTTCCGCCCCTAGCGCAGCTGTTTTAGCTGCAATAGCTGCGCTTTCACTAGCAGCAGCAGCAGCGGCACTTGTTGCAGCAGAAGAGGTAGAAGCGAAGGTCGTCTCTAGATCATCAATATCGCTTTCAAAGCCGTCTAGCTTGGTAGTTAAAGCCGTAGCTAAAGCAGACTCAGTGATTGCGCCGTTTAATGTATCAAGCAGGAGTTGTACGTCAGGAGCAGTTTGCCCTAACGTTCCCGCGCTACT
>CERM01078930.1_pt1 | contig 53047 bp, 47 predicted proteins | sample 530791 | NCBI WGS metagenome assembly CERM01 (sample SAMEA2620970, study PRJEB7988) | marine metagenome | biome: marine biome (ENVO:00000447); feature: surface water layer (ENVO:00002042); material: "saline water (ENVO:00002010), including plankton (ENVO:xxxxxxxx)" | depth 5 m | reverse complement strand
TTATAAAATGTACTATAATTATTATTATGTAAAATAGAATTTCATGTATCTTTCTTTTCCTATTCAAATTATATTTTAATTCTAGTATTTGTAATATCTTTGTATCTATAACTAATTGCTGTTTTAAATAGGCTTTTTCTCTTTAAAAATGCTTAAATAAAAAAGATGTCTAAATTACCACCAGCATATAAATTCGTAGATCTTTCAGATTATGGTCGCCCCATAGCTCGCTATATAGCAATGTCTCTCAAAGAAACTAGTTGTACTCCAGTTCAGGTTACTTGGCTTTTTATTATTTCAGGACTTATTGCAATTGCGGGAATGTTTTTTGGTTATTATTACTTAGCAGCTTTCTTCTTAGTTCTCAAGTCTATTTTAGATGCTGCGGATGGTGAATTGGCTCGAATAAAAGAAACTCCTTCTTATACCGGTCGTTTTTTCGATTCTATAGCTGATATTTTATTAAATGCCTTGATATTTTGTACACTTTATATAATCTGTGATATATCATTTATATATGCATTTTTTGGTTTTTTGGGCATACAATTACAAGGAACATTATATAATTATTACTATGTTATTCTTAGAAATAAGGTAAATGGGGATACCACTAGCAGAATTTTTGAGACTGATACTCCACAAGCCCTACCGGGAGAAAATCAAAGAACTGTAACGATGCTTTTTAAAGTCTATAAACTTCTTTATGGGTTTTTCGATAAGATTATATATCGCCTTGATAATAAGGCCCCCCAAGGTAAAAAAATGCCCAATTTATTCATGACAGCTGTTTCCAGTTTTGGTTTAGGGTTTCAATTGTTGTTAATTGGAATTTTCTTAATAATGGGATTGAAAGAATTTATAATTCCCTTCTTTCTTTGGTATACCCTAATGGTCTTTATCTTTATAGCCATTAGAAAACTATTGAACTCTTAATTTTTCAAAAGAAACTCAATACAAAATTGAACTTTATTAGTAGTTTTATAGTAGGCAATCATCTAATATAAGATAGATTTACTTAATTCGAACTTTTTGTTTTTCTATACATATAATTCGGATAAATGCTACGTTTAGCAAAACGATTGAGTTTATTACTATTAATCATTTTAATATACACCTGTTTTGTAACACCAAAGTATTCATAGGTCGAACCATCTAGAAAAGTGATTTCTAATAACAAGCCCTTATGTTTATAATCTTCAATATCTGAATTAGTAATGGTATTCGTATAATCACTTAAATTTAATTCTTTTGTTTCTGGCGCAATACTAACAAGAAAATGATAACCATCTATAATTCTTCGGCTATTTATCTCTGCTTCTTCCTGCAAAAAATCTCCATTTAGAAACTTATCTGGATGCCATTCTTTAACCAAATTGCGGTAGCTCTTTTTTAGAGGCTTTAATTCGATTTCCTTTTCTACTCCAAAGAGTTTTTTATATTCATTTATACGCTTCATGACACAACTATATTTAAGGGCGCGAAAATACATCTTAATATCAAATGAATTGGGATGTAAAAAAAATAATAATTATAAACTATAGAAGCGTTACCCGAACCTTTTTCTTTTTCAGACGTGTATTGTTTAAATGTAACACTAAATCATCAGCTAAACTCAATGGAACAGCAACAAAAGCACAGTCTTGTTTTAGTTCAATAGTACCTAGTTCATGTTTGTTTAACTTGCCTTTCTTGAAAAAAAGACCCGCAATATCACCTTTAGAAATTTTATCTTTTCGTCCACCAGATATAAACAAGGTTTTCCAGTACTGTGGTTTATGTGGAGCTTTTTCAGATATATCAATTCCTTTTACGTTCAATATAAATTCTGGTAGTAATTGATCTTTCCATTTCAATACATAAGCTGTTCCTTTTGCATTCACTCTAGCTGTTCTTCCATTTCTATGAATAAACTCTTCCTGATGTATTGGCAATTCGTAATGAATGATAAATTTCACTTCTGGAATGTCAATACCTCTTGCAGCTAAATCTGTAGCTAATAATACTTGAGAGGATCCATTTCTAAATTTAATTAATGCACGCTCTCTTTCTTTTTGTTCCATACCGCCAGAAAAGCAGGTATGACTAATGGTATGAAGTTCTAGGAATTCACTTACTGCACTAATACTATCTCTAAAATTACAAAAAATAATTCCAGGCTCATTTCCAATGTGTGCCAATAAGCTTAAAAGGGTTTTTAATTTATTCTTATCTGGAGAAATGACTGTTTTAATTGCTAATTTTAAAGGTGTATTTTGATTTAAATAATTAATTGTAGTTGGTTTATCTAACTTGACAAATACAGGAATGCTAACACCTTGTGTAGCAGATGTTAATATGCGCTTACTTATAGCAGGCAATTGATCAATGATAGACTTCATTTGATCTTCAAAACCTTGCTCTAGTGACTTATCAAATTCATCTAAAATAAGAGTTTTAATATTTTCTTTTGAAAAACGATTGCTATTAAAATGGTCCAAAATTCTCCCCGGTGTTCCAATTAAAATAGCAGGATTATGCTTTATTTCAATTTTATCTTTTGACATTGGTCTTCCTCCATATACCGCATTGACTTTAAAACCTGAGCCCATCGTGCGAATGACTTGTTCTATTTGTATAGCTAATTCTCGCGTAGGTACTAATATCAAAGCTTGAATATCGTTGCAATCTGATGTTAATGATTTTAATAAAGGTAAAGAAAATCCAAGTGTTTTTCCAGTTCCTGTTGGAGATAATAAAATAGTATTTGCAGTGGTTTCTATTACCGCAATTGCTTCTTGCTGCATCGGGTTTAACCTATGGATATTTAATTTCGTTAATATATCTTGTTGATTTTTAATAGTATTAGCCATTATAGTTAAACTGTATTTATTAAATTAATAAAGTAATTTTTAATCTGCTATAAATTCTCTGATTGTTGCTTTATTATGTTTAACAGCTAGTAGATTAATATCGCAAATTTAACACAAAAAAAAACCTCCCGTTAAGAAGATGATTTATTTAAGATTATTTAACAATAATCCATCCGGTATAGATTTTTTTTTAACCTTGTCTTGGTACAAGAAGTCTTTCGATCGGTGGTTCACTTTGTCTATCCTCTATGTTTTCTGGAGTAAATGAAATAAATAAACCAGGTCCTAAAATTGCAACTATAAAAAATAATTTTCTAGACTTCATCATTTTTATTTTTAAATTATTTAAGAGACAGGGATTTGGTATGCAAGCCACCTATTATCAGCATCCATTTGATCTTTTACTTGCTGTGGAGCATCAATATATACTTTTTTTCGTCTTAATATCTCTTTCGTATTAATTTCTCCAGTTACGTAAAGTTTTTTACTGTGGTTGATATAAGCGCTCATAATCTTTTTGTTATTTATTTAAGAGCAAAATTAAATACATTTTTTATTTTGAAATATGACAACAATCAGTTTCTATAATTTAATTTAAAAGGAATATCTTTCAATTAATACTAATGATGTAATAAATTCAATACATTTTATAAAAATAGTGCCACTAATAAACATTTAAATATTTTATTTTAAGTGGTTTATTAACTAGATGGTAGTGGCTTTTAGTTTTAGTGAAGCTAAAATAAGTAGGTAATCACTGTGATTAATCACCATTATTACTTTTAATGTTTATTTTTAGAAGCAACTTTTGTATTTGCTAAATTAGTAGATGACAAATAGTGGGCTAATATTTTTTCCACCAATTCCTCTTTGGTTAAATGATGAAAAATCGTTTTTATTTTAGTTTTAAATTCTTCCGAAACTTCTCTGTTTGGTTTAGTTTTAAATACTTTTTTAGCCCATAACAAACCATTGTTTTCTTCGATACTTTGAGCATCAGCTTTAATGAATTCATTGATTGTAATACCCAACTCATTTTCAAATTCTGGAATTTCTTCAAGCTCTTCTTTTTGTATGATACTCAATGAAAGTCCCTTCGCTCCTGCTCTAGCTGTTCTACCACTCCGGTGAACATAAGCATCATAGGTATCTGGCAAATGGTAATTAACAACATATGAAATTTCTTTAACATCAATCCCTCTTGCGGCTAAATCTGTTGCAACTAATATATCTATATAACCTTCTCTAAATTGTTCCATAATTCGATCACGAATCGTTTGAGTTAAACTGCCATGAATAGCGCCAGATGAAAATTTATTGATTGCTAATTTTTTTGCAAGTTTATTAACGGCAGCTTTTGTCTTGCAGAATATAACACCTCGTTCGCCCTCTTTAGTACTTAAAAAATGCAGTAAAACTTCCAGTTTTTCTATAGGTTCTACAACTACATACTGATGGTCAATCCCTTGATGACCAATACTTTTCATGTCTGCTTCTATGTATATTAGATGCTTTGACATATAATTTTGCACTAATTGCTTTATAGTACCTGGCATTGTAGCGGTAAATAATAAAGTTCTTTTAGATTTTGGAAGGTCTTTAATAATGAAGTCTAAATCTTTTTTTAAAGAACTTACCATTTCATCAGCTTCATCTAACACTAAATACTTTATTTGATTTAAAGCTATAGCTTCACGCTTAATTAAATCTACAAGACGGCCTGGAGTTGCTACTGCAATATGAGTAGTAGCTTTTAATTTTTCTATTTGAGGTTTAATAGGAATTCCACCACATAAGGGTGTAATACCTATTTTTGAACTAGAACCAGCAAAGGAAACTAGATTGGTATATATCTGTTGTGCTAATTCTCTTGTGGGTGCTAATATTAGCGATTGAACATTGATATTTTCTAAATCTATTAGCTGCAATAAAGGAAGTCCAAAAGCTGCTGTTTTTCCAGTTCCTGTTTTTGCTAAAACTACCATGTCTTCCTTTTCATTTAGCAGAACAGGTATCGTTTGTTCTTGAATGTCTGTTGGTATAGAAATTTTTAAATTGACTAAATCTTGTTCTAGTTGTTTATTAATTCCTAAATCTGAAAATGATTTTAGCATCGCATCGTTTTTTTGTAAATATAGAGTCCCTATGTTGAAGAATAAGACCAAAATTTAGTATGTTATTCTATTAGAATTCAAAAAAAAAGCCCATCTTTTTGATGGGCTTTAAATTGTATTTGAAAGTATATATTAAATAACTTTTACATCTACTGCGTTTAAACCTTTGTTTCCTTCTTTAAGTTCAAAAGTTACTTCATCGCCTTCACGAATCTCGTCGATTAGACCAGAAATATGTACGAAATGATCTTTTTCAACACCTTCTTCTGTTATAAAACCAAATCCTTTAGTGTCGTTGAAAAATTTTACTGTTCCTTTATTCATTGTAATTAAATTATAATTTGTTAATATTTATTATTCTGCAAATATATAACTTAAAACAAATAAATGAACGTTTAGTTCAATTAAGTTTAATTAATTGATTTTTAGAGAACTATTTTTTTTTTAAAAGCTTTTTATTACTTTACTATGGTAACTTTTACTGCATTCATACCCTTCATTCCCTTTTCAAGTTCAAAAGAAACTCTATTTCCTTCGGTTATTTCATCTACTAATCCACTTACATGGCAGAAATATTTTTCTTGATTTTCTCCATCTACTATAAATCCAAATCCTTTTGAGGTATCAAAAAATGAAACTGTTCCAGTTCTTACAGGATTTAACTCTACCCTATCACTATCTAATGTTTTCGGAACGCTAATCTCAATACTTTCAATATCAACTTTTAATTTTTGTGAGGGATCAGGTGGTGTATCTGTTAAATTTCCAAAATGATCTACATAGGCAAATTCAATTCCTTTTTTCCCATGTTCTTTAGCTTCAGCTTTACGAGCTTCCATTTTTTTTCTCTTATCTTCCCGTTTTTTCAAACGTTTTTTCTCCTTTTCACTCTTGTTAAATGTTTGCTGTGATTTTGCCATTCTTAATTTTAATTTATATATCCCAATATTAATAATAATAAATCAGAAAAATAAATATAGTGCAGATTAATTATAAATAAAATTTAAAATATAATTTTTAAATATAATTGTATAGTTATTAAAACTTTTGCCTCCTATTTTTAAATCTAGAAAGAATTGCTAACTTTTTTTTTGTATTTATAAAATAAACACCAGTCAGTAATAGTATTGCAGCGCAAATGGATTGGGTTGTTATTTGTTCATCTAATAAGTACCAACCCAATAACAATGCTATAATAGGATTTACATACGTTGAAGTAGCTACTTTTTCAGGAGAGACAACTTTTAATAAGTAATTAAATGAAGTAAAGGCAACAATACCACCAAAGATAATTAAAAGTAACATAGACCACAAAACAGATTCACTCCATTTAATTGGGCTAATCCATGTTTCACCTAATAAAAAACTTACGAAAGCTAACATGGCACCCCCTGTTAGCATTTGATATCCAGTATTTACAAAATAATTAGCTGGAAGGTCAGCAGTACCAACAAACAAACTAGCATATGCCCAACTAATCATACATAACAATATCAAACCAATGCTTAAAGCACTGTTTTCATTCATGATAATGTGATTTTGACTCACTAAAAAAAAGATACCCAACATTCCTAAAACGACGCCAATCATTGACATTGCTTGAATTTTTTTTCCTTGAATAATTCGCATTAAAATTAATATTACAAGAGGTTGTGCAGATATAACTAGAGCGGCAAATCCACTATCGACATACTTTAAAGTCCAAACAATTAATCCATTTCCAAATGTGAGAAATAAAAACCCTGCAATTGCAGTATTAAAAAATTGTTTCCGTGAAATTTTTATCGGTATTTTTAAAGTTTTAGCAATGCTAAAAATTATAAAACTTGAAACAATAAATCTAATTGAGGCCAGCATAAAAGCTGGTAACTCCGTTACAGCAATTTTATTTAAAAAATAAGTAGAACCCCAGATTACGTAAATAGCAAAAAAAGCGAGTACTATAACAATTTTATTTTGGGGCTTATTCATTTTTTTTCTCAAGCAAATATAAGAATTCTCAAGTTATACTATACTCGAAAAATATTTATTCAGGATAAATTATTGTCTAATTACACGATATTGAATATGACTAAAGCATACAGATAAAAGCGAACAAAACGCAATAAACCAAACAATAAGTAATTTGAAAATTTATAATGAATTAGACCTGCGGCAATGCTTGTAATAGAAAAAGGTATGGGTAATAATGCGCCAACAACAATTAAAAAACCACCCCATTTCCGAATCATTTTTACATGTTTTTCCATCTTAATTTCTAAATAATTATATACAGAAGGCATCTTTGAAATTCCTTTTCCAATAAAAAATGAAATAATGCCACCAAGGTAAGATAGAACTGCAAGCATTGTTAAGAAAAATACGGGCATTTCAGTTTTACCTGCCCAAGCAATAAATATTTCTGGAGGAATCAACCCAAGAAGTGATTCAGAAGCAAAGAACACTCCTAATATGATAGGTGGATTAAAAGTTGTTGTTATAAAGGTGAATAAATCATTAAAATCGATAAAAAATTCATTGATCAACCATAATAATACTATAAAAATGAAAATTGGCAATAGAGATTTTCCTACACTAGATTTTACAAACGAATAAAAACCAGTATAAGAATAATACTGGTGAAGTAACCTTAATTTAGATTTTTTTTCACTTTGCTTAGGACTTGAATTCATAGTAATTTTATCATTTTTGAATCAAAATGGATACAAAGATAATAGTATTTGTAATTTTTATTTTAATATATACATATATTAACAGTTAATTATGATGAGGATAAACAATTAGAATTTTAAACTGCAAACCCAATAGTTAATTTCTCCACCAAGGATATATTTCTTCAGAATCGTTTAATCCAATTTCTATGATCTCCCCTATTTTAGGAATTACTAAATCAACGTTTAATTCTTTAGCTTTTTTTGAAATTCTTTCAACAGGCTCTGTCCAAGAATGAGACGCTAACTTAAATGCACCCCAATGTATAGGCATCATTTTTTTAGCTTTTATATCCAACCCAGCTTGTGCTGTTTCTTCAGGAAGCATATGCACTAATGGCCATAAATTATTATATTGACCACATTCCATAAATGCAAAATCGAATGGACCATACTGTTCCCCTATTTCTTTAAAATGAGATGCATAACCACTATCTCCACTAAAAAATAAATTTTCATCAGCAGATTGAATAATCCAGGAACACCATAATGTTTTTTCTCTGTCTGATATGCCTCTACCTGAAAAATGTTGAGCCGGAGTACATCGAATAGTTAAGTCGTCAAATTTAATTTCTTGCCACCAATCTAATTCAATAATTCTTTCTTTTTCAACACCCCATTTTAATAAGTGAATACCAATACCTAAAGGAGTGAAGAATAATTTGACTTTACCTTTAAGTTTTTGAATTGATTCATAATCTAAATGATCGTAATGATCATGTGTAATTAACACAGCATCAATGGAAGGTAGTTTTTCAATTTCAATTGGTAATTCATTACTAAAACGTTTGTTACCTAATAATGGGTTTGGCGCTGGTACATCACCAAACATAGGATCTATTAATAAGTTTTTACCTTTGATTTGCAATAAGAATGTAGAATGGCCAAACCAAATAAACCTTGTTTTTGAATTATAATTAGCAATGGAAATAGAATCAACTTTTTGAACAGCTATGTTTTTATTAGGTTCAGCTTTGGAGTTGGATTTAAATAAAATCCACATTGCTTTAAATGAATCTTTAAGACTCATTTCCATCTTTACACCACCATTATTTAAAAATTTTCCATCTTTATAATGCTTAGATTTAGAGAACAATTCTTGTTGTTGTTTTGAAGCTAATCCACCAAATTGAGGACTTAAATTAATAAATAAAACTCCGATTATTATTAATAAAATAATTAGACTTAAAATTATATATGACACTCTTATAATTTTTTTTATAAGTATCAAAATTAGATTTCAATTTTAAACTTGTTAATTTTATGAGTCAAATCTATTTTTAATTCTTTATTTAAAATGTCATTTCCAGAAAAATTATCATGAAAGGAGGGTAACGAAAAATCAGCAATCAAATTAGCTCCCATTCGCGGGAATCTATCTTTAGCACTTTGGAGAACTTCCTTTCCTCCTCTAGCTCCTGGAGATGTTGCCATTAATAGCATAGGCTTGTTGTTCCATACTTTTGAATTGATTCTAGACAACCAATCAAAAACATTTTTAAAGGCTGCAGTATAAGAACCGTTATGCTCTGCCAAAGAAACTACAAAACCATCTGCCTGTTTAAATAGTTCGCTCAACCTTATAACTTCCGATGGAATACCATCAGCAGTTTCTAATTCTATTCCATACAATGGAATGTCAAAATCGTTTAAATCTATTACTAAGATTTCAGTATTTTCTATTTGTTTGGCAGCATATATTGCAAGAGTTTTATTGATCGAATTTTTACTATTGCTAGCCCCTAATGCTATTATTTTTTTCATTTTTAGATGTATAAATACTTTTTGTTAAAATAAATTTATTCTTCTTCTTTTGGTGGAAAACCATGAATATCTTCATAAATACGATCAAAGTTTTCACGCAAATAATTACGAAGTTTTAATCGATAATCATCTTTTAACCAAAAAATAAAATTGTGTGTACTTCGACTGATACATTTTGCATAGCGTTCAATTCTATGATCGATATCCGTTCCTAATTTTTTTGCTAGGCTTAAAGCATCGTAAACATCTTCGCTATTTTCGATACACATAAGCGCATGTTGAGCAATAGATCTTTCTAATACTACTTTTGATGACTCTCCTTTCGCTGTAGCTAAAGAATAAGTAGATTTAATATCAAAATACACCTCTTTGGAGTTTAAAAATAACTCCCTAATTTCTGGAGGCATTTCAAATCTAAAATTATTTTCTATGTCTTCATCATCTAGTATACGTTCTACAAAATAATCTGGTGATCTAAAAATCGTTTGCCAATCTAAATTTGCTCCCCAAGCACCAAAACGATGGCAATTATTTCCCAAATCTATTACATTAAATACAGATTTATTATTTAATATTCGAGATCCTCTACCAATCATTTGATAGTATAAAGTTAACGATTTTGTTGCTCTATTTAAAATAATGGTATCGATTGTTGGCTCATCAAATCCAGTAGTTAATATACTTACTGAAGTTAATATAGCGTCGGGTGTTTCTTTAAACCATTTTATAATTTCTGCCCGTTGTTTCTTCGTAGCGGTATTGTCTAAATGTTTAATAGGAAGTCCTGCAGTACGGAATGTGTAATAAACTTGGATTGAAGTATTAATACCATTATTAAATATCAATGTCTTTTTACCTTTAGAATGATTTAAATAGGCTTGTAACAAGTTGTCCATCATTACATTACTAGTGTATAAATCCTCGGAAGACTTTACTGTATAATCTCCATTAGATCCTACTTCTAAGCTAGTAAGTCCCATATTGTACTGGAATATTTCAGCTTTAGCCAAAAATTCGTTTTCAATTAAGTTTTCTATGGTTTCTCCAGAAATCAATTCGTCATAGTTATCCTTCATGGGTAAATTCTTATTCGAACTTAAAGGCGTAGCAGTAACCCCTAGAATAAAAGAATTATCAAAAAATTTAAAAAGCTTAATAAATGAGTTATAATGTGCCTCGTCAATAATTACTAAACCTATATTTGATATGTCTAACATACCTTCATTTAAACGGTTGTTTAAAGTCTCAACCATAGCTACAAAACAGCTATAAGAAGCTTGATCATCAAGATTTGCAGTACTATTTACAACTTTATTGTTAACCCCAAAACTAGAAAGCATATCTGATGTTTGACGGCATAACTCCAAACGGTGAGTCATCACTAAAACTTTTTTATTATGATGTTTTAAATATTGCCTAACAATTTCAGAAAATATAACTGTTTTACCTCCACCAGTTGGTAATTGATATAATAAGTGGAAATCATCTGGAGCAGTTTCAAATTTTTCAAATATTTTAGATATCGCTCCTTTTTGATAATCGTATAACTCTTTATCAGATTTTTTATCGTGTACAGTTTCCAATGGTATAATTATTAGTTTATTATTTATTTTTATTTCGCTTATTGAAATTTTTATCGCCCTTAGTTTTAGGCTTCTTGTATTTCTTTTTGATGATTCTTTTGTAAGACCCACCTTTATTTATTTTATTGTTTTTCTCCTTCTTTTCATGAAAACCTTTTCCTTCACCTTCATCCTTTATAGGATTATATCCTTCTTTAGGTTTAGGTTGTTCATTATAAGTGAGTTTTTTAGAAATTTCAATTTCTGAGGGAATTTCAATAATTGGAATTTGTATACCCATTAACGCTTCAATAGCCTCTTTACTTGGCTGTTCTGCTATTGTTGAAAACAATAAAGAAGTTCCTTCTTGTTCAGCTCTACCGGTACGACCAATGCGATGCATATAGTTTTCAGGATATGCCGGAGTATCAAAATTTATTACATGTGAAATTAAATTTAAATCCAATCCACGAGCCATAATATCAGTGGTAACTAATACCCTTGTTTTTTCTTCATTAAAGTTTTCAATAGAACGAATTCTATAATTTTGTGTTTTGTTGGAATGGATTACAGCAACTTCAGAGCTAAAATAGCTCTCTAATTCCTCAAAGAGTAAATCTGCACTTTTTTTATTAGAAACAAATACTAAAGTTTTTCTGAAAACTTCATTATCCTTGAGTAAATGTTTTAATAAATTGGCCTTTGTATAAAAATTAGGAACTGAATAACAATATTGTGAAATGTTATCTAAAGGTGTACCGCTTACAGCGATTGAAATTGTTGAAGGTGCTTGAAAAAAGTCATGAATTAATTCATTTACATCAGCGGTCATAGTAGCAGAAAACATTACATTTTGTCGCCTAGTCGGTAACAGTTCAAAGATATTGATAAGTTGAAATCTAAAACCTAAGTCAAGCATAACATCAACTTCATCAATCACTAATTTTTTAACTGATTTTAATTGCAAAGCCCTACTTAAAACCAAATCATACAACCTACCTGGAGTTGCTACAATGATATCAGTTCCAAGACCAACTGCTTCTTTTTGGCGATTTATGTTAACCCCACCATAAACACCAATGACACGAACCGTCATAAATTTAGCAAATTTTTTAATCTCTTCAACAACTTGAATAACCAACTCTCTAGTCGGAACTATTACCAATACCCTCGGTTGTAATTGATTTGAAAAAGTAAGACCCTGCAGTATTGGTAACATATATGCAAAAGTTTTACCTGTACCTGTTTGGGCTATGCCTATCATGTCATTTCCAGATTGAATAACAGGGAAAGATTTTAATTGTATTGGAGTAGGATTTTCATATCCTAATTCTTCAATTGCGAATTGCAATTGCTTTGATATTTTAAAACTTGAAAAAGAATCCATCCTAAAAAATTTTTCCAAAAGTACTACTTTAATAAGCATATTAAACTACATCTTTGGTTAGATGTTTTAATTGTAACTTTGTAAATCTAAAAAATAAAATAAATTGCATTCAAAAAATCTTCATAACGACCCCTATCAATTTGAAAAATTAATAAAAAGTCATCCAAAATTAGAACCTTTTGTTTTTGTAAATGATCATCAAACTCAAACGATAAATTTTTCATCTACTGATGCAGTATTACATTTAAATAAGGCATTATTAAAACATCATTATCAAGTTTCAGATTGGGACATTCCGACACATTATTTGTGTCCCCCAATTCCCGGAAGAGCTGATTATATTCATTATTTAGCTGATTTATTAGCAGAAAATAAATCTCCAAAAAACATCAAAGGGCTCGATATTGGAATGGGAGCCAATTGTATATATCCCATTTTAGGAGCACAAATTTATAATTGGGATATGGTTGGTGCAGACATTGACCCTAATGCAATTACTTCTGCTAAAAAAAATATTAAAAGTTTAGAAAAATTAAAGAAACATATAGAAATTAGACAGCAATACAATAATGCTAATATTTTTGAAGGAATAATTTCTCATAAAGAATATTTCGATTTCACAATGTGCAATCCACCTTTTCATTCTTCAAAAGAAGATGCCAGTAAAGGAACCTTAAAAAAATTAAGAAATCTTGAGAAAGATAACCAACCTTATCAAACAAAAAAAGATATCATTCTAAATTTCGGTGGACAAGCTAATGAACTTTGGTGTAACGGTGGAGAAGCATTATTTATAAAAAGAATGATTAAACAAAGTATTGTTTATGAAAAACAAGTCGGTTGGTTTACAACCTTAGTTTCAAAAAAAGAAAACTTATCCAAAATATATAAACAATTAGACAAACTTAAAGTCAAACGAAAAACGATTAATATGACACAAGGAAGCAAGAAGAGTCGATTTGTTGCCTGGAAATTTTAATTAAATAAATTTAGCAATAAATAGTAAAACGCAAAATTTGAAAAATAATAATTCTAGATTCTTTTAATTTTAGACATGAAACGTATTTATAGCAAGCATTGGCCAGATTATGAATTAATTGATGCTGGAGATAATAAAAAGTTAGAGCGTTGGGGAACTATTATTACCATTCGTCCTGATAGAAATGCTTATTTTAAACCAGTACTTTCTATAAATGAATGGAACCAAAGAGCACATTATGAGTTTATTGAATTAAGTGCCAATGGGGGAGCTTGGAGTTCATTAAAAAAAAACTTTCCTATATCTAATGATCATGAAGTTCCAAATTGGCAAATTTCATTTAATAAATGTGTGTTTAACCTACGCTTAACAAAGTTTAAGCACCTTGGTATATTCCCTGAGCAACAGATAAATTGGGAGTTTATAAATAATCATCTTTCAAATAACTCTAAGTTTTTAAATCTTTTTGCATATACTGGAGGAGCTTCTTTAATAGCAAATTCTAAAAATAGTGATGTTTACCATTGCGACTCCGTAAAACAAATTATTACTTGGGCCAAAAACAATATGGAAAGTTCCAAACAAAAAGGAATTCATTGGGTTTTAGATGACGCTTTAAAGTTTGCAAAAAAAGAAGTTAAAAGAGGTAAAAAATATGATGGAATTATCATGGACCCACCAGCATTTGGAATAGGTATTAAAAAAGAACGATGGAAAATAGAAACAAAATTTCCTGAACTCGTTGAAATAGCAAGTGAATTACTAAGTGAAAAAGGATTTTTAATTATTAATACCTATTCACCAAAACTAAAAGAAGAACTTATTAGAAATACAGTTCAAACTCATTTTTCGTCAAAAAATATAGACATTAAAAAACTTTCATTAAAAACAACAACCGGAAAGATATTAGAATATGGTGAGTTAACTAGAGTTTATTAATTAAAAAATTATCTTTGCAATACATGAAAGCTGCAACTTTAAAAGAAGTAAAAACAGAACTAAATTACAAATCTCATAGTGAGCTATTACAAATCTGCCTTCGTTTATCTCGCTTTAAGAAAGAAAACAAAGAACTATTAACTTATTTGTTATTTGAAATTTCAGATGAAGAAAGATATATCAAAAGTATCCAAAGAACAATAGATCTTGAATTTGATTCTATAAATACAGACAGCTATTTTTACATGAGAAAAAGTATTCGAAAAATACTTAGACTTTTAAAAAAATACATTCGATATTCACAAAACAAAGAAACTGAAGTTGAACTCCTACTCTACTTTTCAAGAAAATTAAAGCAATTTTCTCCGTCTATATTTAAAAGTAAAGCCTTGGCTAATATGTTTCAAAGAAATATGGATTTTGTTGAAAAAAAGATTTCATTACTACACGAAGATTTACAATATGATTATCGACATGAGATTGATAAATTAACGAATAATTAAATAATTATGATAACCATATACCATAATCCCCGATGTAATAAATCAAGAGCTTGTTGTTTAATGCTTGAGGATTTAAACCTAAATCTAAACAAAATAAACTATACCAAAGAGCTCTTTACCGAACATACTTTATCAGAAGTAATCAGGTTATTAAAAATAAAACCAATAGAACTAGTTCGTAAGAATGAACCCGAATGGAAAGAACATTATAAAGGAAAAGAATTATCAAATACTGAAGTTATTAAAGCTATGGTAAGGTATCCAAAATTAATTGAACGACCCATTGTAGTTAATGGAAAAAAAGCAGCTATCGGAAGACCTATGGAAGCTGTTCAAGCTATTTTATAGTTAAATAAAAAAAGGGTCATGAAAAAACCACAACCCTTTTTATTTTATGTGCTATTAAAATTTAATTCTTTTCTTTTCTTTTAGCTTCACGGCTTAATTTCCACCTTTCTAGTAAGGCACCACCAATCCAGTAAGGAAGTATGGATACTAAAAATATCATTAACCAAAAACCAATTGTTACAATAGTTAAAAAAGCTAAGAATCCTAAATATTGATCAAAATCAAACATAACATAACGTATTATATATAATGGCTCAAAGATACTATGCTTTTTTGAAAAAAAACAATAAATATTATAAATTATTAACAGGAAATACACAATTTTAGTTGAGTAAAATTAGCCATTTGCATACCTTTGTAACTCTTCAAAAATGATATTATGAACTACAGAATTGAAAAAGATACTTTAGGAGATGTAAAAGTCCCTTCCGACAAACTCTGGGGTGCCCAAACAGAGCGATCTCGTAATAATTTTAGAATTGGAGCTACAGCTTCAATGCCCTTAGAAATAGTTTATGGTTTTGCGTATTTAAAAAAATCTGCTGCCTACAGCAATTGTGAACTAGGAGTTCTTTCAGAAAAAAAAAGAGACTTAATCGCCGCAGTTTGTGATGAGATATTGGCCGGCATGCATGACAATCAATTTCCATTAGTTATTTGGCAGACAGGTAGTGGTACTCAAAGCAATATGAATCTAAATGAAGTTATTGCCAACCGTGCACATCAATTAGTTGGTAAAATCATCGGAGAAGGTGAAAAAACATTACTTCCCAATGACGATGTAAATAAGTCTCAATCTTCTAATGATACTTTTCCTACTGGAATGCACATTGCTGCTTATAAAAAATTAATTGAAGTTACGATTCCAGGTGTTAAACAATTACACAATACTTTATATAAAAAATCAAAAGATTTTAAAGATATAGTAAAAATTGGACGTACTCACTTAATGGATGCTACTCCAATTACTTTAGGTCAAGAATTTAGTGGTTATGCCTCGCAACTTGAACATGGAATTAGTGCTTTGGAAAACACCTTATCACATCTATCAGAATTGGCTTTAGGGGGTACAGCAGTTGGTACTGGTTTAAATACTCCTAAAGGATATTCAGAAAATGTTGCCGCTTATATTGCAAAGTTTACGAACTTACCTTTTATAACTGCTAAAAATAAATTTGAAGCATTAGCAGCTCAAGATGCAATTGTAGAGTCTCATGGGGCTTTAAAACAATTAGCAGTTTCTTTAAATAAAATTGCAAACGATATTCGATTGTTGGCTAGCGGACCTAGAAGTGGTATTGGTGAAATAACTATTCCTGCGAATGAACCAGGTTCATCAATTATGCCCGGAAAAGTTAATCCTACTCAAGCAGAAGCTATAACGATGGTTTGTGCACAAGTAATCGGAAATGACATGGCAATTACTGTTGGAGGAATGCAAGGACATTATGAATTAAACGTATTTAAACCAGTTATGGCTGCTAACTTTTTACAATCTGCACAGTTAATTGGTGATGCTTGTGTTTCATTTGATTTAAATTGTGTGGCTGGTGTTGAACCAAATCTTGAGATCATCAAAAAACAATTAAACAATTCTTTAATGTTAGTTACCTCGTTGAATACTAAGATTGGTTATTATAAAGCTGCAGAAATAGCCAATAAAGCTCATGAAAATGGTACTACATTAAAAATAGAAGCAGTTAGATTGGGTTATGTTACTGAAGAAGAATTTGATTTATGGGTAAAACCTGAAGATATGGTAGGAAACTAGTATTTATATTAAATAATCTATTCCATTTTAAAATGGCTGTTTTGTTAAGACAGTCATTTTTTTTATCTAATAATATCGATTAAATGCATATTTATTAGTTAAAGTGTAATTATTTTGTATATTGCCAATCCTAAACGATTAAACCTACTTATTATGAAACTTCGATTATATCAAAAGTTTTTATTTATTTTTATTGTATTATTTATATTTAAAAATACAGTTTATGCCATCAATACTTCACAATATAAAGAAGTTAAAACAGTTAATTTCCAAGACCTTGATGACTCAAATCAAGTAATTCAAATATTGGGTTTTAATAAGTTGAACAAAACCAATTATTCGAATAATAACATAAAAATTAAAGGTCTTTATAGTTATTTTTCTGATATTTCTTATTTTGGAGGCTTCCCTATATTATCAGATAATTCCTACAAAAAAGAATTTCAAAAAGAAATTGGAGCAAAAACTTTAGTAACTCCAATTCAATACCAAGGAAATTTATTTAACCAAGGATTATTTTATGGATTTGCTTTGACTATTGTTCTATTAAATTTATTGTACTTTTTTGTATTTGATGAAATTCTATTTTTAAAATTCTCGGCTACTGTTGCCGGATTAGTTATTGCTTTATTTTTTGCAGAAGGTTTATTTCCATTAATTGGAATTGAAGGATTGTCACAAAACCATATAATTCAATCTACATTATTGTTGTTAGCAATTGGATTACATAGTTTATTTACAGATAAATTCCTTACTATAAAAGAATATTTTCCAAAATTAAGTCAGATTTCTTTAGTATCGTTTGGAGTTGCATTTTTATTATTAATAAGCTCATGGGTTAATTTTAATCCAACCTTAACTAGTATTACAAATATTATTTTGTTTGGTGTATTGAGTTTTTATTTTATAGCTGGAGTATTATTATTTAGTAAAAATAATTATGTTAAAATATATGTTTTAGGAACATTTATTCCTCTATTATTTTATATAGATTATTTTTTATTAAAACCATTGAGTATCGATTTTCTATTTACAGAAGCGATCCATCTAAAGTTGGCAACCTTATTCGAGGTATTAATTCTATCCTATGCTATTATGTATCGAATGCAAGCTGTTAAAGATGAAAGTGAAATAAGACAAACTGAAATGCAAATATTTCTTGAAGGACAAGATGTTGTAACAAGAAACCATGTAGAAAAAATGGTAGAAGATGTGTATTTAGAAAACTTAATTATGCAATATGATTTAAATGGTTTTGAAATAAAGTTATTGCAATACATTTCTGAAGGAAAAGCAAATAAAAAAATTGCAAATAAGCTTAAAATTAAAGAAAATGATGTTGTTGATTACACTAAAGATTTATACAAAAAGCTTCAAATTAGTGAACATATAGAAGACGACTATAATCTTTTAGAAAATCAACCAGATTTCATTTACAACTAACATTTATATTATTTATAAACTACACAACAATAAAAATATCACAAAAATAATTTAATTATGAAAAAAATAATTTTCTGTACAATAGCCTTAATGTCGGCGAACATAAATTTTGCTCAATCTAATTTCAGTGAAATCAACCAAATTGGATTAGCAAATGACACTTATGTAGAGCAATTAGGAGCAACTAACCGATCTATTGTTTATCAGGACGGATCAAATAATTTTTCTAATCTAGTCCAGTTAGGTGTTTCTAACCTATCAAATTTAGAACAAATTGGAAGCGAAAATGTTAGTACTGTAAATCAAAATGGGTCGACTAATGTTTCTAATATAGTTCAATTAGGGACTGTCAATATATCCAATTTAGAACAAGTTGGAACTAGAAATATTAACACTGTAAATCAAGATGGTAATGCTAATGAATCTGAAGTTATACAAGTAGGAATGGATAATACAAGTGATGTTACACAAGAAGAAGCTAACAATACTAACTTTATTAATCAACTTGGAAATGATAATTCAAGTACTGTTGATCAATATGGGAGTTCTAATGGAAGCTTAGCCATTCAAAATGGTAATAAAAATAATTCTAGTGTTGAACAATTTGGAGATTTTAATAGTAATGATCTTCTTCAATTCGGAAACTCAAACGAAAGTTTAATAGCTCAAATAGGAAATCGTAATACATCTATTACCAACCAAAATGGAACCACAAATGGAAGTTTTGTTTCTCAGTTTGGTAATGATAATTACAGTATGGTTTCACAACTTGGTACTTCTAACGGAAGTGTTGTTGTTCAAAATAGTAATTTAAATAACTACCAATAGTATTGTTTTACGATTAGATAATGAACTTGAAACAATAACTATAAATATGGATCATAGATAATTAATCCATAGAAGAGGTGAATTTTATGTTGCATATACTGCCTTATTTTATTTAATGATAAAAATCACTATCGCTTAATAAGGGTGAACTTTTTTAAGCTTCACCTTATTTTATAAAATACTTTTTGTAATTGATATATGCTACTGCACTCAAAACAAAAACAAAAGCTATAAAATACCAAACAAAACTCGGAGTAATTGGTACATCACCACTTGCATAAGAATGCAATCCTGTTAAATAAAAGTTTACACCAAAATAAGTCATCATAATAGATGCATAGGCAACTACAGAAGCAAAGTTGAAAGTCCATTTACCTCTTAAACCCGGAACTAAATGCATGTGAATTACAAAAGCATAAATCATAATACTAATCAATGCCCAAGTTTCTTTAGGGTCCCAGCCCCAATATCGTCCCCAGCTTTCATTAGCCCATTGACCCCCTAAAAAATTTCCTATAGTAAGCATAACTAATCCCACTGTTAAAGCCATTTCAGTAATAATTGAAAGCTCTTTAATATTTAATTTCATTTTTTTGAAATTATTTTTATTGGTAAGAACCATTAAAAGTAACGAAGTCAATCCTAAAATCATACCCAATGTAAGAGGGCCATAGCTACCTACTATAACTGCAACGTGAATCATTAACCAATAACTATCTAAAACAGGCTGTAAATTAGAAATAGCAGGATCTATCCAGTTTTCATGAGCTACCCATAATATAATGGCTGCGACAAATGCGGTAGATGCAATGGTTAAATGACTTTTTTTACCCAAAGCCAAACCAAAAAATACGGTAGCCCAACCTACGTAAATAATAGATTCATACGCATCACTCCATGGAGCATGTCCACTTATATACCACCTGGCTATTAATCCTAACGTAAGCAAAACAAATAAGATCCAAATGGAGAATTTAAAAAATTTAATAATAGTATTAATATTTTTGTTTTCGTTAAAAATTTGAAGAATTATAAAAACAAACATTAGCATTCCAACCATTGCAAAATATTTGTACAATCGATTAAATATATCCACTTTGTTATATAATACTTCAGCATTTATTTTATTTTCTGAAGGCATCACACTTGCCCCAAAATTATTCTGAAACTTTGTAATTCCTTTTAATAAATCGTCTGCAGTATTGTAATTCCCACTTTTTCTAGCTTCTCGCAATGTTTCAAAGTAATAAGGAAGTATATTTTTAGCAATTGCTGAATCCTTTTTACTATAATTTACCTCTGTCAATTCTGGATAGGAAACCCAACGGTTGTTTTCATCGTCCTGAATTGGAAAAATTTTAAACATACTACCACTTAGCGCTTGATTTAATAAGTAAAAGTTTTCATATGCTTTCATGAAATCTTTTTGAAACTGATTTTTATTGGTAGTTTTTGATGCTTCTTCAATATAAGGTCCTAATTTATTATTTCCATTTTCAGCTATTAAATCCATTAATGAGAAACGACTAGTGCCTTTTTTAAGGCCTATGATTTCTCTAATACTATCATTCTGCCACTTTAAAGACATGATAGGTACCTCCAGCCATAATCTAGGAAACTCAACCATTGAAACAAAAACTTGATTCGCATCAAGACCTTCATATGAGTTTTTTCTACTTATCTTTCTTAATAATTCACTAGCAAAAGTATTTACTGGTTTCATTCTACCATCATCTTGAATCACCAAATGTCCAAACTTAGCTGCATGTTCTTTACTAACTGCATTCGCAACAATAATTGAATCTAACTTTTCTTTTGAAATTTTAGTCCTATGTGAATTTTCATTTTGTGTAAACCCAGTAAAAGAAATGAAAACCAAGAGCATGGTAATTAATGTTGTTTTTTTCTTTTTTACTTTTTCAAGCATTCTTTTTAAATCTGAAAAACGAGTGTTTTTATCAAATAAAATGGCCATTAAACCCAAGTATAATAGTGTATAACCAATATAAGTAATCCAAGTTCCCCAAAAATCATGGTTAACTGAAAGTATGGTTCCTTTTTCATCTCCATCAAATGAAGATTGAAATAAACGATAGCCTTGTTCGTCTAATATGTTGTTCATAAATATATCGTAATCATAGAATTCTGTATCACTTTTATTTACAGTAACCTTACTTTTAAATGCTGAATAATTTTTTAGAGTCCCCGGATATTTATCAGCTATAAAATCATTTAATGTGATACTAAATGGAAGTTTATATTCTTTTGAACCATAAGCTAAATAAATCTTTAGCCCAGCTAATTCTGTAACTACTGGGCTTTTAGTTACTCCTTGTCCACCTAGCACATAAACTGTTTTTGATTCGCCATTTGAAATTATTTCAAAAGTAACAGCACTCATGTTAGTGGGTTCATCTTTAGGAGCTTTAACAATACCAAAATCACCTGGCATCACAGGATCAGGTATTACAAAAGACATGTTTGCTACCTGGTAAAGAGATCGTAAATTTAAAGGCTGAATTGAATCGCTTAATAATTCACCTTTCTTTTTATCAGCCATGCGCATCCATTCGCCTTCAAAGGGAGAATCAATTGAATAGACTCCGTCATTATACATTAGGTTGATAGCTCCTTCGGTTTGGCTATTAAAGGAAAATAATATATTATGAATATTTAAAACCTCTCCTTCTCCTATCCAATGATCATGACGTTCTCCATCACTAGCCTCTACTAACTTTAAATAATTTTTACCACCTTCAGCAGGAACAACACTTTCTTTGGCATTATTTATATAATCTTTATATTTAATGGTTACTTCTTGACCATTATAATCGGTATTTATTTCAAAATAGTTATTTAATTTCTCAGATAACCTTACAAGAATTGGTGATATAGTTCGTCTTTGCTGAACACCACCAACTTCATAATCTCCATCAATAAAAGTTGTTATATAAGCATCTGAAGAAAGCATGGTATTTTCAGTAGCACCCTCACGAATATGCATCACACCTTCAAAACTTATATATCTGGTAATAAAAGCGCCTATAATGATTAAAATAAATGCTAAATGCAGTGTTAATGTTGCCCATTTCTCTTTTCTAAATAACCGATACTTACCAATATTGCCTATAAAATTAATCATAAACAATACCATTATTGCTTCAAACCACCAAGCATTATAAACCAACTCTCTCGTGTAAGGAGTAGGAGAAGTTTCAGCAGATGCATCTAAAAATGTTCCTGTTGCCATTGCAGCTGCAAAAACAATAAATAAAACAGCAGTTAAACGTGTAGAAAAAAGAACAGAAAATATTTTCTTTATCATGAAGGATTAAATTTTAGCAAATTTAAGTAATTATCTGATAATTATTAATGAATATAACTACAGTTTTGGTTTGTTTTGAAACATATTTATAAACATAAAAATACTGATTTTTAAAGTCCTATTTTTAGCAAGTTTTGATTTGTCAAATTCAAATAAGTAGCTATATTTTTAAACTAAAAATCTAGTATTATCTCAAAATGACCTCCCTAAATTAATCTTCGCATAATTCTATTTGAACACCCTAAATTAGACTAGCTATAGCTTCACAAGTTTAATATTATTCATAAAAAATAGATTAAATAAATTAGAGGAAATTATTGCATAATTAATGTTTCATTTATTTAGCAAGCTTTTAACTTTTAAAAATTATTATCTTCGTACTATGAAATCCATCGTTTTATTAGGAGCTGGTAATGTTGCTACACATTTGTGTAAGGCTATACATAACTCATCAGATTTTAAAATCATACAGGTTTACAATCGCAATGAAAAATCATTAATCTTTTTTCCATCAACTTTGCATAAAACCTCTTTATTAACTGAAATTAAAGAAGCAGATATTTATATTATTACTGTTCCTGATGATGCCATAGTTACCTTTTCAGAACGTTTACTTATTAAAGGTAAATTAGTAGTACATACTTCAGGAAGTGTTGCTATGAAAACTCTTTCAAATAAAAACAGAAAAGGTGTTTTTTATCCATTACAAAGTTTTTCCAAAAATAGTGAAGTAGATTTTTCTGTCATCCCAATCTGTATAGAAGCCGATAATGATTTTGATTTAGACCTATTAAAACAGTTAGGAGATTCGATTTCTAAAAATGTGTTAGCGGTTTCTTCAGAAAAAAGAGAAAAAATTCATTTAAGTGCAGTTATAGTTAATAATTTTGTGAATTATTTATATCAAGTTGCTAATGATTTAATGCAAGAACAATCCTTATCTTTCGATTTGTTAAAACCTTTAATCATGGAAACTGCAAATAAAATTAAACACCTTTCTCCCGCTAAAGCTCAAACAGGTCCGGCCAAAAGAAATGATAAAAAAACGATCGAAAAACAGTTGAATCTATTAAAAGAGAGTCCTTATAAAGATATTTATCAAGACTTAACAAATTCAATTTTAAATAAATATAATAATCATTAACCTATGAGTTACAAAGAATACCTTAATAAAATTACCACTTTAATATTTGACGTGGATGGTGTATTAACCGATGGATCTATTATGGTAACCACCAATGGAGAGATGTATCGAAAAATGCATACAAAAGATGGTTTTGCTTTAAAAACTGCTATAGATAAAGGCTTTAATGTTTGCATCATTTCTGGAGGCGATAATGAAGGAGTGCGTTTAAGGTTAAAAGGTTTAGGAATTAGTGATATTTACCTGGGAGCACATCATAAAACTGAAACGATGAATTCCTATTTAAAAGAAAATTCCATACCTAAAGAACAAGTTCTTTATATGGGTGATGACATTCCAGATTTACAAGTAATGAAAGAGGTTGGTTTACCGTGTTGCCCTCAAGATGCTGTTCAAGAAATTAAAAGAATTGCAACCTATGTTTCACATAAAAAAGGTGGAAAAGGTTGTGTTAGAGATGTTATTGAACAAGTGCTAAAAGTTCAAAATAAATGGTTAGACTTAGTGAGTGTAAGTGCTAAATACGATTAATCTATAATTTTATTACCCTTTGAATTATTTAAGATTAATACGTTATCAAAATTTATTACTTTTAATTTTGATGCAAGCTTTAATAAGGTATGGTTTTTTTATTCCTTTAGGGGCGGATCTGACTCTTAATAATTTCCTATTTATATTGTTGATGACTGCAACCGTTTGCATTGCTGCTGCAGGGAATATTATTAATAATATATGCAACTTTAAATTTGATAGTATAAACCTGCCAAAAAAAATTGTCAATTTTAATAAAGTTACTGAAAAAAACGCAAATCACCTTTTTATTATTTTTAATAGTATTGGTGTTGGTTTGGGTTTTTATATTTCTCATCAAATTGGAAAACCCGAATTTTCCAGTTTTTTTATTATTGCCTCTGCCCTATTGTATTTATATGCTACTTTTATAAAATCTATACTTATTATTGGCAATGTAATTATATCTGCATTAATTGCCTTTAGCATTATAATTGTTGGATTATTTGATTTAGTTCCAGCCATTACAATCCTTAATCAACAAAATCAATCCTTTATTTTTGGCATCTTATTAAATTATGCTTTTTTTATATTTTATATGAATTTAATAAGAGAAATTATAAAAGACATCAAAGATATTGATGCTGATAAAAACGGAAACTTAAGTACCCTGCCTATTGTATTAGGAAGGAAAAGAGTTTCTTTCATTGCCTTCTTAATGAGTGTTTTAGCCATGTTTGGATCGGTCTATTATACCTATATCCATTTATATAACTTTACAATTGCAATAGTTTTTTCTTTGGTATTTGTTTTAGCTCCGTTACTCTTTTTTAGTATTAAAATATGGGATGCATCCAATAAAAATGATTATATTTTTCTTTCAAAATTGTTAAAAATTATGATGCTTTTAGATATGTGCTCCATACTATTATATACTTTTGTATTAACTGAATAATAACTTAATTCTTATTAAAAAAATGATATGCTCTCTGAAAAATTAAAAAATTATAATATAATTCTTGCTTCAAAATCACCAAGAAGACAACGTTTTTTTAAAGAAATGGATATTGATTTTAGTATTCAATTAAAAGAAACTGAAGAAAAATATCCAGATACCCTAAGCGGGGTTCAGATAACCGATTATTTAGCTAAACTAAAGGCGGCTGCATTTGAAGATTTAGCTGATAATGATTTACTCATCACCAGTGATACTATTGTTTGGCAAGATGGAAAAGCCATAGAAAAACCTAAAGATGCAGCGGATGCTTTTAGAATGTTAAAATTATTTAGTGGTAGTACGCATAGCGTAATTACTTCGGTTACATTTACAGGGAAATATTTTCAAAAAACGATAAATGATACCACAAAAGTTTGGTTTAATGAACTAACAGATGAAGAAATTAATTATTATATCAATACCTATCAACCTTTTGATAAGGCAGGTAGTTATGGTATTCAAGAATGGTTAGGTCATGTAGGGGTTTGTAAAATTGAAGGATCTTTTTTTAATGTGATGGGATTACCTACTCATTTAGTTTATAAAACGTTATTAAACATTGCTAAAAAATAAATCTTCAACTAGTCTTTATAATATTACAAAATCATTTTAGTTTTTTTATCTTTTAAGTATATTTGATAATTAGCAATAACGCCATCTATGAAAAAAAATACTTCAGTAATTTTTGCTTTATTAGTAAATATCTCCCTTTTATTTTCACAACAACCAGATAAACCAAGCTCATCTGAAATATTCCACAATCTTCAAAAATTAAACTTTTTAGGTTCTGCAATGTATATCGCAGCGCATCCAGATGACGAAAACACGCGAATAATTTCTTTTTTATCAAATGACATTCATGCAAGAACCGCTTATTTGTCTTTGACAAGAGGTGATGGTGGTCAAAATTTAGTCGGGCCAGAAATTAGAGAATTATTAGGTGTTATAAGAACTCAAGAACTAATAGCAGCCAGAAAAACGGATGGTGGTCAACAATATTTTACCAGAGCAAATGATTTTGGTTATTCTAAACATCCTGATGAAACCCTTGAAATATGGAATAAAAAAGACGTATTAAGTGATGTAGTTCTAAACATCCGACGTTTTCAACCAGACATTATTATCAATCGTTTTAACCATAGAAATCCAGGAAGCACTCATGGACATCATACCGCTTCTGCTATGCTAAGTTTTGAAGCTTTTGATTTAGTTGGAGATGCAAATAAATACCCTGAATCTGCAAAAAAATATGGTACTTGGCAACCAAAAAGATTACTTTTTAATACCTCTTGGTGGTTTTATGGTTCTAAAGAAAAATTTAAAAATGCTGATAAAAGTAATTTAATGGAAATAGAAACAGGTAATTACTATTCTAACATGGGATTATCTAATGGTGAAATAGCTGCATTAAGTAGGAGTATGCATAAATCACAAGGATTTGGAAATACGGGCTCCAGAGGAAGCCAAACAGAATATTTAGAATTCCTTAAAGGAGATTTTCCAGTTAATAAAACAAATTTATTTGATGGTATTGATACCACTTGGTCTCGGATTGAAGGTGGAAAAGAAATTGGGCTTATACTTTATGACTTAGAAAAAAACTTTAATTTTAAGGAACCTTCTTTAATGATTCCAAAATTATTAGAAGCTTATGAACTCCTTCTAAATCTTCCACAAGAACATTGGAAAACAATAAAATTGAAAGAAATAAAAAAACTTATTGCAGATTGTTTAGGACTTTATATAGAAGCTGTTGCAGATCAACAAAATACAGTAAGAAATGGTGAAGTGAAGATTACCATTGAAGCAATTAATAGGACCAATACAGACGTTGAATTAGGATCGATTAATTCAACATTTATCTCTTTTCCAACGACCTTAAAACCTTATAAACTTGAAAAAAACAAAAAAACAGTTATTGAAAGTGTAGTAGGTACTTTTAATTATAAAAATTATAGTGCACCTTATTGGCTAAATGAAAAAGGTACCAAAGGTATGTACCAGGTAAGCGATAAAAATAATATAGGCCTTCCGGAAAAGACAATGAACTTTCCAATTACTTTTCAGTTAACTATTAATGGAAAGAATTTAACTTATAAAAAAAACGTAGTATATAAATATAATGATCCAGTTAAAGGAGAAGTTTATCAACCTTTTGATGTTTTACCAGAAGCAACTGTAAGTATTCAAGAGAAAGTAATCATATTTTCAGATAATAATGCAAAACAAATTCCTGTAACAGTTAGAGCGGGAAAAGATAATTTAAATGGATCTGTTAAACTTAAATCACCAAATGGTTGGCTAATTTCTCCCGAATCACAACTATTTTCTATTTCTAAAAATGGAGACGATGCAACTTTAACATTTTCAGTCACACCGCCGAAGAATCAAAGTGAAGGTAAACTAATACCCATTCTAACAGTAGGAAATCAATCGCATCAAAAGGAATTGTTTACAATTGATTATGACTACATTCCATTGCAAAAAGTATTATTAAATGCTGAAGCAAAAGTCGTCCATATAAGTATAGAAAAAAAAGGCGAAAATATTGGATATATTAAAGGAGCTGGAGATGCAATTCCAGAAAGTCTTGAACAGATTGGATATCAAGTAACTTCAATAAATCCATCTGAAATAACGTCTGAATATTTAAATCAATTTGATGCTATTGTTGTTGGTATAAGAGCCTTTAATACAGTCCCTGAATTAGCTTTTAAACAACCTGAATTAAATAGTTATGTCGAAAATGGCGGCACATTATTACTTCAATACAATACCAGTCATCGACTCGTTACTAAAGAATTTGCTCCCTATCAATTAACGCTTTCTAGAGATCGGGTAACAGACGAATTTTCTGAGGTTACTTTATTGGCTCCTAATCACCAAGTATTAAACTATCCGAATAAAATAACAAGTTCAGATTTTGAGAATTGGGTTCAGGAAAGAGGTCTTTATTTTCCAAATAAATGGGGGAAAGAATTTACACCAATTTTAGGAATGAGCGATACAGGTAGTGAGCAGACAAAAGGCTCTTTGTTGGTTGCACCCTATGGAAAAGGATTCTATATTTATACGGGTATAAGTTTTTTTAGAGAATTACCGGCAGGAGTATCTGGAGCTTATCGGTTATTTGCTAATTTATTGTCGATCGGTAAGTAATTAAAATTTTAAAACTAAGCTTATGAAAGAAGATAATTTAAAATTTACCTGGAGAAAAAGATATACTTGGGTTCTTATTATAAACGTAATTTACATCGTCCTCTTTTATTGTTTAATGTCTAACTTCTCATAACATGCAAATAATAGATTGGATTGTACTTATTGGGACGCTATTATTTATTGTACTTTACGGAACTTATAAAACTAGAAATAATAAAAATGTAACTGATTATTTAAAAGGTGGTAACTCCTCAAACTGGTGGACTATTGGAATAAGTGTAATGGCTACTCAAGCAAGTGCTATTACATTTTTATCAACTCCTGGTCAAGCTTATCATGATGGAATGGGATTTGTTCAGTTTTATTTTGGCCTTCCTATTGCAATGGTAATTATTTGTATGGTATTTATACCCTTGTATGATAAGTTAAAAGTTTTTACTGCTTATGAATATTTAGAAAGTAGATTCGATTTAAAAACGAGAAGTTTAACGGCAATTCTATTCTTAATTCAAAGAGGACTTGCTGCTGGTATAACTATATTTGCGCCCTCAATTATACTATCTGCTGTGTTAGGATGGGATTTAGTAACTCTAAATGTGATCATCGGGTCATTGGTAATAATATATACGGTAAGTGGTGGAACAAAAGCTGTTAGCATTACTCAGAAGCAACAAATGGCTGTCATTTTTGCTGGAATGTTTATTACTTTTTTAATTATATTAAACTATTTACCACAAGAAATTTCATTTACAAAGGCTTTAGAATTAGCGGGTGCAAATGGTAAACTTGAGATATTAGATTTTTCTTTTAATCTTGATAATCGATATACTTTTTGGAGTGGAATCATTGGAGGAACTTTTTTAGCACTTTCCTATTTTGGAACTGATCAAAGTCAAGTTCAACGATATTTAAGCGGTAAATCGGTAAAAGAAAGTCAAATGGGTTTAATAATGAATGGTCTGTTAAAAGTACCGATGCAGTTTTTTATCTTATTGGTTGGTGTAATGGTATTTGTTTTTTATCAATTCAATGAATCTCCTTTAAATTTTAATCCAACTGCAATTGAAGATGTCAGGAATTCAGAGTTTGCTGCAGAATTTAATCAATTAAAAATTGATAAAAAAGAAATAGAATTAGCGATAAAAGACAAGCAATTATTATATTTTAATGCAGAAAATATAATAGATAAAAAAAACATTTCAAATGAAATTACACATCTAAATTCTTTAGAGAATGGATTGAGAGTGCAAACAAAAGAATTGATTTTAAAAGCAAATCCAGCTGCTGAAACCAATGATAAAGATTATGTATTTATTCATTTTATTTTAACAAACCTTCCTCGTGGTTTGATCGGTTTATTATTAGCAGTTATTATAAGTGCTGCTATGTCTAGTACTGCTTCTGAACTAAATGCTTTGGCCTCTACAACTGCAATAGATTTATACAAACGAAATGTAAGTTTTAGGGATGAACAACATTATGTTAAAGCTTCAAAATGGTTTACCTTATTATGGGGTCTTGTAGCGATTTCTATTGCTTGTGTTGCTAATTTGTTTGATAATTTAATACAATTGGTAAATATTATCGGTTCTATTTTTTATGGAAATGTTTTAGGAGTATTCTTATTGGCATTTTTTTTAAAATATGTAAAAAGCAATGCTGTTTTTTGGGCGGCAATAATTACACAATTAATTATTATTTATTTATGGTATATTGATTTAATGCCTTATTTATGGTTAAACCTAGTCGGTTGCTTCATTGTAATATTTATTTCAATTATTATCCAACTGATTATTGGCAACAAAAAATAGTCATCTAATTTTAACTATTACTCAAATCGGTATTTATTATTTATGAATAGCTAAGGATTGTTTTTTTTAACAGAAAGTGCATTTAAAGCATTTTTGTATATCTCTTCATACATTGGAACTATTGCTTTAGTTTCAAATCTTTTGGAAATTGATTTTGCTTTCTTTTTAAATTTAAGTAACATTTCAGGGTCTTGTAGTATTTTTATTGCATTTTCTGACATTTCATCAACATTACCTACATCACTTAAAAATCCACTTTCACCTTGTATATTAACTTCAGGTAAACCTCCTGCATTACTTGATATTACGGGAACTCCGCAAGCCATTGCTTCTAAAGCTACTAAACCAAAACTTTCATGTTCTGAAGGAAGAATAAACATATCACTAAAACATAATATTTTATCTACTTCATGGCTATTACCCACAAAAAGTACTTTTTCTGTGATTCCCTTATTTTTGCATAATAATTCCAATGACTTTTTTTCTGGTCCGTCTCCTACTATTACTAATTTTGCTGGCATTTTTTTCTGAATACGATCAAAAATCTCTATAACATCATCAACGCGTTTTACTTTTCTAATATTACTAATGTGAGTAATAATTTTTTCATCTACACTAGCAATTAAATCACGTTCGCAATCTGAAAATGAGTTATCTAATTTTTTTGTGTCTATAAAATTTGGGACTACATGTATTTTCTTTTTAATATTAAATAATCGAAGCGTATCGTCTTTTAAACTTTGAGAAACCGACGTTACTGCATCACTATTGTTGATACTAAAAGTTACCGCAGGTTTGTAAAAAGGATGGTTCCCTACCAATGTAATATCAGTTCCATGAAGAGTAGTTACCATAGGTATAAAGATGTCCTCTTCAGCTAACATTTGCTTGGCCATATAGCCAGCATAGGCATGTGGGATTGCATAATGAACGTGTACTAATTCTATTTCATGTAATTTCGCCATATTTACCAATTTGCTTGATAAGGCTAGCTCATAGGGTTGGTAATGAAAAAGTGGATAACTAGGCACCGTAACCTCGTGATAATGCACATTACTATGCAATAATTGCAGACGAACCGGTTGTTTATAGGTAATAAAATGAATTTCGTGACCTTGTTCAGCCAAAGCAATCCCTAATTCAGTGGCTACAACTCCACTTCCCCCAAATGTTGGATAACAAACAATAGCAATTTTCATATAAATAAAGGGTTTACCAAAATTTTTAAATTAATAAATATCAATTTTAAATGTTTTAGTTAATACTCAATAGATTGATAGATAAGTTCTTGAATATCACTTCTTAAATTATTTTTAATAATTTTTCTATTTGTTGCGTCTGGATAAGTTCTATTTGATAAAAAGACGTAAATTATTTCTTCTTCTGGATCTGCCCAGGTAAATGTTCCTGTAAACCCACTATGGCCAAAACTATCCATTGAAACACAACCACATGTAGGGCCAACATCTTCTAATTGCGGTTTATCAAAACCAACTCCTCTCCTTACATCAACATCACAATAGTTACAGGTATTAAATAAATCAAGTGTTTCTGGTTTTAAATAAGTAGTAGTTCCATAACTACCCTTCCAAAGATACATTTGCATAATTTTAGCGATGTCATTTGCATTACTAAACAAACCTGCATGTCCACTTACTCCTCCTAAAATGGCTGCTCCTTGATCATTTACAAAACCTTGAATTTTCTGCATTCTAAAATAGTCATCTACCTCTGTTGGGGGTATTTTATATAGGGGAAATTTTTCTAGGGGTAGGTATGTGGTGTTATTAGCCCCTAAAGTTTTATAAAAATGTTGTTGAACCAAATTTTGCATAGGTTTATCATAGTAATTTTCTAAATATTCTTTAAGAATGTAATAGGGTAAATCACTGTATTTATAATTTAACTTGGGATATAATTCGCTTCCCATAATTTGAAGGTAAATAGAATCTTTTATATCATTTCGTGCAAACATACTATTAGCGACTTGAATACTAAATTTTTTAGATTTATTTTTCGAATAGTACTTAATATCAGGTTGTTTTAACGAGTCTAAAGTACTGATATAGAATGGTATCCAAGATTTTATACCTGCATAATGAGACAACATTTGTTGAACTGTGATATCTTCTTTGTTAGATCCTATATAATCAGGTAATAGTTCTGATATTCTTGTGTTTAAGTTAATTGTTCCATTATCTACTAATTCCATTATCATTGGTAAAGTCGCCAAAATTTTAGTTAAAGAAGCCACATCATAAACATCATCGTCTGAAACTTTTATTTTCTTTTGTTGAGTGTGATGACCAAAGGTTTTATGGTAGATAACTTTTCCTTTTCGTGCCACTAAAATTTGAGCACCTGGCATCATATCTTCTTTCAAACCTAAAGTTGCTAATGAATCTATTTTATTTAACCTGAAAGAATTAATTCCAACACTTTCTGGAGTTCCATATTGTAATCTATTTTGGTTTCTTGTAAAATTAGTGGTGTTTAATGGAAACTTTTCGCCTATAGATACGGGTAAAGAACCTTTAGCTGTTATAGCTCCAAAAATTAATTGTGCAGAAAGTTCTTGAGAAACTTTACTATTTTGATAAGACATTATAATGCCTTCAATATTAGAAGTTACCTTAAGGTCTAACAATGCATAGGGCCTGGCAAATACATCTAATATTACCTTGTTATTTCTAGCAATTTCGTATAGCCTAGTCAATTCAATTTCAGTAAAATTATATTCTTTCCAAGGATTTACATTCGATTTATGAAAGCCAATTATCGTAAGATCGTATTCTTTTAATTTTTTATTGTATTCGTCAAGGGTTTTTGCTTTTACCCAATCAACTTTAGTGTATTTTTGTAATTGATTTAAAAAGTATTCACCTGAGTCGTCACCAAAATGAACATAAGCGATTCTGGTATTGGCTAATTTTTTAACAGGAACAATTAAACGTTTGTTTTTCAGTACCGTCAAGGCATTTTTCATAGCCGTTTCATAAAGAACATTATCCAATGGAGTGTTTAAATCTTCTACTAAATTATTCATATCAACAGGCTGATAATTGTTTAAACCAACCTTATATTTTGCATATAATATCTTTTTAACTGAACGTTCTAAACGAGCTTCCACTATTCGACCATCATTAAAAGCTTTCATTATAAGTTGCTGTGCTTCTGGAATACTTTCTGAAATTAATAACACATCGTTTCCAGCTAAAAAAGCAGCTAAATCTATTTCTCCAGGTTTTTTAAAATTAGAAGCTCCTTTCATATTTAATGCATCTGTAAAAACCAAACCATTAAATTGCAAATCTTTTTGTAATAAATTAGTCACAATGTTTTTAGATAAAGAAGAAGGAAAATTAGCTCTAAGTTCTAATGAAGGCACATTTAAATGAGCTATCATAACACTGCTTAAACCTGCTTCTATTAATCTCTTATAGGGATATAATTCTATACTGTCTATACGTTTTTTTGAAAAAGAAATGGTTGGTAAGGTTTTATGCGAATCCTTTTCAGTATCCCCATGTCCAGGAAAATGTTTAGCGTTTGCCAATATTCCAACACTTTGAATTCCGCGCATATACGATAATGCTTTTTCTGTAACATTATCACGATCTTCTCCAAAAGAACGGTTTCCAATGATGGGGTTTTTTGGATTGGTATTAATATCTACAACAGGTGAAAAATTAATATGCATACCAATTCTTTTGGCATGCTCACCTATTTGTTTGCCTATTTTATAAATTATTTCATTATTAGTAATAGCACCCAGTGTCATATTCCAGGGATAAGCAAAAGTAGAATCCAAACGCATTGCTAGACCCCATTCTGCATCCATTGCCATAATTAAAGGTGTTTTTGAGATGTTTTGATAATGATTATTTAATTTTACTTGGCGTTTTGGGCCACCTTTAGAAAAAATGATTCCTCCGATATGTTGGTTTTTAATTAATGAATCAATTTTATCATTTTTCGATTTAGGATCACTAGAGAAAACATCTACCATAAATAATTGTCCAACTTTTTCTTTTAGAGTCATCGAATTATAAATACTATCTACCCATTTTTTTTGATTTAATTGATCATTTTCAACTAAAAGAGGATATATCTGTTGAGAAATTCCAGTAAATGAAAAGAATAGAACTAATAAGATTAAATATAGTTTTTTCATAAAAGAAAGTTAACAAAAACTATGCTAGAAATCTATTGTGCCAACTATCTTTTGCAGGTACTTCCCAATTTTCAATATAGTCGATTTTTGTATTTACTAAATTATTAAACACTACAGTATTTTTAGACACCGATTTTGCTTTGGCCATTTTTTTAAAATCGATTAACGATTTATGAGCAATAAAATCACCGTTATAATAAGTAACATTCATTTTATCCATTAAATCTATTCCAAATTCTTTTTCTAAAGATTGAATAAAATTAACAGAAGTATCAATACTACAACCCGAAGCTGATGCATTTTCTTGATTTAATCCTAATACAATAAAACGATTGTACTTAATTTCATACCCTGCATCTAATTCTTTTCCATGCGCAGTCCATTGTTTTAAAAAGTCGATTATTTTTGGTTCTATAATTCCAATTTCAATATCGCTTAGTTTTCTATTTGATTGATAAATCCATAACCTAGAATCATCAGGTAAATCTTTAAATTTTTTTAACATTATAATATTTCATCTGCATTAATAATCATTTCTGCGATATCCAATACTTCTACTTCGCCTTCTTTCTTTTTAAATTTAACTCCATCGGTTACCATTGTATTACAAAAAGGACAACCAGTTGCAATTATAGAAGGTGAAGTTTCAATAGCTTCTTCTGTTCTTTCAATATTTATTTCTTTTTCACCAGGTTCAGCATCTTTAAACATTTGTGCACCACCAGCACCACAACATAAACCTTGAGATTTACATCTTCGCATTTCAATAAGTTCTACTTCTAATTTTTTAAGCAAATCCCTAGGTGCTTGATATTCGTTATTTGCTCTACCTAAATAACAAGGATCGTGATACGTAATTCTTTTTCCTTTAAACTTTCCACCTTCAACCTTTAGTCTACCTTCATTAAGAAGGGCTTTTAAAAATTGAGTATGGTGCATTACCTCATAATTCCCACCTAAATTAGGGTACTCATTTTTTAAGGTATTAAAACAATGAGGACAAGTAGTAACAATTTTTTTTATTTCATAACCATCCAAAACTTGAATATTCATCATTGCCTGCATTTGAAATAAAAATTCATTACCTGCGCGTTTAGCGGGGTCTCCTGAACAACTCTCTTCAGCTCCCAATACAGCAAATTCAATATTTACTTTATTTAATATTTTTACAAATGCTTTTGTTATTTTTTTTGCTCTATCGTCAAAACTTCCAGCACAGCCGACCCAAAACAGTACTTCAGGTTGTTTCCCTTGAGCTAAAAGCTCAGCCATGGTTGGTACTTTTAATATATTACTCATTTTTTATATTTTTCTTTGCCAATATTGAGTTCTTCCCAATATAGAAAACCCAATATATCCTCTTAATTTTAATTTATTATTACCTATCAATTCCAAATAACATTTGTATGATTTTCCATTGTTTGGATCTAATATTGTACCTCCATTATATTCATCATCATCTTTAATTAAGTTTTTAATAATTACTAAACCAATAATTGGCTTTTTATAATTATCATCTTTACATTGGTCACAGACGGAATCTAAGGGGTCTTCAAATAAATGGATAATCTTGCCAAAATAAATACCGTTGGTATTATAAATTTCTACTACAGATAGTTTATCTCCAGTTAAATCATCAAATGTTTCCCACTCTCCGATAATTGATTGGGCATTTAATATGAAATTAAACCCTGATAAAAATATAATTATGACGACTTTTATTTTAATCATCAAAAACTTTTATGGTCACTTCTTTTTCAACCAATTCAGTAAATTTACCTTTAAATTGAGTCGCTTTTACCAAATGATTATCTACCCAATGATAATTACCTCCTCGTGGTTTTCCCATTAATAAAGAATGATAATTAAATCCATTTTTTTCAAGCCAAGTTTCAGTATATTCTCTATGCTCTTCGGTACGTGATGTGAAAAAACAAATAATATGTCCTTCTTTATACCATTTGTTTAATGTTTCTAAAGCATCTGGATAAACTTTTGCAGTTAACATTCTTTCTGGCTCTTCATTTGGAATATCATCACAAATGGTGCCATCAATATCTATCAGATAATTTTTGATACCATCAGGATGACTTGGACTAACAAATTCGCCATCTATTACTTTAGTTTCTAACTTTATTTTTAAAGGTTCTTTTTTCATATTATTCATTTTTCCAATTCAATCGGTCCATCTGATTATAGGGCCAAGGAGCACCGTTATTTTCAATATTGCTCATTGCTATATTAAGTTCATTAGGTGCTGCAGATTGCTCCATAACTAGATATTGACGCATATCCATTATAATGGATAAGGGGTCAATGCTTACAGGGCAAGATTCAACACAAGCATTGCAAGTAGTACAAGCCCAAAGTTCTTCTTTGGTAATATAATCTCCTAATAATTGTTTATTATCTGGAATAAATACTCCGTTGGTATCAATGCTTTTTCCTACTTCTTCAAGACGATCTCTTGTATCCATCATGATTTTTCGAGGAGATAATTTTTTACCTGTTTGATTTGCTGGACAATTACTCGTGCAACGACCGCATTCTGTACAAGTATAAGCATTTAATAATTGTGTTCTACTTAAATCTAATACATCACTAGCTCCAAATTTTGCAGGATCACTAATCCCCTCCGCTGGCGCAGCAAATGGATCGACAGTTGGATCCATCATTAACTTTACCTCCTTTGTTACAGACGCTAAATTTTTAAATTTACCTTTAGGTGATACACTGCCGTAATAAACATTTGGAAATGCTAATAAAATATGTAGGTGTTTTGAAAAGTATAAATAGTTTAAAAAGATGAATATTCCAGTAATATGCAACCACCAAGCAGAACGTTCTAAAATGATTAAGCTGCTTTGTGAAAGATTTTCGAAAAGAGGTAACAAGAAACTACTAATTGGAAAACTTCCTGCTTTTATATACTGTTCAGCTCCTAATATTTGAAGTTGTTTATCGGTAGCATTCATTATTAAAAACAATGACATTAAAACCATTTCAAAATACAAAATAATATTAGCGTCATTCTTTGGCCAACCTTTCATTTCTGGAGATAAAAAACGTTTTATCCTTTTTATATTTCTACGAATCCAAAAAATAATAACACTAACTAAAACTAAAAAAGCTAACAGTTCAAAAGAAGCGATTAAAATATTATAAAGGGTACCAATACTAGAAAAAATACGGTGGGTACCAAAGAGACCATCAATAATTATCTCTAACACTTCAATATTAATGATTACAAAACCAACATATACAACAACATGAAGTATACCAGCTATTGGCCTAACAACCATTTTAGACTGTCCTAATGCAATTCGAAATACGTTAGTCCACCGTTCTTTTTTATGATCTAAATCATTACCCTTATATCCCAATTTAATATTACGAATTATTTTTTTACTATTCTTTATAAAAAAACCCGAACCAACAAGAAGAAGAATTAAAAACAGAATATTGGGTATGTATTGCATTAATTAATTTTTTTCGGTTTCTGTAGCTTTATATTCTTTTGATTTCTTTCCAAAAACAGATATATGAAGATAACGTTTTGGATTTTCTTTTAAGTCTCTTAATAATTCTTCCAATTCTTTAGAAGCAGCATCTAAGTTATCGTAAAGTTTTTCATCATTTACAAGTTTGCCAATGCTACCTTCACCCTGTTCAATTTTTTTCATTACTGCATCAAAACTTTTTAATGTAGATTCCAAATTTGTAGCCATCGCTTTTATATCTACTTGTGCTAACGAATCTGAAAAACTTGCTAAGTTGTTTGTAGTAATTTTAAGGTAAGAAAAGGTACTGTCTATTTTTGATTTGTTTTCAATTAATAATGAATTTAATTCTGAAGAAACTCCTTCAAACGATTTCATTGTTTTATTTAAACTTCCAATGGCATCTTTTAAATTGTTTTTAGTGTCATTATTTAAAACTGAGTTAAAATTGTAAAGTAAGGTGTCAAGACCAGAAAGCGTTTTATAAATCTTATCTTCTAATGGTTTTATACCGTTAGATAATGACTCTAGCATTCCTTTTTCTATTTCACCTTTTAGGGTATCTCCACTTTTAGCAATGTTATTTTTATCTATAGTTGGTATGATAGCCAATGCATTACCACCTATTACACTGGTGCTATAAATGCGAACAATACTATTTTTTGAAAAATCAAAATCCTTGTTTAAGTTAAAAGTTACTAATAAGCTACCTTTTTCATTTTCAAAATCAATATTTTTAACTTGCCCTATTGCATATCCATTTATGGTTACAGGAGCGGAAACAGCAAGTCCTGCAACATTATTATAGGAAACAAAAAATATTCTTTCTTTAGAAAAAAGATCAGATCCTTTAAGAAAACTATAACCATAAATTAATAGTAATATAGCGAAAATGGCAAGTAATCCTGTTTTAACTTCTCTTGGTACTTTCAATTATTAGGTGTTTTTGATTATTAACAAATTTATAAATAAATTGATGAAATTGGATTATTTGTCTACAGAATTTAAAACATCGGTAAGTTTTAATTTTTTTTCTTCTTTGAAGACTACGATATAACAAGAACCATGTCCTTTTTCTTTGGCAAATTTTTTCATTAATTGTATTTTATTATAATCTGACGTTGCTCCATAATAATATTTATACAACTTGCCTTCTTTTTTTCTTGAAACATCTTTCAATCCTTTAAAGTTATAGGGTTCTAAACTTAATTTTGTGCTCGATGCTGCAAGTTGTACTTTAAAAGTATAGCCATTAAAAATAGAGTCTTCATTAATTTCTTCTTGTTTAATAAATAAATTTTGTGATTTTTCAGGAACAGGTGATAAACTCTTTTTATAAGTTATTATTCCTTTAGCAATTTCATTCGCCATTTCTTTTTGGCCTTTCAAAGAATTAAGATAAGCTCCTTCTTTTTTGTTAGTTAAGAAACCTGTCTCAACTAAAATACTAGGCATATAGCTTTTATAAAGAACCATAAAACCAGCTTGTTTAACACTTCGGTCTTTTCTCTTCAAATTATTAGTGAAATTATTTTGTATTATAGATGCCAGTAATATACTTTGATCTAAATATTCTTCCTGCATTAAAGTCATTCCTATTAATGATTCAGGAGAGTTTGGGTCAAAACCTTCATAGTTTTCTTGATAATCGTCTTCTAAAAATATCACTTCATTTTCTCGTTTTGCAACTTCAAAATTAGCTTGAGATCGATGTAAACCTAAAACAAATGTGCCTGCTCCATATGCATTATTTGTAAAGGCGTCACAATGAATCGAAACAAATAAATCTGCATCTGCTTTGTTTGCAATGGGTGCCCTTTCGTGTAGTTTAATAAAAACATCTGTTTTACGAGTATAAATAACTTTAAAATTATCTTGCTTTTCTAAAATTTTTCCAACTTCAAGCACAATGCTTAAAGCAATATCTTTCTCTTTATAACCATTTCCCAAATTACCAGGATCGTGTCCTCCGTGACCTGCATCTAAAACTACAATGAATGGCTTCTCTAAATTAGTTGTAATATTATTAAACGAATATGAAGTAAGAATGACTGCGAATAGTATATAAAAATAAAATAATTTGTTTTTCATAAGCATTTACTAATCATTATTTAAGCTTAACGTATTGATTACAGTAGTATTGTTAAAATATTCCTTTTAAAAAAAATCACATAAAAAATATGCTTATTTTTGATGCTGTATCTTTAAAAAACTAGATACACAATTACTAAGCCAAATTTACAAAAAAAAGGTATCGTAACATTGCAAACTTTTAGGCATTTTTTATTAGCAACATTTCCACTGCTGCTTTTATGCAACACTTTTTCCTATTCTCAAGAAATTCCTTTTAAAAATGAAACTACAATCCCTATTATAGAATTAACAGATACTATTTCTATAAATAAAAAATCAATCCTTCCAGAATTTAATGAAGTCATAACAGATACAGTTAAGTCAGATACAATAATGTCTAAAGAAGAAATACTTACAGGAATCATTGATTATTATGGTGAAGACTATGTTTATATGGATAAATTGGAAAAGAAGGTTTATATGTTTAACAATGCCTACATAACCTATGAAGACATGCGTATTGAAGGTGGCTATATTATTTTAGATTATAATAAAAATGAAATTTATGCTAAAGGCATCGATAGTGCTGGAATTTATTCACAAAAACCGGTATTTACTCAAACACAAAATGAAATTATCCCAGATTCTATCAGGTTTAATATGAATACAAAAAAAGCCTTAATTTATAATTCAAGATCAGGACAAGATGAAGTGAGGTACAAAGCTGAAGTTGCAAAAAAAGTTAATGATTCTGTTTATTTTCTCAAAAACATAAAGTTTACAACTGCTGTAGATATTGACAATCCTGAATACTATTTTTATACACGAAAAGCTAAAGTTGTTCCAAACAAAAAAATTGTTACTGGATTAACTAACATGTACATAGCCGATGTTCCTCTTCCACTCGGTCTACCTTTTGCATTTTTTCCATTAACTAATGAACAAACATCGGGTTTTATAATACCCAGTTTTGGAGACAACAGAGACCGTGGTTTTTTCTTTCAAAATGGTGGATATTATTTTGCAATAAATGATTATTTAGATTTAACTCTGGTTGGAGATTATTATACTAATGGTAGTTATGCAATAAGAGCAGAGTCTTCATATGCATTGCGTTATAAGTTTAAAGGAAATTTAAGTTTACGTTTTGAAAAACTAATAAATAGTCAACGTGGCTTCGATGATTTTAATGAAAGTTCCATTTATAATTTTAGATGGACCCATAATCAAGATGCTAAAGCAAATCCAAGTTCTAGATTTTCTGCATCTGTTAATCTAGGAAGTAGTCAATATTATAATGAGTCTATAAATCAAACCAATAATGCAAGCGCTTTAATAAATACACTTAGTTCTTCAGTTTCCTATTCAAAAACTTTTGAAACAATTCCTCAAATTAACTTTTCCATTGCGGGAACTCACTCTCAAAACACCAATACAGACGTTATTAACATGTCTCTACCAAATTTAAATGCTAGTGTCTCTAGAATATTCCCATTTGAACCGAAAATTGGTTCAAAAAAAGGAATTTTAGAAAATATTAATTTACAATATAACTTAGCTGCCGAAAACAGAATTCAAACTACAGATACTGACTTTTTTACATCTAAAATGTTTGACAATGCGAAAATTGGAGCAAGACATTCGATACCAATAAGCACAAATTTTAAAATATTTAAAAATTTAAGCTCTTCTTTAAACACAACTTATCAAGAGACATGGGCATTTAGTACTATTAAAAAATATTATGACCCAGAATACAATGAAGGTGAGGGAGGCGTTATTCAAGACACTATAAAAGGCTTTGATAGTTATCGTACTTATAACTTCTCTACCAGTCTTGGAACTACTTTGTATGGGATGTTTAATTTTGGAAAAGGAAAAAAGATAGAAGCACTACGTCATGTATTGAGACCCTCTTTAAGCTACAACGTTAATCCTTCCTTTGACCAATTTTATGATTCCTATGTAGATCCTACTGCTAATGAACAAGTGGTAGAATATTCTCGTTTTGAACAATCATTATATGGAGCTCCTGGTAATGTTAGATCAAGTAGTGTTGGAATCTCTATTAGTAATACGATAGAAGCAAAAGTAAGAGATAAGGATACGACAAAAATTAAACCTAAAAAGTTAATATTATTAAATAACTTAAATTTTAATACTGCTTATAATATTGCTGGCGATTCTTTAAATTGGAATCCATTAACATTTTCAGGAAGTATTCCAGTTATAAAAAAATTAGATTTTAACTTTAATGGATCCCTTGACCCTTATGCTTTAAATAACGAAAATGTTCGAATAAATGATTTCAATATTAATAATGGAGGTAGTCTATTTAGATTAACCCGAGGTAATATTAGTATTAATTATACATTTTCAAGTAAAGATTTTCAAGGTGATGAGAAGGATGATTTTGAAACTGAAACTTTTAAAAATGGAGGTCGACCAGATGATTTGTTTGGAGATTCTAGACCAATAAATGAGCAGATTGAATCCGATAAGGATACTCCTAATAAATCAGGGACTGATTATAATTGGTATAATTTTTCAATTCCCTGGGATTTAAGAATGGCATATACAGTAACTTATTCGAATTTTACTAGACAAAATGAAATATCGTCTCAATCTATAATGTTTAGTTCAAATATAGAATTTTCACCAAAATGGAAGGTTGGAGTATCATCGGGTTATGATTTTAAAAACAAAGGCATAACCTTAACTCAATTTAGATTTCAAAGAGATTTAGAAAGTTGGAGATTAAGTTTTAATTGGACTCCAATTGGCGGTACTCGAACCTCCTGGTATATGTTTATAGGTATTAAATCCTCCATGCTTAGTGATATCAAATATGATAAACGTAGAGAGTCAGATAAAAGGTTGTAATTAAATAAAATCCTGTTTTACAGGTAATTCATATGAAAAAAATTATTTTTACTAAAAATGCTCCTTCTCCAATTGGAGCTTATAACCAAGCAGTATTATCCGGTAATATTTTATATACATCCGGTCAAATAGCTATTAATCCTAATACAGGAGAATTAATTAATGGCTCAATAAAAGAAGAAACTCAGTTGGTAATGGAAAATTTAAAAGCCGTACTTAAAGAAGCTGGTATGACTTTTGAAAATGTCTTAAAATCAACTATTTTTATAAGCAATATGAATAATTTCACTGAAATTAATAAAGTTTACGCTTTTTATTTTAATGAAGATACAGCACCAGCAAGGGAAACGGTTGAAGTTGCTAGATTGCCAAAATCTGTAAATATAGAAATATCAATGATAGCTTCATTTTAATTATTTGAATTGGCTGGCTTATCATCATCGGGATTAAGCTTTTCTAATTTAACTTCTAATCCAAATATTTTATTCATTAGTGCTTTTATAGTGTCAAAATCTACTTGATAAGAAATACCTGTACCTTGCTCAAACGTTTGATCTTCTCCAATGAATTGTAATTCTGCTTGACGATTAAAAAAGTTAATTCGCAAACTTCCATCTTCATTTACTAGCCATTGTACATCAACGTCACCCGCAACTCTTGAATCATTAATTTTTCCAACAGGAATACCAACCTTTCCATTTACAACAATTCGTTCAGTGATTTGAGTAGAAAATCGCACTCCAAATTCATCTTGGGTTTCAATTTCTTGAGTATCTATTCCCATATCGTAATAGGGAGTGATATTAATAATCGCATCATCATCAGTTAAAATTTGAGCAAGGATAGCATTAACTCCATCTGTTACCGTACCAGAAACAGCACTTTGTCCAGCGGTATTACTTATAAACGCACCTGTAGTTAATAAAAATAAAGCTTGCTTTTCCCGCTCTTCTGAAGTTTGAAGTCTATATTCCAATTCACTTCTAACAGTAGAGCTTACATCAGGAAAACTAATATCAAATAATAAATCTGGTTGTGTAATGTTATTAGTTAAATCTATAAATACTTCAACTGGGATTTTTCTATTAATTGTTGGATCATCTAATAATGCGGAAGGGTTTGCTTTGGTTTTATAAATGGCTTTTAAATTTAAATTTGCATTACTAGCCAATCCATCCCACGTAATGGTACCTCCTCTTTCAACTTCAATTTCTTTTCTTATAATTTTTCCGTACCTAAAATCATAAATACCTTCATAGACAATAAAATCGCCCCACATATTAAATTTCCCCAAGGTATTAATTTCTATCAATAACGTACCTGCTCCTCTTCCTCTTAAAGCTGATTTTGTATTTTGATCAATAACAATCTCGATTTCTGCATTTTTATTAATATCTAATTCAAAATTTAATGCAAGCCCCTTTAAGTCATTAGTTACTATAGTTTCACCAAGCAGTTTATCTTCTTTTTCCTTAGGAGAAAGAAAATTTATAAAAGAATTATCTCCAATAGTCTCGGTATTACTTAATGGTATTTTAAATATCGTATTTTTTTCAGTAGTAGCATTTACGTCTATTATTAATTCATTTATTGGACCATGAATATGAGTGGTTCCACTAATAAAAGCTGTTCCATAGTAGGATTGATTTTCATCGGGTGGTGTATTCAGTACTAATAAATTATCGGAATCTATATTTAAATTTAACTTCCAGTTTCTAAAATTTTTATGAGTTGCATTTCCTGTTAGAACTCCTTTTGTTAAATATTTTGTATCGGTAATGTTAGTTTTAGAAATCTCTAATTTTTCTTGTGTTATTTTAAGTTTAGTAGTGTCTTCTAAATCAAAATCAATATTTAGATAAGGTACCTTTAATCCACTTTTTTTCAAGATAAAATCACCAAACATCTCTGGAGAATTTAAATTACCTGAAACCTTTCCTTTACCGGACATTAAACCTCTTATGTTTGAAATTACACTAGCGCCAAAAGGACTAATTGCTCCTAGATTAAATTCATTTAATTCTATATTTAATTGTATATCAGTTTGAGTACTTTTTGTTTCAATATAACCGGTAGAATTGAGAGATTTAATATTGTTATTAACAAGCGATGTATTTATATCGTAACGGGTTAAGTTTTTGTTTCCTAAAATGTCTATTGTTAGGTCACCCATTACTATATCATTGACATTAATACTATCAATAATGATATTAGAGCTAGGAAAATAAATACCTTTTTTTTGAAGAATACTTAAATCCCCATTAATATTTCCATTTAGTTTTAGGCTATCAACTTTAGGAATTAAATTACCTATATTAACATCTTTAAATCTAACTTTTAAATTTTTGAAAGTACTATCATTTGTAGCTCCAGTAAACGCTATTAATTCATCATTATGGTTTAATACAATTGAATCGAATTTTATTTTTTTAAAACTATTATCAAATACGATTTTATTATTTTTATTATCATTCTCATTTAGGAACCAGGTTTTATCATTGTGTATAATATCAGACTTTTTTACTCCAACCACAGAATTTCCATCAGGGTCAATAGTATAGTATAATGATAAATTAAAATAATCTTTATTTTTACCACCTGAAAAGTTTGAATTTACATAAAGAGTGTCATTTATTGTTTTATTTATGAAGTTAAAGTCTTTTAAATTATAAAAACCATTATCTAAAGTATCAATTGAAATATAAGCGTTGTATAGTGGATTAAAGTTATCTAATTTAAATTTAACTTTTCCTAAATAATTATTAAACACTTTAATTTCGGGAGAATCAAAATCAACTTTTATCTTTGATTCATTTGAATAAACAGAACCTTTTATTCTAGTATTTTCTCCAAACTCTAGTTCAGGAATAAATATTTCAATAAGTTTATTATAAATTTCAAAATCAAAATTTATGTATTGATTTTTAATTATTTTCTTTGGTTTAAAATTTGCATAAACACTACCAACACCGTTAATAAATAAATCTGGAATATCTTCTATTAGAAATTCTCCAGAAATGTATCCAGTCATAATATCTGGAGAATTAATATCTATAATTCTATTTAATTCTTCTTTTTTTGAGGTTATTAAAAAGTCATCAAAATAAAAGTCCTCATTTTCATTTTGATAAAACGTTTCTTTAAAAGAGATGGATCCGTAAGTATTATTAATATCATTGCCTATAACGTTCATGTTAATTTTACCCACAAAAATTGATATGCTATCTCGTTTTATTAATTTTAATTTGTTAAGCTCTGCGTATTTTATATCTGTTTTAAAGTCGAAACGATTTAATTTTTTAGATACATCTATCAATCCATTAAACGTTAACATTAAATTGGGATCGTCAATATTTAATTCTCCATCAAACAATGGGTGCTTAAAATTTCCAGAAAGCGTAATGTTTTTATAATTATAATTCTCAAATACAAAAGAGTTAATTTCTCCTACAACTTTAGCATCTAATGATTTTTGGGTGAATCCAACTCCTTTAATATTTAATTTAGAGGTAATGTTTCCTAAACTTTTAGTATTTGCAAGAGATCCTAAATCAAAATTTTCAAAGTCAATGTCTCCATTATATTCTGCTTTTTCCTCGTCGTTTAAATTATTAATAGTAGCATTAATTTTTGCAGCACCTAAGGAACTAATTAAAGTACTTGATGTGGTTAAAAAAGATTTTGTAATAGTTGTGTTTCCGTTAAGTTTTATTCTACCTAAATAACTAATTTCTTTCGGTAAAACTTCTCCTAATAATTTCGGCATTAATTGTTTAAGTGAAACAAAGTTTGTTGAAATTGAATGATTGCTTGCATAAATAGAAAAATCATTTTTATGACTTAATAAATTAATAAATTTATAATCACCTAAAACTTTTATTAATCCACTCTTAATTTGACCATTTGAGAACGAAAAATCATTTAAAGTTCCTTTTAAATCTCCATTTATGCTTATTTTTTGATTAAGACCAAATTCATTATAAAATGTATTTAAATCATTTGTTGATATTTCTGCTTCATTAAAATGAATATTGAGATCTACTTTGTTTATAAAATCTGATAGTTCTCCATTTTTATAATCCATCATAATAGCGCCATTTATGAAAGAATCATCAGTTTTAAGTTTTAATTGTTTTATGGATATGGAGGTTAAACTATAAGAAAAAATTCCAGCTAAATTTTTAATATCAAAACCTCTTTGTGATTCTAACGATAATTGCTTTATGGTTGTATTAACATTTGGTCCTACAATACTAAAAATTTCACTTTCTATATTAATAAAGCTAAGGTTAAAAATTTCTGATTGTTCTAAATTTTCATTAGTTATTTTCACATTACTATCTGAAAACTTTATATCATTTGCCTTTAATATAAATTTATTACCGCTACTAGGACTAGTTGAATTAAACTTATTTGCAAAAATGGAAACGTTATCACTTTTTTCATCTTTGTAGGTTTTTATATAAAATTTCGCTTTATTTAATTCAATAAAACCGAAATACAAATCACCTTCTACAAGATTTTTTAAACTTAGTAAATTAGTGTTAAGTGTTTTAACATAAATTAATGTATCGCTATGATGGTCTTCGATATAAACATCTTTAATATCTATTTCACCCTTCCAATTAAGCCCTAAACGACTAATGTTGATGTTAGTACCAAAGTTTTTATTTAATTTTGTAGTAACTTTTTTTGCAATGTAAGTTTGAACAGTAGGTATGGATAATGTGATGATAATAAATACTATTATCAAGAACAAGATACTAAGAATCCTTTTTATTATTTTTTTTAGTTTTTTGATACGGTCTTAATGTTTTATTTTTACGACAAATAAATTTGCATTCTTAACTTAATGGCAAAACAAACATACATTTTAGGCATTGAATCATCCTGTGATGATACTGCTGCAGCCGTTATAAAAAACGGTACTATATTATCTAATGTTGTTGCGACACAAAGTATTCATCAAGAATACGGTGGTGTTGTTCCAGAACTTGCCTCTAGAGCACATCAACAAAATATTGTTCCTGTCGTACAACTTGCATTACAAAAAGCAAATATCGACAAAAAACAGCTAAATGCCATAGCTTTTACTAGAGGCCCAGGATTAATGGGTTCACTTTTGGTAGGCACCTCATTTTCAAAGTCTTTGGCGATGGGATTAGAGATTCCTCTGATTGATGTAAATCATATGCAGGCACATATTTTAGCACATTTTATAAAATCTGAAGCACATACAACTCCAGCATTCCCTTTTTTAGCATTGACAATAAGTGGTGGTCATACACAAATTGTTAAAGTAACTAATTATTTTGAAATGGAAATAATTGGTCAAACTTTAGATGATGCTGTGGGTGAGGCTTTTGATAAAAGTGCAAAAATACTAGGACTTCCATACCCTGGTGGACCGTTAATGGATAAATATTCAACACTAGGTAATCCAAAGGCTTTTCCTTTTCCAAAACCTAAAGTAGGGCCTTTAGATTTTAGTTTTAGTGGATTAAAAACTTCTGTTTTATATTTTATTGAAAGAAATTTAAAAAAAGATTCTGATTTTATAAATAAAAATCTGAATGATATTTGTGCAAGTTTACAATACACAATTGTGGATTATTTAATGGATAAAATAAAAAATGCTGTAAAACTAACAGGAATTAAAGAAGTTGCGATTGGTGGAGGTGTTTCTGCAAATTCTGGTATTAGGAAGGCATTAAAAAATGCTGAAAAGAATTTTGATTGGAAGGTTCATATTCCAAAACTTGAGTTTTGCACAGATAATGCTGCTATGATTGCAATTGTTGGAGAGTTAAAATACAAACAACAGCTTTATGCTTCAAATGATATCGTTGCTAAAGCAAGAATGGAATTATAAAAATATAAATAAAACATCAATTAAGGTGTAGTATAAATATAGAACCTACCAGTTTTAAATTAAAAAAACAATGCAATTATTCTACAATAAATTTATCACTGAAACTTCTAAAGAAATTAAATTTGACAAAGAAGAAAGTAGGCATATTTTTAAAGTATTGCGAAAACAAGAAGGTTCAATTTTAAATCTTACCAACGGAATGGGATTGTTTTTTAAAGTAACGTTAATACAATCAAATCTTAAAAATTGTATGGCGAAGGTATTAGAAGTTAAAAAACAAGAACCCCTTACCTACTCGCTGCACTTGGCAGTAGCACCAACAAAGCTAAACGATCGTTATGAATGGTTTTTAGAAAAAGCTACCGAAATTGGTGTTACTGAAATCACACCTATTATTTGTAACCATAGTGAGCGTAAGGCAGTTAAATTAGATCGTTTTGAGAAGAAAATACAAAGCGCTATGAAGCAATCTTTAAACGGATATTTACCTAAAATAAACAAAGCGATTGCATTTAGTAATTTCTTAAAATTGCAAGAGGGTAATCTTCATCAAAAATTAATTGCCCATTGTGAAGAAGGTACAAAAAAATCCTTAAAAAGTGTTTTAAAACCAGATGATAATACAACCTTACTCATCGGTCCAGAAGGAGATTTTTCTACTAATGAAATAAGTGAATCCATAAAAGTAGGTTTTATACCCGTAACTTTAGGGAATAACAGATTGAGAACTGAAACTGCTGCAATTGTAGCTTGTCATAGTGTTGCTTTTTTTAATGAAGATTGAAATACTATTTATTTTTAAACAGTATTCAATAATATCTTAAAACTTACTACTTTACTATTATTTAGAATTTGTATTTTTGATTTTTATGAGTTTAAAAACCTTAATCTTATCCTTCTTCTTACTTACTATTAAGCTAACTGCTCAAGATATTGCTGTAATACAATATGGTGGTGGTGGAGATTGGTATAGTAATCCTACAGCTTTATCCAACCTAATAAAATTTTGTAATGAAGAACTTAAGACTACTATCGATACAAAACCAAAAGTTGTAAGCCCTAACAGTGTTGATATATTTGATTATCCCTTTTTACATATGACAGGACATGGAAATGTCTTTTTTACACAAGAAGAATCAGAAAACTTAAGAAACTATCTTTTAAGCGGTGGCTTTATTCATATTGATGATAATTATGGAATGGATGAATATTTGAGAAAAGAATTGATTAAAGTATTTCCAAGTAAAGAACTGATTGAATTGTCAAATAGCCATCCTATTTTTAAAAACCCTTATAATTTTCCACAAGGTTTACCCAAAATTCATGAACACGACAAAAACAGGCCTCAAGCATTTGGTATTTTTGAAGAGAATCGTTTATTAATATTATATACGTTCGAAAGCGATTTAGGGGATGGTTGGGAAAATCCTGAAGTTCATAATGATCCACAAGAAACAAGACTAAAAGCTTTACAAATGGGAGCAAATATTATTAATTATGTTTTTAAAAATTAATGATTAAACAATTATCACATAAAGAATCTAATCATTCAGAAAAAGTATTTCCTATTGTTTTGATTTGTGATGGTTTGAAAAGTCCCTCTAATATTGGTGGGGTTTTTAGAGTTTGTGATGCGCTTGGAATACCTGAAATTATTTTTTGTAACAGTCAAATTAATTTTAATTCTCCTAGACTTCAAAAAACTGCAAGAAATACACAGCACTATGTTTCCTATTCAGAAAATAAAAATACTCTTGATGTTATCATCAATTTAAAAAATAAGGGATTCAAAATAATAGCTTTAGAAATTACTGATTCTAGTAAATCTATTGAAAATTTGCCTCTATTTGGCAATCAAAAAATAGCATTTATAATTGGAAATGAAAATGAAGGTGTTTCAGATAAGGTTTTATCTAATAGTGATCTGTGTGTACATATTAGTATGCACGGAAGAAATAGTAGTATGAACGTGGTACAAGCCACTTCCATAGCTTTATATTCGTTAATTAATAAAAATTATAGTAGCTAGATGAATTCAAATGACATTACAAAAGGAATTATAAAAGCAGTTGCCTATATTATTGGTATTGCTTTATTGATTTTATTTATTTATAAAATACAATCTGTTATTTTATATATTATTATTGCGGCCATAATCTCTTTAATAGGGTTGCCAATAGTTAGTTTTTTAAAAACCAAATTAAAATTTAACAATACACTTGCTGTAATTGTCGCTATGACAACAATAATTGGATTATTATCGAGTCTTATTGGCTTGTTAATCCCTTTGGTTGTTGAACAGGGGCAAAATCTTTCTTTGCTTAATATAAAGGAATTAGAATCTTCTGTTGAAAGTTTATACCAAAAAGTGATTCATTACTTATCAGATAAAGATATTGATGTGGATAAGTCACTAACTACATCTAATTTATTTTCAAAAATTGATTACTCAATAATACCAAACTTTTTAAATGCTATAATTGGTGGATTTGGAAGTTTTAGCATTGCTTTGTTTTCGATAATATTTATTTCTTTTTTCTTATTAATAGATAGTAAATTATTAGAACAAGGAATATTAACTTTTGTTACAGATCGTAATGAAGACGGTACTAAAAGATCTTTAAATGAGATAAAAAATTTATTGTCAAGGTACTTTTTAGGACTCGTTTTACAGATATCAATATTGTTTGTTATCTATACCGCTATATTGCTAACTTTTGGTGTTAATAATGCAGTTGTAATTGCTTTTTTATGTGCTTTATTAAACCTTATACCTTTTATAGGGCCCATGATTGGATTGGTATTAATGGTTTTTTTAACAATGACTAGTTTTATAGGCAGCGATTTTCAAACCGTAATATTAACTAAAACTATATTTGTAATGATTGGCTTTTTAATTGGACAACTAGTCGATAACTTTTTTAGTCAACCTATTATATTTTCAAAAAGTGTAAAATCACATCCTTTAGAAATTTTTCTTGTAATATCTATAGCTGGAGTCTTATTTGGAATTGTTGGTTTAATAGTTGCTATACCTCTTTACACCTCCATAAAAGTTATTTTAAAAGAATTTTTATCTGACAATGACATTGTTAAAAAACTTACAAAAAACCTATAGTATTTGTTTAAATAAAAACATATTAAATATTGTTATACAAGATTATATAAAAAAAAATGAGTTTAACTCTTCAAAGCTTGTATTTTCTAAAAGTCCCTTTGAAGGTGTAACAATTAGGGAATTGATCCAACAAATAGATGCTAGGAAAAAATGTAAGAATAAACTTCCTACTTGGTACCATTCAGCTAAAATCTATTACCCCTCAAAATTAAACATAGAACAATGTTCTTCAGAAATTACTGCAAAATACAAAACGTCTATTATCGAAGGAGACAAAATTGCTGACATAACTGGTGGTTTTGGAATTGATAGTTATTATTTTTCGAAAAAAATGAAGAAAGTTCATCATTTTGAATTAAATAAATGTCTTTCAGAAATAACAGCTTATAACTTTTCAGTTTTAAAAAGGAATAACATTCAATGCTTTACACAAGATGGCTTAAAAAATGTTTTAAAAGAACAATATGATGTTATTTATGTAGATCCGTCAAGAAGAAATGATGACAAAGGAAAAGTTTTTTTCTTAAAAGATTGCGAGCCTGATATTTCTACATATTTACCAGCTTTATTAAAAAATTGTAAAAAATTATTAGTAAAAACCTCTCCAATGCTTGATATTTCAGTTGGATTTAACGAATTGAAATTTGTTTCAGAACTACATATTGTTGCTGTTAAAAATGATGTAAAAGAACTGTTATGGGTTATTAAACCTAATTTTAAAGGCATTCCAAGCATAAAAACTATCAATATTTGCAAAGATCATAAGGATGTATTTAACTTTAATTTAAACGACACTTCTAAAGTCGATTATGACATCCCGAAGAAATATTTATACGAACCAAATGCTGCAATAATGAAGAGTGGGGCTTTTGATTTGATATCAGATCGGTATCAAATTAAAAAGCTTCACAAGCATTCACACTTGTATACCAGTGACGAATTAATAAGTTTTCCAGGTCGACAATTTATAATTAACAAGGTTACTCCCTATCAAAAAAAATACTTTAAAGAATTTATAACCATCGAAAAAGCAAATATTAGTATTAGAAATTTCCCAGAAAGTGTAGCTTTTTTAAGAAAAAGACTAAGAATTAAAGATGGTGGAAATCTATTTTTATTTTTCACCACTACAAAAGAAAATAAAAAAATAATAGTAAGCTGTACAAAAGTCTGAAAATAAACACACTAAAAATTTATTTAAAAAAGCCTGTTTTTTGTTTGCGTTATTAGAAATGTTGAACTAAATTTGCATCCGCATTTGAGCTTGATTTATCAAACTCTAT
>CERM01004371.1_pt1 | contig 59380 bp, 67 predicted proteins | sample 530791 | NCBI WGS metagenome assembly CERM01 (sample SAMEA2620970, study PRJEB7988) | marine metagenome | biome: marine biome (ENVO:00000447); feature: surface water layer (ENVO:00002042); material: "saline water (ENVO:00002010), including plankton (ENVO:xxxxxxxx)" | depth 5 m | reverse complement strand
TATGTATTCATTGGGTGGGCAGCCTGCTAAACTAAACATTATGGCAAGAATAGAAAAATGGTCAGCATCAAGTATCAAACAATACTTGATTGACAACTACGGACAACCTCGACACAATTGCAGATCCATAAAGAAGGCATGCGAAATCGTAGCAAAAAGACACGGACTATGCCCTGAAGACCTGTTTCATTTTCTTATAGAGAACGAACCAGTGCAAGGCATGTATCTACACAGCTACGGTTTTCACACAAGAGCAGGGAGGGAGATAACAAGACAATTAGAAGAAGAGTATAATGAAGCTCTTGATAATTAGTTTGTTCACACTCATCTTAAAATTATTCATGTGAGTTATTAAAATCCTTAGTTGTCGCTAATGTAGGCCGTTGTAATGCTTAACTGTTAAGTTGGTAACTCACGCCTTGAAAACGCTACGCTTCAAGGTAATAAAGCCATTAATTACAACAAGACTGACAGGACGGAAAGACGCCCCTCTAAGGAGGTAACTTTAAATTAATATATTATGCCTAATCATTGTTACGCACACATAGCTGTGCAAAAAAAGTACGAGAAAAAGTTAGAAGAGATAGCCAAAGTAGGGCTATGTAGATACTACAGGCCAATGCCTGAAGAACTAGAACAGACCACTAGTCCGACCAGAGTAGTGAGCGAGAAGGAATACGCAAAGCAAATGAAAGAAAACGAGACTGCAAAGTATAAGTCTTATCCAATCACAAAAGACAGACAACGATACCTACTAGATAGATATGGGTATGACAATTGGTACGATTGGGCTTATAAGAATTGGGGTACAAAGTGGGGTTGTTATGACAACGAGTACCACGAGGGGCAGTACAGTTTTACCTCAGCATGGGGGCCGATTGATGATAGTATCATCTTAGAGTTTTTAGTCAAAGACATACCAGACTTCAGCTATTCTTTTGAAGAGGAACAGGGTTGGGGTGCAGAGTTTGAATTTGAAGACGGAGAAGAAACTCATGGACTTGAATGGGACTTACCTGATTGGGAAGACACAGATAATAATGAGATATATTATCTTGCACATAAATATGAAAATGGTGAGGGTATACATCTCAAAGGATATTATCTAGATGGAAACCTTCAAGAGTATTTAGGAAGCAACTTTGAAGAAGCAGTTGCAGAGATTAATTAAACCAAATAAATATATGAATGTACTATCATTATTCGATGGCATGTCCTGTGGACAGATAGCCCTCAAGAATCTTGGTGTAAAAGTAGACAACTACTATGCATCAGAGATTGACAAGTATGCTATAAAGATAGCAAAGAAAAACTTCCCTGACATGATTCATGTTGGGGACGTTACTCAGGTAGAATCCAAACACTTTGGTGCTGACGGATTCAATACAAAGATAGACCTTATCATGGGTGGTAGCCCATGTCAAGGGTTTAGTAGAGCAGGTAAGAACCTCAACTTTGATGACCCTAGGAGCAAGTTGTTCTTTGAGTTTGTCAGGTTATTAAAGGAACTCAAACCAAAGTATTTTCTACTAGAGAATGTAAAGATGACAAAAGAACACAGAGATACTATATCAAATGTGTTGGGTGTTGAGCCAATATACATAGACTCAGCACTTGTATCTGCACAAACCAGGAAGAGATACTATTGGACAAACATACCCTATATCTTTGGGCCTATCAATCAACACATAGTATTGAAAGATATTATTCAAACAGAAGGAGAGCTTGAAGGTTCTGCTGTTGATGAGAGAATGGTAACCAATAAAGGTAAAGCGTATTGTCTTACAGCACGATACGATGGTGCTGTATGGTGGAACAGCATAGAGAGAAGCCAACGCACTATGATTAGGATAGAAGACAAGGTGTGTTTTCCTGAAGCCACAAAGAAAGGGTACGCTGCCGTAGGTATTGGAGAAGGTCTAGACCTATCTTATCCTAGCAGCACAACTAGAAGAGGTAGAGCGTTGACAGACAAGGCACATTGCCTGACTACTATCTCACCTAATCAAGGCATCATTAATGAGAAATACAATTGGAGAAAGCTCACACCTGTAGAATGTGAGAGGCTTCAAACTGTGCCTGATAATTACACAGAAGGTGTGTCTAACTCTCAACGTTACAAGATGTTGGGTAATGGTTGGACAGTTAAAGTAATTGAACATATATTAAAAAACATGGAGATATGAATTTATTAACACAAAACAGTAAGTTAAAGAAGACAAGTAAAGCCCTCGATTTGAGGGTTTTTAATTTTGGAATACCTGCATACAAGTCTGCATCAGGCAAACTAACCTGCCCTATGGCTGACGAGTGTGTCAAGTTCTGCTATGCAAAGAAAGGTGCGTACGTTTGGAGTAACGTTCAGCCTGCATTTGAGAAGAGGTATCAACTAAGTAAGACGTTAGAGTTTATTGATGCTATGAATGCCGAGATAAAAAAGAAACGTCCTGACTATGTAAGAGTACACGATAGTGGTGACTACTATTCTAGGAGTTATCTAGCCAAGTGGATATCGATAGCAAGAGCAAATCCAAGTGTGCGATTTTATAGCTACACAAATATGGTGGACATGATGCACAAAGCTGATCTTCCTGAAAACTATGATATTATATTTAGTGATTCAGGTAAGCAAAAACATATGATAAATAAAGACGTGGATAGACACACTAAAATATTTGACAGTAAGCAGAGCTTAAAAGATGCAGGATATGTAGACGCCTCAGACACAGACCTTTACGCAACCAAGTGGTTCAACCAAACAAACAAGGTTGGATTAGTTTTTCATTAAAAAAAACAAATAAAAGTTGCATAATAAATAAATTATTATTATTTTTACAAACACAATTTAATTTAATCATCATGGGAAAATCAAAAGAAATGTTCAACAGAGAACGTGAACAACAATCAGAAACATTAGCATCATTTATTGACGATGAATACCAGATTGCTGAGTATCATCACAACCAACAACGCTTAGTATTGAATGAGATATTCACAGCGTGGGGTGAGATATTTGGAGGCACTAAAGAGAGTGCGTTCAATCTATCAAAATCCAAAAAAACTAAGTTTAACCTAAGTAAAAACAAATCAAATGAAGAGAGGAATATTTAATAAATATGTTAACTATGTCTGTTCAGAGATAGGCGTATCAAAGAAAGAGTTATTCTCAAAGACTAGGGCGGAAAGGTTGTCTACAGCAAGATTTTTATTGTATGCTGTATGTTATCAAAGACCTATGAGTATAATTCAAATAGTAGACCTTATGTCTGAGAATGGCTACAATATAACTAGACAAAATGTAGAGTATGGGATATCTAAAATAAATCAATCAGAAGACATTGATGTCCTTAACTTTATAAACTCGGCAGTAGATTATTGTAAAGAAGAAACTATAGCATAATGAAGTACAGTTTGAATCAAGTATGGGAACAGGCCAAGTCTTTTAAGAAAAGTGCTTGCTTAGATTTTCGTAGAGAGGAGGCATACATATATAAAGGTATTAAAATTACTAAAAACAATGACAATATTAATATATATAGCACAAACAACGCACAGTTCCAGTATCATGAAATGAAGGAAGATCAATATGATTTGTTCATGGAGTTGGGATTTGTTGATGCCACTCATGAAATAGTAAAGACAATCTATCAGAGTAAAATCAATAAGATTAATGATAAGATAAAAAACGAAATCAATACGAGAAACAATAAGAAACATTATGATTCATTAAAATTTAAGAGAGATAATTTAATTAATAAATACAGTAACATAACTAAAAAGTAAATTATGGGAAACACAAAGTCAACATTCAAAGAGCTTACATCAATCAATGTAAAGGACAAAGTAGAAAAGAAAGGGAGGTTTGATTACTTATCTTGGGCATACGCCTGGGCTATAGTAAAAGACAAGTACCCTGATTCAAACAGGACTGTATATGAATCAGAACACACAGGTCTTAATTACTTTAGTGATGGCTCTACGGCCTATGTAAAGGTAGGTATAACTATTAATGAGATAGAGCATATAGACTATCTTCCAATAATGGGCCACAACAACCAATCATTATCTATTGATAAGATTACTTCATTTGCAGTAAATAAAACTATTCAACGTAGTACAGTTAAAGCTATTGCTATGCACGGACTAGGTCTTTCTTTGTGGGCAGGCGAAGACCTCGCTGATATAAGTGAGACTGCACCAAAGAAGACTACAGCTGCAGCTAAAAAGCCAACGCTAAAAAAGACACACGAGAAGTGGAATGATGTAGTAAGCTTTGTAAAGTCCAATAAGAATGAACCGTTTGCTTCTACAATAGCTAAGGTAGAGCAGAAGTTTTCGTTATCAGTAGCAATCAAAAAAGAACTTTCGAATTATGCAAAGTAATATTATAGAACAACTCAGAGACGATAGTAATTACTACGGTACTGTTGGTCAGCAATACTTATCTAACTCAGATATTTATAGCTTACTTAAAAACCCTAGAAAATTCAGACACAAAGAAAAAAGCCTACCCTTGTTAGAGGGTAGCTATTTTCATACGGCTATGTTAGAGCCAGAGAAGATAGATACATACAACGTAATGGATGTATCTAGTAGAGCCACTAAAGGTTTTAAAGAATATATCAAGGAAAACAGTCTTGATCCATACGATGTGCTACTTACAAAAGAAGTAGATAAGATAAACACATGGGTTGATGCTATGAAGTCTAACTTTGAAATGTTTACAGATATATACGCAGATGGTAATCAATATGAGCAACCTGCAATAGCTACCATATTTGGTATGGAGTGGAAAGGTAAGGCAGATATAATTACAGACACCAAAGTAATTGACATCAAAACTTCAGGAAATTCAGATAAATTTAAGTGGAGTGCTAACGATTACAATTATGACAGCCAAGCATATTTATATGAGCAGCTGTTCGGTAAGCCTGTAGAGTTTTACATTATAGATAAAACTACACTAAAGCTCAAGATAGCTACACCTTCTGCAGAAACCATTTTAAGAGGTAGAGAGAAGGTTTTAAAAGCTATAGAGGTATACAAGACGTTCTTTGCTGAAGATTCAGCAGAAGACATTACACAATACATAGAGCGTGAAGAGTTTTAAAACTGTTCACACTCATCATCTTACGGAGTCAGATGTGCTGCTCCAACTCAGCACTCAACCTTAATACTATAATTATGTCACAAGACAAAGTATTTGCAGACGGATTTCTCTTCAAACGTAGAGAAAACGCACCAGAGTTCGTAATTGGTAACATCAGCGTAAAAGTTGACGATGCGATTACGTTTTTAAACAACAATCAAAAAAATGGATGGGTAAACCTAAATGTGCTTAATAGCAAGGGAGGTAAACCTTACATTGAACTTGATACTTTTGTACCAAAGAAAAGGGTGAACGGAACAGATACTGCTCCTAACCAAGCGCCTGTACAAGAGGCAGACTTGCCATTCTAACCAATCATGAAGATAGGGGGGGTTCGTGGTTGACTCCCCCCTTATTTTCTCTTATCTATGTTGAAAATGTCAATTATTTTCCTTAGATATGGCAAAAAAAAATAAATTTAATATAATTATATAAAAGAGTATATAGTAAAAAAAAATCGACATGGAACAAAATCAAGTTACTATATTTAGAAACATAAAAGACACCTCTACTCCTTTCTTTAGGGATATAGAATCTATCCTAGTAAGGATTAAAGAGGGAACTTCTAAAGACTTAATAAAACAAATACGTTCTGAGAAGAACAAAGAAGTGAGGCAAGAGCTTAAGAAAAATCTACCTGCAATATGTTTCTCTGGAATGTTTAACAAGAGAAACGATGACAGTATAACTCAGCATAGTGGGTTTATATGCTTAGACTTTGATGGTTATAAGACTAAAAAAGACATGATGTCTGAAAAAGAAAGGCTATCAAAAGACAGATACACTTATTCGGTATTTATATCTCCAAGTGGAAACGGACTCAAGGCTTTAGTTAAGATACCTAAAGAACCAAATAATCATAAGAATTATTTTATGTCTTTAGAAAGGTATTTCAATTCACAATATTTTGATAAGACAAGCAAGAATGTATCAAGAGTTTGTTATGAGTCTTACGATCCCTTGATATATGTAAATGAGAATTCTAACTTATGGGATAAGATAGAGGAACAAGAATACAAGGTGGTTGATAAGTATTCGTCTAGACCAACAATACCTGTTACTGATGAAAACAAGATTGTAGATATCTTAATGAAGTGGTGGACAAAGAAATATGGGATGGTTGATGGCGAAAGAAACAATAACATATACATACTTGCGGCAGCCTTTAATGATTATGGAGTCAGTAGGTCTTTGGCTGAATATATTATGTCTCAGTTTCAATCTAATGATTTTAGCTTATCAGAAATTAAAACAACTATTAACTCAGCTTACTCTCAAACTCAAAACTTCGGTTCAAAGTATTATGAAGATGAAGACAGAGTAAACCAGGTTAGGATGAAATTAAAACGTGGAGTATCAAAAAAGGAGATACGTCTTCAGTTAGCGGAATCCCAAATTGAAGACGCAGTAATTGACTCAGTCATTACTTCGATTGAAGAAGATGAAAGCGAAAAAAGATTTTGGAGTAAGAGCGAGAAAGGGGTTATAACAATAATACATTATTTGTTTAGACAGTTTTTAGAAGACCATGGGTTCTTTAAGTTTTGCCCAGAAGGAAGCAAGCACTTTATATTTGTGCGTGTTACAAATAATTTAATCGACCACACAACTGAAGAAGAGATAAAAGACTTTGTTCTTGGTTATTTAGAAGACCTAGATGATATGTCTGTATACAACTACTTTGCAGATAAGACTAGGTTTTTTAGGGAAGAGTTTTTATCACTACTTGGAACTGTTGATGTTTATTTTATTGAAGACGACAAAGACACGGCCTACCTTTACTACAGAAACTGTGCTGTTAAAGTAACAAAGGATAAGAAGACAACAATTGATTATCTTGATTTAGGTGGCTATGTTTGGAAGGATCAAGTTATTGATCGTGACTTTGATATGTGTGACTCATTTGACTGTGATTACAAATCATTTATAAAAAATATTTCAGGAGGCGACAAACAAACTATACTATCTATGAGAAGCACGATAGGGTATATGTTACATGCATATAAAAATCTTTCTTATTGTCCTGCAATAATATTAAATGATGAGGTCATATCAGAAAATCCTGAGGGGGGTACAGGTAAAGGCCTGTTTATTAACGCACTATCTCAAATGAAAAAGCTAGTTGTTATTGATGGTAAGGCATTTAATTTTGAGAAGAGCTTCGCATATCAATTAGTAAGTGCAGACACACAGATACTTTGTTTTGATGATGTTAAAAAACATTTTGATTTTGAAAGATTGTTTAGTGTTGTTACTGAGGGACTTACGCTTGAAAAGAAAAACAAGGATGCAATTAAGATACCATTTAGTAAATCACCAAAGGTTGCAATCACCACAAACTACGCTATAAAGGGTAGAGGTAATTCTTTTGAGAGAAGAAAATGGGAGTTAGAATTTTCTCAGTTTTACACAAAAGATTTTACACCATTAGTTGAGTTTGGAAAGCTTTTATTTTCTGAGTGGAACGAAGATGAGTGGTGTGCTTTTGATAATTATATGGTTGAAAATCTAATGTTCTATCTAACAAAAGGCCTTATAAAAGGTAACTTTAAAAATCAAACTGTAAGACATTTGTCAGCTGATACTTGTCACGAGTTTGTAGAGTGGTGTGGATTGTTTGATAATGATTACGTTAACGAGGCAATAAGGTACGATGAGAAAATTTATAAGAATGATTTGTACTTAGAGTTCATTGCAGATAATCCTGACTTTGCTCCTAAAGCTAAAAGAACCATATCTAGAACTGAGTTTTATAGATGGCTGAATTCTTTTGCTTTATTCAAGACAGGTCAAAAGCCAGATGATGGTAGAGACTTAAACGGAAGATGGATTGTATTTCTAACCGACAAAACAAAAAAGAAAAAAGATGAAGGAAAGTTTATATTCTGATTTTAAGTGGTGTATTGAAAACGATTTTCAAGTTTACATACAACCATTGAATAATAGCGGTGAATGCAAGATAGCAATACGAAAAGGAGGCATCTCTACAGAGGGGAAGCCTTCAAAGTATTGTAAAGAAAAAGGTTTAACTTTATACAGTAAAGAAACTCTTGGTACTGTAACGTATAAAACACAAAAAAAAGCGTCAGAACAATTACCAAAAGTTTATCGATACTTAAAAAAAACTTATGGAGATATTTGATCAACAAGATGAAATACATTGGGGAATGTTAAATTCCTACGACATAGTGGTTTATAAAGTGCCTTTTTCTGAATTGTCATTCACGGACTTCAGCTTCTTCATTCATGACATTACAAAGCCTATAACAACAAAAGTTGTAGATGATTTAATGTATTACTTTGAAGAGGTTGAAGACTACGAAAAATGTCAAGTACTTAAAGAAATAAGACACGAATATGATTCAATTTAGAGATTACCAACAAAACATAATAGACAAGGGAACACAAGTGCTACTGTCTAAAAAGTTTTTATACTTGTCTATGGAAGTTAGGACAGGTAAAACACTTACCTCATTAGGAATAATAAATAAAGTGATGAGTGTGAACAATGTGTTGTTCATCACGAAGAAGAAGGCGATAAGTAGTATTGAAAAAGACTACGAGCTTTTAAATCCAAGCTACAGTATTCAAGTAATTAATTATGAATCTCTGCATAAGGTAGAGCCAAAAGGTTGGGATGCTATTGTATGTGACGAAGCTCACGGCATGGGTGCGTTTCCAAAACCTAGCAAACGAGCAAAGCAAGTTCGTGATTTAATACGCAAAAATAATTGTTACGTTATTTTGCTATCAGGTACACCAACACCTGAGAGTTACAGTCAAATGTATCACCAGGTGTATGGTATACCAAACAATCCTTTCAATAAGTATTCAAACTTTTATAAGTTCGCTAGAGATTATGTTAGAATAACCACTAAAAGAATTGGTGGTTTTATGGTTAATGATTATTCAAATGCGAAGGATATTATAATAGATGAGATGAAACCTTATACAATTTCATACACACAAAAAGAAGCAGGCTTTGAGTCTTCTATTAAAGAAAAAGTTTTGTTTGTAGATGCGCCAGATAAGATACACTCACTATGTTCTAAGCTAAAAAAAGATTTAGTAGTTGAAGGTTCTGATGAGGTTATACTTGCAGACACAAGTGTAAAGCTTATGCAGAAGTTACACCAAATGTATAGTGGTACTGTTAAGTTTGAAAGTGGTAACTCTATGGTGTTAGACTTGTTTAAAGCTCAATACATATACGATAATTTTTGTTGCAATAAAATAGGGATATTCTACAAGTTTAAAGAAGAGCTTAATGCCATTAAAGAAGTTTATGGAGACCAAGTATGTACAGATCTTGAAGAGTTTAATGAAACAGATAAATCTATAGCCTTACAAATTGTATCAGGGCGTGAAGGTATATCCTTACGAGAAGCTAAGTATTTAATATATTATAATATAGACTTTAGCGCTACAAGTTATTGGCAGTCTAGAGATAGAATGACTACAAAAGAAAGACTTGAGAATGAAGTGTTCTGGATTTTTACTGAAGGTGGTATAGAAAGTAAAATATACAAATCAGTAAGTAAGAAAAAAGATTATACTTTAAATCATTTCAGACGAGATTTATTAACTTTATAATTAATTAAATGATAGTTAAATTAGACGATTTAGAGGTAGAGCTGTGCGAATATATAGGCAAATTAAGATCTAAAACAGCAAGGTCAAACAACGTAATTGATGCTAAAATGGGAAAACAAAGTGGAGAGCAGGGCGATATTCAAGGGTTCAAAGCTGAGTACGCTTTTGCTAAAGCTAATAATTTATTTCCAGATTTTGGATTATCACCAAGAAGTGGTAGCGCTGATGGAGTAACGAGAAACAATAATCGTTATGACATAAAATCTACTCACTACAAAAATGGAAACCTACTGTCTACATTAAAAGTAAATCAAGATATAGATATTTATGTTTTGGCGTATGTAAACAAAAACATTGTGGATTTTGTGGGCTGGGCTACCAAAGATGAGTTAATAAAAGAAGAAAACATAAAAAATTTAGGCCATGGTGATGGTTATTTTTTAAGTAGAAATAAACTAAATAAAATATGAGATTTATAAAATTTTTATTAATTTGGATTAGCCAAAACCTGGCAGTACCTTTTTGGGTAGTCGGCCATATTCATTTATCAATACACGATTTTCATGATGTTATTGAAATATGGTCATCAATAAGCATGAACCTAATAGTTTTTGTAGGTTTCATGTATGATTATGAAAGCCGAGATGACTGAACAACAAATACAAGCTAAAAGAATTAAGGAGTTAGAAGCCGAAGGCTACTATGTAATCAAGTTAGTTAAAACTAATAAGAATGGAATTCCTGATCTTATAGCTATACCACCTAATTGTGGTGTATTATTTTCAGAAGTAAAAAAGCCAAAGGGCAGGGTGTCTGCTCTACAAGAATATAGACTTAAAGAATTAGAAAAACATGGATGTAAAACAGAAGTATACAGAGGAGGAATTTGAAATAGATGAGCATTTTATTCAGCAGATGCAAGAATTTAAAGGAGGCGCATCAATAAAAATTGCAAGCCTAGTTGATAAGATGTATGGGATTGAATCAACCAAAGGACAGATTAAAAACAAAACAGGACATGTAAACATGGATAACAATGAGCCTGTGTTTTTTGCTATAGATTATTATAGAGATGATGAAGGGCCTATTGTTCTTGTTGATGTATACAATATAGAAGTAGACCAATATCTAGATTCAATTAACGCTAATATAAATATAAAATGAAAAGAGGAGAACTGTTTGACTACGTTATAGATGCTGTTGAATATTCTTCAGGCATTAGAAACATAAAAGAAAAGACCAGACAAAGAGAGTTCGTTGATGCAAGGCGAATTGCTTATCATATTTTAAGAACCCTGCATGGATTGCCGCTGCAGGCAATAGCAACTGAGTTTAATAAAAACCATGCGTCAGTTATAAATGGACTAAGAGATGTAGAGTTTTTAATTAAAACAGATTCTTATTTTAAAGAAACATATGATAGAACTTTAAAGCAGCTTGCTAGGGGAAATTTTAGAAAAGAACAAATATTAAAGGAAATAAAAGAACTACAAGAAGAGTTTTTAACAATAAATTAAGACAATATGGAGTATAAATATAGTGATATCGAAAAAGTATTAGAATTTAAAACTTGGTCAAACAAAAGAAAAATAGACGAGTTATTTAGAATTGATTGCGAAATGTATACAAATCTAGGGACTGATTCCACTAAAACAGAACGAGAAAAGGTAAAAGCGAAGTCTAAAGCTATTTATAAGACTGTAGCAAAAATAGATGCTTCTGTAGGAAAACACTTATTGCTTAGCATGGACTGATTTTTTTGTGTATAACTTTTAGTATTTTTTTAAAGAAATATTTGTAATTTTAGGAAACACCATTACAAATGTCAATACACAAAAACAGTAGGAACTCAATTAACTTTATCAATCTGTTGATGAAAAACATCAACAACCTAACCGATGACATATACGAATCATTGATGGATGAGGACTATATTTCTTTGAATGCCTCAATCAGGGAGCTTCAGTCTGTTTTGCGTGAGACGCAAAAATTAACAGAAGATGAAATATAGACCAAGGTTAAGTGATGTAGAGTATGAGTTAATTAAGAAACACAGGGCTTTACAAAAAGAATGCGAACTAACAGGCATTCCAATGAAAGATGTCGATCATTATTGGCATAAAGGAAAACACTTCTCATTACATGTAAAAAACAAAGGAGTATCTCCAGAAGAGCTTAGAGATGATATTATAGCAGCGATGGATAAGCATTCTCCTAGCTATAAAAAAATCAAAAGAAAAAAATGCGAGAATGGACACCTGCTAGTTATAGATCCTGCAGATATACATATAGGAAAGCTTTCTTCTAGTTTTGAGACAGGTGAAGATTATGACTCGCAAATTGCAGTCAAAAGAGTTAAGAAAGGCGTAAAAGGAATACTAGAAAAATCAAACGGATTTAATATAGATAAAATACTTTTTGTGGGAGGAAACGACATACTTCATATCGATACTCCTAAAAGAGTTACTACAGCAGGAACTCCACAAGATACACACGGAATGTGGTATGACAATTTTCTTACGGCTAAAAAACTTTATGTAGATATACTAGAAACATTAATAGGTGTAGCAGATGTACACTTCGTATACAATCCAAGTAACCACGATTACATGTCTGGTTTTATGTTGTCAGACTCAATACAGTCTTGGTTTAGAAAGTCCAAGAACATTACATTTGATTGCAGCATAGCTCATAGAAAAGGTTTTGTTTATGGAAAAAACCTAATAGGAACTACTCATGGAGATGGAGCTAAACTAGCTGACCTTCCATTAATAATGGCTAATGAGTTTTCTCAGGAGTGGGCTGAAACAAAACATAGATATGTATACACGCATCACGTTCATCACAAACAAAGTAAAGACTATCACGGAATCACAGTAGAGTCTCTTCGTTCTCCAAGTGGAACAGATTCTTGGCATCATAGAAACGGATATGGTGTAGGAGGTGTTAAGGCTGTAGAAGGTTTTGTACACTCTAAACAACATGGACAAGTAGCAAGATTAACACATATATTTTAATTATGAAAAAAGAAAAATGCACTAAAATATCCGCATGGATAATTGTACTTATGGCGACATATTTTATTTGGTCTAATATTTATAGACTCATATTTTAAATTAAATTAAAATAAAGAAACAAATGATTAAACCAGAATGGCTCTTTATGGATAAGGCTAAACAAAGAAAAAAAACTCCAGTTTATACAGGAGTATTAATGTATTTTCCAGACGCTATAAAAGAAATAGCTAAATGTAGTTATGCAGGACAACAACAACACAATCCTGACCTTCCATTACATTGGGACAGAGATAAGTCAGGAGACGAATTAGACGCCCTTACAAGGCACTTAATGGAATGTGGTACTGTAGATACAGATGGAATAAGACACTCGGCTAAAGTAGCTTGGAGAGCCTTAGCTAACCTACAAAAAGAAATAGAAAATGAAAGATCATATTAAAGAACAAATACTAAAAGAAAAATACAAGCCAAAGCCTAATTATAATTTGATAAGAAAGCTTCAACAGCTTCTAGATAAGAAAAAAACCTAAAGGTTCTCTAGCTCTTTTTCTAGAGCCTTTAATTCTTTTTCTATATTTATCTCGTCATAACTCTTAGGCGCTTTGTTTCTTTTTTGAAACTCTTTTTGCTTCATAAATCTGTTGTATTCTTTAATATCGTAAAACTTTAATTCTTCTAAAGTAAAAGGTTTAACCTTGTCGCCTTCTTTAAATTCTTCTTCTAAAAACCCTTTTCTTATATCTCTATAGAAAGGAACCCCTCCAAAGATGTTGGCCATTTCAATAGCTGTTCTGCTTGAAAATAATTTATCTAAATTTTCTTGTCTACTTTCCTCTGTTGCATTATTAGCGTATCTAAGGCCTAGTTTAGCAACTCTTAGCGCTGATTTTGCGTAAGGATTAAAAGGACCAGACAACTGAAGCAATGTAGCTTCTTCTAAATTTCTAGCAGCATTCGATGGGTTTATAGTGGCGTACACAAGACCATGTTGCAAGCCATTATATTCTTCTTCTGACCTTAGCCCAACTTCGTATCCATACTCTTTGTTTAAAGACTCTATAGCAAAGTTTAATGGAATCATCGGTATGTTTCCAGTTACACCTCTTGAAATTAATGATGTAGCAGCTCCCACGACCTGTCGAAAACCTAGTTCTTCATAATCTGTATCGTCTTCATCTCCAATACCTAGCATTCCAAACATTGCTCCGTTTAGATATCTTAATAGCATTACATACATAGACATTCTAACTCCAACTCCTGCTAATGTTGATGCGCCCCTAACTACTCCTAACTGACCTTGTCCTGCCATTGAGGCTACCGCTTGTCTAGCCGTTGCATATTCATTAAGACTAAATCTAGACATATATCCATTTACCATTCTGTAAAAGTTCATCATGCCTTCACTATCTTGAGCTTGATTTTTTAGCACCGAAGAAAATGGGTCATTGGATGTTGCAGCCATAGTCACGTTTTGATCTGCCTTGTTCGTTGCTTTTTGAATTGCGTCTTTATACTTGTTTATGTAGTCTGAATCGTTTTCAGCTATTTTGTCGAAGTCTACTTTTGAACCTGTTTCAGCTTTAAATGTTTTTGCAAAAGTACCAAACCATAAAGGCCTAGATATGTATTGGTCAGGTTTTGTTACTAATGTCTCCCCTATTTTTGATACAGCTTTTGGAACGTGCTTTATTCCTGTGTTTCTTACAACATATTCTACTGTTTGACCTACGCCACCTTTAGCTCTAGGTGACGATTTCTTTTTCGTAATTCCTTGAGAATCTGCTTTTGAACCACCTAATTGCTCGTCTGAATATAATTTTGTGTTTTGCGTGGATGATACATTCTCGACAACAGCCCTTCCTTTATTAGTCATAGAAAGCTTTCCATATGTCGTAGACCCTATAGCAAATTCTCCAGGCGCTGCTAATGCTGCGAAAGCAAGGTTAGAAGCATATTCAGCTCCTGCCCTTGGAACAGACGCTAATGTTGAATAGTAGCCAAGCGTTCTAGCATTGTTGAGTAGCTTGCCACCTAACACCGTGCTACTCATGTTGTTTGTAACCACGTTGTTTAGGGCCTCGCTATAAATTTTGTTTAAATCTAATACAGCCTCATTAAGTTGGTCTTGCTGTTCGTCTGTTTTAGACTCATCATTTTTTGTCATATTCTTTAAAGCAGCCATTGATTGTCTAGTGGTAGATATCTCATTACTCATAAAATAATCCATACCTGTATTTCTAGTTGCTCTTAAAGCAGTTGTTATAGGATCAAAGTCTATGGCTGTTGCTCCTGACCTTGCAAAAGACGTGCTTGATTTTGTCCCTGGTTTTAAGCTTAAAAAATTTATTGCATTTTGAAAATTAGCATCGTCTCTTTCCTCACCTTTATAATCCGCCTTGTGGTGGACATAATTATTTACCAAGTCAAGCTCATTACCTCTAACAATTCTAGTTGCATAAGATTGAAGCTCTCCTAGTCCTGAATAAACCCCTTGTAGCAAACCTAATGCTTTTTTGGTTTTTGTAGACATAGCATCCTCCATCTTTTTGAGGGATATCTGCCCATCTTCACTATATTCTTGTGCTATTTTATTAAGTATAGCTATACTATTTTCATTATACTTGCTAGCTTTTTTATCAGAATTATATCTAGCTATAGTGTCTTCTATAAACTTTATTGCTGGGTTTGTACCTTTTTTGTTTGGATTAGACTCGTATTCTAGCTGAAGCAAGTATGTTGTTAATTCAAATCTTCTTTTTACCGATTGATTTATACCTTCTTTTCTACTAGGTGCTATTAAAGACTCTATTGCGTCAATAATGTCAGTCTGTCCGTTAATCCAATTTTTAAATCTAGCGTGCGCTTGTGCAGTAGGTCGTATAGCATTTTCATATATAGTATTGTTTTTATAGTTCCCAAACATTTGATCCATCACACTTAGTGGGTTTGACCTAATCATTTGACCTCTAATACCCACTTGTTTAGCAGCTCTTGAAGAACCAAATCCAACCTTTCCTAATCCATTTTTTACACTAGCAGCTGCATACTGTCTCATTGTAGAAAGCTTTCCTTTTACTGTAAACATTTTATCTAAAATAGGCTTCATATTGGTAGACCTATCATTAGCAGCTACCTTTTGTGCTATGTTGTTTGTGAAGTGCGTGTAAAACCCTTCGGACATGTTGTCTAAATATACATCCAACTGAGACAGTTCTTTCCCTGTAAGCATAGCTAACTGACCTTTGTTTAATCCTCTTAAAGTTCTAGGGCCTACACTTTGTTCTAAAGAAATTTTGCTTAGATTATTTAAGTTTACGTTTCTAGATTTTTTAGCAGTATTGTTTATAAGCTTTTGTCTATTCTCTGCATAATCATTTAACTCTTGAACAAGCTCTGAGTTGTTCTCGTTTTCTGCTGAGTTTACTTTGTCAACAAGAATCTCCAATGTCCCTGAGTCTAATGAGTCTAATTTATTTTGTATAAAATCAGAGTTTTCTTCTATAATAGTTTCACCGCTTACCTCTGGATTTAGTATGTTATCTACTGCCTGTTTATCTTTTGCCGTTGATACTTTTTCAACTATATTTTGCTCTGTTTTTATTTTTGGAGCTAACGAATTAAGCAGGTCATTTGCTTCTTTAACCAACTCATTGTCTAGCTTTCTTTTTGGGTCTCTTTTAGTTACTTTTTGCAAAAACTCATTATATGCTTTTATTTCAGCTGAACTTAAGTCAGTTGTAGGAGTTAAAATTATTTGAGATATAGCTCCGCTTAAGTTTCCATTATCTCCATACTCACCTTTATTTACTTTTTTTGTAGCTCTCGTTTTTAGCTTATTTGCTATATCTACATCATTTGCAAAATCTGCATCAGAAAATACCTTCTCTACATATTGCTCAACCTTTTTAACAGCAGCAGGATTGTCTAAATTTAAGTTAGGGTTGTTAACTTTATTTAAAACAGCTCTAAGTTGAGCGGCAGTAATTTTACCCTTTCTTTTTTTAGCATAAGCTTTTATTCCATCATTAAGACTTTTTCTTTTCTGCTTCAAATCCATTTTCTTTTCTCGAGCAGATTGATTCCATGCTTTCCAAAATCTTTTTCTTTGTGCATTTTCTTTTTCAGGCTTGGCCATGTCTTGATTGGTAGTGCTTTTGGTGGAAGCTAATATGGCCTTATATGTATCGGCTGTAACAGTTTGACTATTTGTTTTAGCAATGGCCTCTACTTCAGCTTGAACATCAGCCTGAGAGCCTGCGTATAAATCTATATCTGCATTGCTGAACTCTTTATCTCCTCTAGCAATTTTGATAGCTAAAGCTCTTTCTCGTGACTTATCTTTAGGAATGTTCTTTTTCTTTTGTGCAATTGCTTTGTCAATAGCTTCTTGATTTTCAGCATAAAATTGAAGGGCATCATCAGAAAACTGAGTAGTTCCATCTTGCTCAATAATTCTATTAGCAAAAGACTCAACCTTGTTGTTCACACTCATCACCTCTTTTTCGCTAGAGGTTTCAGCTATCTGTTCAGTATCTGTCTGCGTAGTCGTGTTGCTAGTTTGGTCGGTTTCCGTTTCCGTTTCGGTGTCACCCTCTGGGGTAACGCTTGATTCAACGTCTCCTTCTCCCACTTGTCGCAGTCCCACTTCGGACTCTGCCCCATCTTTTTTGCTTGCTGCATCATCTGGTAACACTTGCTTCTCTGTGCTTGGCTCTTGAATGGCATCTTCTTGTTTTTTATCGGTTTTTAAATCTTTTTTAGTTAGGTCTGTATATTCTAACTTTTCGTCTACATCCATTATGCTAAAGTTATCTATAGCTCTTTGAGTTATAGCTCCATCATCTATGGTGTAGTTTTTTTCTCCCCTATCTTCTGCCTCTTTTTTAAGTTCTTTTGCAGCTTCGTCTTTTAATTTTAGCTTACCTTTTGCATTGACATAATCAAATTGAGTTCGTGTTGTTATTTCATTTCTCAGTTCTTGTATTTTTTCATCTATCTCTGGATGAAATGATTTATCTCTTTTCTTTTTTAACTGCTCTTGTTTTTGAATTTCGTTAATTGACTGCATTACAACCAATGAAGTTTCAGGACTCAGGTTTGTGGGTATGCTGTTTATGGTATTTACATAGATATCAATGTCTGACAACAAGTTAGAAACCTGCTCTTCGGAATATACGCCTTGAGTTACCATACTGTTCAAAAACTCTTTTGTCTTATCTACATCTTGAGACAAACCATGTAGAGCTTCCAATCTGTCAATTGCGGCTGCACCTGGATTAAAATTAGCTTTAATAGATTTAGATGTGGATGATGCAAGATCACCGCCAAAAGGCATTATAAGCCCTGCAAGCCCTGCTAATATTGTGGTATTAGTGTATTCAGCACCTGTTATGGTGTTGTTCATTATTTCTTTCCTAGCAACTTCATTTACATTTTCTGCAATTACAAAAGCTTGACCTGCCTGTTGCACGTTTTCTTGAAATATTTCTTTAACACTTTCTTTTACATATACAGGATAATTTTGAACTACTTTTTGTTGTATTCTTTTGAAGTAAGCGTTAAGGCCTTTCTCTCCTCCTTTTTCATAAGCATCTACAAGTCCTCTTGTTAACTTTTCAGTTCCTTTTTTACCAAAAATTTTATTCATAGCTACTGTCTGTGTAGATATTGGTGCTGTTAATGAACCTAAAGCAAACCCCTGCGCACCTGCTTTTTGTCTTAGCTCTACTGCTGTAGCCTGATCAATTCCGTTTGCAATAGCTTGGTCATATGTACTACTAGCTAAATTTGTAGAAAACAATGTTCCCTGAGCAATCATAGCAGATGCTGTAGTGCCTTTCATTGGTATACTAGATAATCCACTTACAACTTTTCTACCTTTATCAAAATTACCTAGAAGAGCAGCTCCACCTCTACCTACGTTTCCAACACCACGAGTAAGAGCTATTTGTAATAGCATGTCACTTGCTATTCCTGTAGTCGCTATTACTGTACCTGAACCACTAAAGCTTTTAAATTCTTTATCGCTTTGAGCAACTTCTCTTCTTATGGAGTCAGCCATTGCTTCAGTCAAAACGTTTGTAACATTTTTCTTTATACCTAAATCATATATCTGACCTCTTTCATCAATACCATATTCTCGACCATTGTAAAAGGCTTTTTTTCCAGAAGCATAAGCATACCTCATAAAATCATCTCTCTCTAAATCATCTTGAGCATCTCGCATTCGTATTTCATCAGCCACACTATTCATTCCAATAAGTCCATAAGTGCCTTTTGAAAAGCTATGTATTCTATCTTCTACAGAACGCCAACCTTGTTTTACCGATTGTGTAAACCAAGGGTTCTCTCCATCTAAATATCTCTGATAGTTTTCTTGATTTTCAATATCTTGGTTTTTTAGTTTAGCAGTTAATGATGGAAACTGTTTTTCAATATAATCAGCCATAGCTATATCATCAACTCCTGTACTGAAGTTTAGCTGAACACCATCTAAAGAAGGGTGTCTACCATTGTTATTTGATTGATAATCTAAAATTTGAAACTCTACATTTCTTTCTACTTGCTTGTTTATGTAATTTGTTAAATACTGAGCTTTTAATCTTTCAGCTGCAAGTGTTGGATTGTAGTTTCCTGAATAGTCATGAAACCGACCATCTTCAGCTATGGTTTCGTCATCAAGAAGCTCCATATACCTGTCCATGTATCCTTGTTCTTTCAAATACCCATCGAAATCTTTTATATTAAATCCTTTAATTGATTTTAAATTTTGAGTATCATACATCATATGTATGTCAGAGTCCTCAAACCCTGTTGGCGTAAAATCATCTTCCACAAGCTCATACTCTTCATCTGTTACAAAGTTAGGGTCATCAGGTCTATTTAGTATAGCGCTTAATTCTTCGGCTGTTGCATTTGGATTTTCATCTTGTAGTCTTTTACTCTCTGCATCATAAGCTATAATTTTTTTTCTTATAGACTCTTTTTTTTCAAAATCTCCTTCTGGAGCAACAAATTCCACCAAATCAGAAGACTCTTCAAAAGCGTGCGTCTTGTCTAGTCTTTGGTCTGTTATTTTTTGTTTATAAGACTCAGGAGATTCGACTGCTAAAGACTGAAGTTTTTTAATGGCATTTTTATTTCCACGAAGAGCATCGTCAATAAGTTTTTCACTTATAAACCCTTGCTCTAAAGCCTTTGAAATATTAAAGTCGGAAAGAAATTTTGATTTCAATAAAGGGTCAACTTCTCTTGATTGCTCTCGCATCATTCTAGCCCTTGCAGAAGCACCTGGGTTTAAACTAGACTCTGTAGCTGTGTCAACCTGCATTAAAGAGTTTAAGTCATCTTGTAGGTACTCAACCTCTTCAGGTAACTCAACGTCTTCAGGAACGCCTGTATCTTCTTGGTTAGGCGTTTGTGTTTTTTCTTCCACGGAAGAATCCAAGGAGCCAGGTTGACTTTCCGTTTCGATAGTGGATTCCGTAACTTCCGTTTCCAAATTTGAATCTGAAGTGTCGTTTGAATTTTTTTTTTCACCGAATCCTACTAATATAGAAAAATCAGATATATCTTTTGTATATCCTTTTGATTTGACATACTCAAAATTATCATTTAAAACTTCATCATCCGAAGATATCAGCTGCTGAAATTCCTGTATAGATTTGCTATACCCCTTTGATTTGGCTCTTTCGTATAAATCTTGTAATACCTCTTGATCCATTTAGTTTTATTTATCTTTGTAAATTACGCCTGATGATGATGTTCCTTGTATTTGTTCTCCAGATAAAGCTCTATCTAGATTCTCCATTAACCATTTATGATTATCTGATGTATAACCTACGTTTTTGTATTTTACTCCATCTATAGTTATGCTTATCTCATCTGTTCCATCCATATTAGATAAGTCATCAAAACTTACTTTTATATTAGGTATATCCCCATACCTTGCACGAGCCTTATCAACTACAACCTGAGCTTTAGCTGCCATCTCACCTTCATCATCTTTTTCAATATATTGAGAAGCGTATGTAATATCATTTCCATCTTTTCCAATAGCTAATTTACCCAAACCTCCGTAACTTTCTTTAGGAGTTTCAAAGTTTTCAAAATCTTTTATATCCTGACTTAGTGGGTCTCCAGCTTTATAATCAGATTTATTAGCATATGCTTCTGCAGGGTAACCAAGTTCAGCAGCAAATAACTTACCGACATCAACAGCATCTCTATCCTTACCAAGAGGAATAGGCGCTGTTTTTGTTCCGTCTGCTTTAGTGAATATCACTTCGTCAACTGATCCTTCATCAGCAGGGTCGGCTTTATTTATCTCAAAATTAACTACATTAGGGTTTTCCCTGACTATAGCTTCTAAGCTATCTCTATTACCTGTTCCAACTACTTGGTCAATTAACTTAAAGGTACTATCCTTTTTGTCATCTCCTGGCTTGGGGTCTTTTTTCTGGAATTCACTTCTCTTAGTTCCTTTGTCGGTAATGTCTTTCTTTAGTGCTGCGTATACACTTGTTCTAGCTATATTTTCAGCCGCTTCTCTATCTTTTGGTTCAAGTTCAGGAACTATTTGTCCATTTGCTGATGTCACTAGTTTTATATATTTACTTTTAGTACCTGTTTGTTGATTTCCAGAAGCATCTGTCCATGTATATGTAACCGTTTCCTTTTTTTGAGCATCTGTCAATCCATCCCATTGAGCCACATTAAGAGGTATAGATTGTTGCGACTGAGGCCCATTATCAGAAAGTATACTCACTATCCTGTCTGGAGTTGAAGTTAAGGTAGACACACCATCGTCAATCATAGCTTTTAATTGTGGGTTTGCTCTTTGATTGTCCTCTATAGTACCAAGCAATAAACCGTTTTTTGACATTGTGTCAAAAGTTTGCCCCAACGCAGTATTAGGCCCAACAACGTTCATTACATTTGTTTGCAAATCAAGTCTATCAGCCCTTTGATTTCGACCTCTGTCAAAACTAAGAACACTCATGTCTTTCAGTCCGTCAATAGGAATTGGATTTCCGTCTGCGTCTTTTATTAAAACTCTAGTCCCTGTAAGCTCATCAATTTCTGTTTTATAAAAAGTTACTTTAGCCATTCCGTTCTCTCCAAAAGTAACATTGGTGAACTCAGGATTACCCATTCTGCTCTGAAGGTCTTGAAGCGAAGCCTCATAAGCCCCTGATGCAGGTGGAACATATATTGGTTTACCTTGTGCGTCTAACTTTTGAGAACCATCTTCGTTTGTTTCGTAATAACCTTTTGACCTTTTTAGTGTTTCTTCTCTTCTTTTTGCATAGTCATTTATTTGATTAGCTAAAATTTCAAAAGATTGTTTTCCGTTTTCTTGAAATATTAAGTTGTCTTCAGGCTTTATCATTCCTGCTTGGACTAAACCCATGTTTCCATAAAGCTGATCTTTATAGCTAGCGAGAGCTTTTAAAGCTAGGTCTCTGTCTGTCTTGTCTGATGGTAGGTTTTCGTATACTTCTTTTTCGGCTTCTCTGTACTTTGAAGCGGTATCTGTTTTTAGTTTTAAACGAGCCGCATCTATATTATCTTTCCAGGTTTTTACATCACCTGCAAAATCATCTATACCTTTTATTAGTGTGCTTTTATCGTCAACTCCTGTGTTTCCTTGAAGTATTGAAAACTTTGCTGCTTCTAATGCGTTACCCATATCTTATTAGTTTGTAAATTGACTTAATAAATTACCGAAAGAGTTGAAATCTCCGTATCCACCTAATATCTTATTAAAGTCAGCAATCGCTCCTGACTCTTTTTGTTGTTGCTCTTGCAAATACGCTTTGCCCTCTGGAGTTTGAAGGTATTGCTGCATAAGTGAATTCATATCAAGATTTGGTATACCTCCCACCGAAGGAAGCGATGTTGCTGAAGTCGTAGTCGGTGCTGCAGATGTGGTTGGCGCTAAAGTCGGCATTGCCCCTGTTTTTCTTATACTTCTAAGCTCGTTTCTTGACAGCCCCTTTACTTGGTCTAATGCAGCAGTTCTCGATAAAGCACCGCCTGATTTATCAACTAAAGCATCTGCCGCCTTACCTTGTGCGTTTTTTCCACCTGCCATTCCTCCAAAAGCTCCTATACCTATTTGTAAAGCGCTTACTCCTGCGTCTAAAAACGAACTTGTTGCTTGACCTTTTAAATCGTCTGCTTGTTTATTCAAAGCGTCTGCCTTAACTCCTGCTGCAGCTGCTCTATCATCCATAAGTGCCGCTATTTCTTCCGAAGACTTTTCATCTGCTGAAGCTCTAGCTAAATCTATATTTAGTTTTTGGTCAGCAAACTTTTCAGCAGTTTTATCGGTTTGCAAGTCTGTTGCTGCTTTAACTTTACCTGCTGTTGCAGCCACACCTCTTTGGTCGCCTTCTTGAGCTGCTTCAATAATAGTAGCTCCTGTTACGTTATCTTGTTGTAGTTTTCTGTCGTAAATATCTGTAGCTACTCTAACCTCATCTAAAAAGTTTTGTTCTAGCCTTGCTATAGATTCTTCTTCAAGTTGTTTCTTTTCTAACTCAAATCTTCCTGCCTGTCTTGCTGCTGTTTTAGCAGCGTCCCCTGCAAAAATACCTTTTGCTACTGAACTACCTACTGCTACTGTTGCCGCTGCTATTGTTGTAAATGCTGCCATATTATAATAATTTCATCATTTCTGCGTTATAAGTATCCGCCTTTATATATCCGTTTTCTTCATACGTTTTGATTAAAGAGTCATGCTTTAAAAGTGCATATCCGTATTTACATCCACTTAGCTTTAACGTATGACTTAACATGTTAACCAAAAAAGACAACGCTTTTTTTCTTTTTTTTCTGTCTTTGTACTCAATATTTGATATAATCCAATCACACCAACCTACTTTTGAGTTTGTAACATATATATATCCTGCACACACAGGTATGTCTTTATCGTACACTATAAAACCACCTTTAGCATTATCTGGAAGAAAATCTTTTGGAGGGGGTGTCCATCTCCAATCCTTCCACCATTTTACTAAAATGGATTCATAATCAGTTTCATTTAATTCTCTTACAGTAAATTCCATTTACGCAAAGATACAAATTCTAAGGAAAACTTTTGAAGACGTCTGAATCAACAGTAAAAAGCTCTACTGCAGAAGTGCTGTTGTTTGTTAGCTTAAACTGCATAAAATAACCAGTTGCTCCATATGACTCTGCCACGCTATTCTTTGTGGTAAATATTAAAGAACCCACAGGTATTGCTGAACCTAGTGGAGTAAAATCAACAGCATCTACAGAAACACTTCTTCTGTCAGGGCTAATGACTGTTATAGGGCCAACTCGCTCTATGTTGCCTCCATCTTTAAAATACAACAAATCTCCATAGTTTATGATATTACTGATAGATACTGAAAACTCTAAATCTATAATACCAGGTGACACACCTGATGTAGATACAAAAGCTCCTATTCCTTGTGTAGATCTTAAAGCAAAGTCTGTGCTATTTGGAACTCTTCTTATGAAAGCAAACCAAGCTCCTTCTTTTTGTTCAAAATATGTGTCATCTATCAGCCCTGTGCTTAAGTCTGTAATTAAACTGCAATCCCAAGAATCATCACTTTCAAGCTCAATAGTCTTAAATACTTTAACAGTTGTGGGTTCTTGATTGAACACACCTGTAAGTGTTGATGAATAATCTACGCCATAATATCTGTTTCTAATATTATTGGTATTATGTCTATATAAATTACCACCACTAAACGTATATAAAAATTGATTCATTCCTAATATAAAATCAGGCATGTAACTATAAAAAGAAGGCCATCCTTTTACTGATTCGCTAAATGTTAAAGTATAATTAAGTTCTGCTTCCATATGTTTTTTTTTAAGGGCCTACACAATTTTGTATACTGCTCACAACCCCTTGTGTTACTGTAATTACTTGATTATTATCCATCATATAGTTTTGGTCTGTAGCTCTATTTACCCCATCGTGGTCTAAAAACACAGGATTATTTACTACAGGATAAGCATTTGAATCTCCTTGAAATCTAGCAAAAAATAAGGTAGTATCTGTAGCCTGACAAAAATTACCTGCACCTATTGCTTTTCCTTGAAATGAAGGCAATGCCGCAGGGCATTCTACAGACAAGTTCCACCCTGTTCCTCCACAAGGCCCTAGTACTTGTATTGTTACATTTCCTGGCAATGCATTTGGTTTTGGCACTACCAATACACTAAATTCATTCATTCCACCTCTTACATCGTCTCCTGTATTTATAGTTATGCTTTGTGGTGATGGTGTGCCACCTATCCAACCTGTATTGTCATAACCATCAAAAAAGTTGTAATTAGCTGTGTTTGGTGAATTAGGAACACAATTGTCATTAGGATTTCCTAGTATTGTAAATGAATCTGCAACACCACTTGTTGATTGCCTGTTTCCGTCTGTAGGGCTAGACAGTCTATTATAATACACCCCATCATACAAAACTCTTATTCCGTCAGGAACACTTTGAGGACTGAAGTAAACGAGAATAGCACCTGTATCGTTGGAGGTACTTCCAACAGATATGTCTAATTGATATAAACCTGTTGCTCCAGCAGGGGGAGTTAAAGTTCCACCGCAAGGTATTCCACATATTTCGCATTCAAATAAAGGCCCTAAAAGTCCGTTGAGTTGAGTCCTATATTGTTCATTGTATTGATATACTCCGTCTGATGCTTTTATTGTTAAATGAATATCATCATATACAGCTGTTGCTGTGGAAAAACTTGACGAGTCTATGTATTTATTTTCTATACTTGGCATAATTTAATTTTTAAAATGGAGGTGGAGGTGGTTCTTCACATTCGCAGCACGCTTCCGATGGGCTTGCCACATCATAACAAAACTGCAATAGTGTTGGTTCTCTTAAATCCCAAACTAAATACAAATAATCCACTTGATTGCTATATGTAAAACTAGCTTGATATTCAGGAGCTGTACCTGTAATTGGTGTAGCTGTATTTAGTAAAGGTATTAATGTATTCAAGTCCGCTTCATCATAATTAACATTACTTAATAAATACTTAAACTTATCAGATGCAGGGTCAAACTCAAAAGTTTCACCTGGATTTTGCCTATTCCTCATTATTACTGTAGCACCTAAAGCAGGTAAAGCTCCAAATGAAGATGGCCCTGTAGTCTCGTTAAATAACGAAACTCCGTCTGCATCTAAGGTTAATATATTTGTACTATAAGGACTTAAGTCTGTACCTAAAGACCATCTATATCTACAAGTTGTTGTTAGGTTTACATCTCCTGCGGAGTTTATAACTATTTCTTTTACAGTAAGCTCTTGCGTTGCAGGACACTTAAATTCTATTTGAAATGAAGCAACACCATTAACAGGTGTAATGGTTATGTTTGCGTCCGAAGGATTGTTTAGTGTTTTATTGAAAGATACAGTACCATTCCCTGTAACGTTTTGACTTATTGCTATAGACCCATTCCATTCTACCGCAATATTAACATCTCCTGTGACATCATAAACTAAATCACATTGACCTATAATAGTGCTATAATTAACTACTAATTCATATTCTGTATTAGAATTAGATATATTTAACACATATCCACAGTCTCTGACGTTAGGTGGTTGAGGAAGTTTCTTCATATTAGAACTTAAAACAAACTCATTCATGTAGGGATCAAACCCTCCTAATTTTTGAGTCTCAAAAGAATCTAGAAATAAATCCCTAAACCAAGACCTCATACCTACTTCAGATATAACGCTTAATCGGTCTGCCTGAGCTGAACCTCCTTTTAGTTGTAAAACAGAATTTCTTTTTGCATCTGTAAAAAATACATCATAGCCATAAGAAGCAAAGCTTTCAGGGTTATTACTTATTCCATACTCTTCAATTCTTGCAATTTGAGTACCTAAAACCTCAGGCACAGATGTAATTGCCCCACCTGCAGCTGCATCCGAAAGTAAGTTTTTTCCTACAAGAACATAAGATATCTTATCTTCCTGCAAGGTAAGTATATCTGTTTGTCTTGCATGCATTTTTCTAATAGGCCCATATGATGTCTCTAATGTTTTAAAGTTACTTAGAGCCAAATTAAATTGATTTAACTTATTTAAGTTTGTTTCTTGATTAAAGACACCGCTATAAGTTATATCTGAAAATCTATGACTCTCCTTGTATTGTTCTTCAGATACTGAAGTAACCTTTTCTCCTAGCTCCACCATTGGCTTTATTAAGCCGTCTAAAACATGACTACTCTCTACTCCATTACCAAACGTATAACAATTAAAAAAACTTAAATCTATAATTGCAGGTTGACCTGCTGTTTGGTTTTGGTCTGCGTCAGCCGTTCCTGACATATGAAAGCCATTTACAATATCAAACGACTGTTCGTTTTCATAATACAATTCGTCATTTGTTTCTAGTGGCTCTGTTTCAAATACAGTTAATGTAGCCGCTCTTTCTATATCAACTATAACTCTATTATACGAGCCTCTTTTGTTGGGGCTACCACACTTCGGTGTTCCACTTTGGTAAACTAAATATAAATCGTTAGCGCCCCAAGCCCCAGGCGTTCCATTTGACTGAAAGCCCATATAGCTTTGACCACCTGATGCAAGATATGTACGGTATGGCTTTATATCATCGTATTGATTTTGTTGATTAATAGTGTCATCATTTCCTGTTGAAACTCCATTCGTTAAATTAATATTATCGCCTATATACCAATCATACAAGCTGTCAAAATCTTGTGAAGATGTAAATTTCTTTTTGTACACATAATATCTACTACCGCACTTACTTCCTCTACTTCTTCTGTTTGCTGCAATTTCTATATTTATTATTGACCCTGCAGGAATATCAAAAGGAATTCTATCTCCTGGATTAGCTTCATCATCAATCGAACATGAAACCGCAGAAAATGGATAATTATCTCCATCACTATCACCTAATTCTATTCTAGCATTTGGTGGCTTATTGGCTGCAAAGTTTGTAGCTTTTAATTTCATGTACACACCTGAGGGTTGTCCACAAATTCCTGAAATTACATCTCCATTAGCATCTTTTTCGCATAAAAAATCTTTAGCTTCTGAACCATATCCTAAAACTTTTGTAGAGGCACAATTTACAACAGGCCCATTTGTGTCTGCTTTTACATATAAAACCCCATTATCTTTAACCTTGTCGGAATTGTCTCCTTCAAGTAAATAGTATACATCCCCTGTTTCTTCCTCTTGAAAAAATATGTTAGAATATATAGTCCTGTACAATCCTTTTGATTCTTTAATTACAAACTTGTATTTAGTTGCCCAATAAGGAGGGTAGCTATTTAATTGAACTCTTATGTTATTTTGGTCTACAGACCTATCACATGGAATAAATACAGTATTGTCTGTGTCAACCAAAGCTGTTGACGCTCTTCCGTATTCGTCCATGTATACAATAGCTACTTCGTAATCTCTATTACTATGTAAACTTCCCTTTGAACTATCTTCAGCATAAAGACCTTCTGCATTAGTTGCAGTTAAGTATTCATATGCTATAGTTCCTGTTGGTGTGGGTGGGGTTACTGTTTGGTCGTATTCCTCAAATTTTAAAGCAGGTATAATAAAACTAATTTCATCACTACCCTGTGATGTTTCAATACCAAATCCTTGAGTAGTTCCGCTAATTCCAAAATCAATAAGCTCCCAACCTGTCTTGGTTTGAACGCCACAAATATAATTATCTGTTAAACTAGAGCCTATTTGAGTTCCTCCGTAAATTGCTAAACATTGATTATCTACCAAAGGAATAAATGAACTAACCGATTCTATAAACTCAGGGCTTGTCGCCATATCATAAACACTAGAAAAATCTTGCTGTAGTTGAAAAATCCATGTATACACAAATTCATTCTCAGGCGCAGTTCCGTCATCATAACTAGCATCCCCACCATAAGCTGAATGCCTATAATTAAATGACACACCAATTTGTGCGCCTTCATTTAGATTTAACCCTCCATAATCAATAGTTACTTTTGCAGCATTAATATTTACAGAACCACTTATAGAGTATGTGTAGTCATTTAATATTCCTGTAATCTCATCATTGTCTAGCCTTTCACTAATTAATTCTAAGTCGTAATCTATATATATAGGAGCGCCTTCAGCGGTTTCTATATTGTATCCGTCTATGTAGTTTCCATACATAAGCCTGTTACCCATTACTGTTTGAGCTTGAGCTACTCTAGGTACATTGTCAAATAACCTTAACAGCTGTTCTTCAGGTAAAGCTGTATATACCTTTTTGTTTGTAAACGTAAGAGTTTGTTCGGTATCATCTAACCAACCTTCATTAACTTTGTTAAATCTTTCTATTACATTTACAGAAGTGCTAGTGCTAAATTTAAACACTACATCTACATCTAATACGTTTCTACCTCCTGTATCAAAGGTTATATTTACGCTATTAAAGACATTTCGCATTCCCTCTTGAAAATAATTTGAGTAATTAAAATTATAAGGGCCTGCTGTAAATGCATATTCACTAAAGGGGGAAAGCGCAGAATATTCTCCATCTTCGTATTGCCATCTATATGCAAAACTTAATAAAAGTTCTTCCATATAGTTTTCTCCACCACCCTGCTCAAATTGCTCTATTTTAGGGGCGTTTAAAGGTGGCTTAACTATTACACCTATATCTTGCTCAGTTATTTGATCAACAGTAGCTCCATCAGGTTGCAAATACGTTCTAGTTATATTTATTTTTCTAGGCGCATTTAAGTTGTCAGTAAAAAACAAAAGTTCTCCAATAAGATTTATACCATTCATTAGGTATTTATCATCAAAGTTTAATATAGAGGTTGAAATGACGTGATAAAACAATACAAAAGTCCTAGTGTTAAAGGAGACTATCATGTCTACTTTTCCTGTAGATGACAATAAGTTTGTAGGGTCATTTACAAACCAATATATGGTTTCGTTTGCACCATCCTCAAATGCTCCAATACACTTAGCTTGATTACTTAATGGTGAGTTTAAAAACTCTAACTGAACTACAAGCTCATTACCTTTTGAGTTTTCTACAGCGCCAATTTCAGTTCCTTCTGTTGAACCTAAACGTACATTTAAGGCATCTATATATTCTCCTTGAGGAACTAAGCGTTCATCAACGCTTTTGTTCATACGTCCTTTTATAAAGTTTTTTTGAATCTTAGGCATATTACTTTATCCATTTGTTTTGTCCTCTTAGATTCATTAATAATCGTCCAGGATGTATATTACTCAATCTTAATTTTGCATTCCTTAGAAGCGCTGATTTTTCTTTTCTAGCTCTATTTATAATAAACTCTTGAACGCCAAACTTGCTAGATAAGATAACAAACTTCATATATGCATATATAAACTCTTCAAACAATTTGTTTACGCTAATTTCAGAATCATTTCCATTTTCCATGCCATCTGAAACATATTCTAAAACACAAAGCTCACCTGCCATATCTGAACTAAAGTTAATTACTCCTGACTTTTTATTTATTTTAAATGTAGGATTTTGGTTTGCTGTCTCTGTGTTTAATCCATATCTACCTCCAATAGGATATTCGAAATACCAAAGGCCGTTATAAAAATAACCTTCCTGTCCATCGTAAGGACTTTGATTGTTTAAATAAATACTTTTTTTACCTCCTGTAATTCTCTGCAAATCAACTGTAGATGTAGATGGTTTTAGTATATTACCATCATGGTCAAATAAAATCCTACAGTTATTGTCTTGAAGATAAGCATCACTCCAATTGGTTTGAATGTTTTCTGTAAGCGGCATAAGCGTGCCATTTTTATACAATGACAACCTCACCCAATTAACATAATCATGCGGAAGGACGTATCTTAATGTATCACAAACCTCTAACTCTAAAACCTTTATTTCTTTCATTGAATCATAATTCAACTCTTGAATAGCTCGTTTAGCGTGAAAGACTATATTGTATCTTTCAATGTTATTTATTAATTTGTCATTTCCGACATACATTAAAATAAAATTTCTAACAATGTCATTTAAGGAAACGTACTGATAAGAACCCCAATTTTCATCTTCTGTATTTGGATTCCCTGTATTTTCGTAATACTGATATTCTGTTATATATGCCATAATTTATCCTTCTTGTTGGTCTGCTTCCTTTTCTTCTGATTTTCCAAATTGCGCTAACTGTATTTCTCTAATAGACATTCCTGCGTATTGTAAAATTTTATTTACCAAATTAGTTTGGTCAGAATCTGGCAGTTCAAAATCTTGATAGTCAGGAGCTGTCTCGTCAAAACTAGGCTCTCCTCCTGTAATAACATTAAAGTAAGTCCAATTAGGGTCTCTAGGGTATCTAATATACTGACCTATAACCGTTCCCTCTGTAGTTATGGTGTTTGGATAAACAGTAATTGTATTTCCAAATACCGCAGTTGTTGCACCCCCCAAAACATATGCAGGAAATGTTGCATTAGGTTGAGTTAAATGTGATGAGTTTAAGTAAAATATTTTATTCTGAGAAACTCTTTCAACTTCCGTTATGTTTGATGTGCTTACTACCGCATAGCCCTGGGAGTTTGTGTCAATTACATTGGCAGACAACTCTAGCTGACTGGAACTAGACACATTAACAACAAAAGCACTAGCCCCTGTAGTCGGAATAGTTGGATCAGTAGGGTTAATAACATTTGTAACTAACATCCCTGGTTGAACTCCAGCTAATATAAAATCTGCATTCTGATCAATTAGTCGATTTGTAGCAACTATAGTTGAAGCACCACTAGTTATGAAGTTAGGATAATAATTTATCTTATTCATAAGATAGTAGTCTTCAGGTAATTGGTAATTACTTAAGCCACTATTCAATAAGGCTCTTGTAGACGAAAAACTATCTACTACTTCTTCTATTCCTTTTAATATATCTGCATAACCTGAACCTGACACTCTCGCATTTTGTTTTACTGTTTGCGAGTTATATTGATAAAAATAATCTTCAAAAATATCTAACTGAGCCTGCTTTGCGTATAAGTTAAAATCAGCAGGTGTTATGTAACCAAAATTGTTTTTATTTGCGATAGAAAGGACGGTAGCTCTTACTGTATTTATCATGCCTAATTAATCTTTTTACAAAGATACAAAAAAAGGGGCTTCAAATTTTTGAAACCCCCTTTGGTTGGTTAGTCGTTTATATGCTATAGTTTATCCTCTAATATTCTCATAACTTCTAAACCTTCATCACTTTGAAGAAATGAAGCTAATATAAATAATGGGTCTTCACCATAAGGTACTGTAAGAAGTTTTTTCTTATTTCCTTTTATATTAAAGTAAACGTCTTTTTTGTTTTTAAGAACCAATAATCCTTCATTAAAAAACTTAGCACACTTGTTTTGTAATGTTAATAATGGGTCATTTAATGATTCCATAAAATCTGCAGGATATCTTCCTGCGAATAATCTAACATCTCTTTTTAATTCTGCTGTAGTTAAATTGTCAACTCGAAGTCCTATTACAACTCTAGCGACTGTCTCAAGCATTTCAATATCTAAATCTTTTGCCATTACTTGAGCTTCTAAAGCCAAATCTAATTGATCAACATCTACAGATGCATCTTTTTCTCTATCTACTTCAGTAAAAGACTTTCCGTTTTGAGGATGATGAGCTAAAAATTTTTGTAATACTTGGTTTTCTTTTGGAACTCTTAAAAAGCCATCTTCAAAAATAATTGGTTCTAAAATAGCTGTTCCATCTTGTTCATCTTCAAAAATACTTCTTTGGTTTTTAGCGTATCTTAAAGAGCGATTTACACCTGTCTCTTCATCAAAGTAAAGCAAGCTGCTTCTTTTAGTATTTCTTGAAGGAATTGTAAAGCTTAATGGGGCTTTATCTCTGGTAAGTTTATAGCTTTTATCTACAAAAGCTTTTTTTGTTTTTTTCATTTGATTTTAATTTAATTTTAATAAAAGTAATAATTACCCTCGTCAGTTCAACGAGGGCAACTACTACATAATTATACTCTTATCTTATTTAAAGATAAAGAAGTTGTTAGCACCTAAAGTACATAAAGCTCTTTCAGATAAGAAGTTTACTTCCATAGCATCTAAGCTAGAAGTAGAAGCTCCACCTGCTGAACCTGTAATCCAAGTTTTGTAACGTCTGTCTTCAGTTTCTGAAGCTCTGTAACGAACGTGTAAGAAAGGACGCTTAGCATTCTTTCCTAATACTTGGTCGTATACAGTTGTAGAACCTGCAGGTACTAGTACCCCATTGATAGCTCCACCAACGATATCACCACGCATTGTTGGGTCGTTAAGATATTTCCAGTCTGTTTTGTAGAAATCATATCCTCTACGGAATCCTGAGAATCCTAAATTTAGAGCCATTTCCTCGTCATTGTCAAAAAGACCATATGAAGTACCACCTGGGTTTCCATAAGAGTTTTGTTCTGATAACATATCGTCAATGTCAAATCCAAACTCACGATTTAAGAAAATTACGTTTTCTTCAATAGAACCTTGCTTGTCTAGTCTCTGAATGATACCGTCAAAGTCTGCAAGAGCTGTTGGGTTACCACCGCTCCATACATTTCCACGGTCTTCGATAACATAGAAAAGTCCTTCTGAACCTTTGTTACCTACACCAGCTGCATAACCTTGTACACCTGATTGGATAGCCGCTACACCAGACCCTGCTTCTGCAGGTACTGCCTCAACCATAGCTGTCTCTAGATAATCTTCAAAACGAAGTCTAGTTTCATGCTCTGATTTTAAATACCATAAGTATCCTGTAGCTCCGTTTTCAGTTGTAACTTCAATCCATCCAATCTGAGCCATGTCAGATCCGCTAACTGCATAGTGGTCTTTAATGATAATTGGTGAATTTTCAAAAATGAAGTCATCAGCTTCTAATTGTCCTTGCATTCCGCTAGTTCCTTTTTGGAACTCTGAACCATAAATAAACAAAGAACATTTTACACCTAAGCCCATTGCTTGACCTGCTGCTTCATAAAAAGCTACGTCAATTGTACCGTTAGCTGTATCAACATCAGTAACGATTGCTTTGTTACTAAGAGTTGAATTTGCTGTACTATCAGAAATCATAACTGTTTGTCCTATACGAATTGCAATAGCTCCTGCTCCAGGAACTAAAACATCGTTAATATCAAAAGTAGCAACTAATTGACCTGCTGCCGCTTGAGAAGTAACGTCTGAGTACTTCGTGTGTAATCTTCCTTGCTCTGCCCATTTGATAAGGTCAGAGTTAGAAGGCATTTCAGCGCCTACCATTCTTAAGAATGATGCTACTGTACGATTACCATAACGCTCGAATTCTTTCTCGTAAGTATCAGGAAGATACTGATTTAAGAAATCAAAGTTGGTAATGTAGTTTGTCTGTAATAAAACCTGTTCTGAACTTGGTTGTAAGTCAAACCCAGGTACTGCATCTACTGCCATAATTTTTAATTTTTAAGTTTTTACTTTTTTTTACTTTTAATCCTTAATCCTCGTCCGCTAGAGTCCGAAACTTGTCTTGCTTTGAAACCTGTATCTCCAATTGATTGAGGTGTTTGCCTAATGTTCATGTTGACGTTTTTACTTTTTTTAGTAACATCTCCAATTGCATCTGCTTTACCCTGCTCGTAGAAATAATTTGCAAATCTTTGAGGGTTCATAGCTGCACTTAATGCAGTATGCCATCCCTTAGCATCACTTATCAAACCATCTTCGCCTACATATTTTTTGACGAAATTGTTTAAGTCGCTTTGCTTAGATTTCATTTCATTAACATCACCATAAGAATACTTTACTTTTTTGTCTCCTACTTCGAACTCAAAACCTTTGAACTCAGGATTAAAAACTTCATTTGTCTTCTTTAAGAAAAACTCATTTTTCCTTTGGTTAGCCTCTAATGCAGATTTAGATTCTTCTATATAACTTCTATAAGCTTCGATTTCTTTATTTTGTTTTTCAGAAATAGCGCTCCCACTTGACTCAAGAGGAACTCTGTATTTTTCCTTAAACTCATTAAGATATTTCTTAGCTTTTGAAAGCTCTCGTTTTTTAGCTATATTTTTCTTTTTAATATCTTTCTCATCATCAAGTTCTTGATCGTAAGAAAATTTTTCATCCATTAAATAATGAATATCTTCACTATCTAAATCAGTTTCTGTTAAAGAGTAATATTCTGCTAATACTTGGTCGTCATTTAATTCATCGTAATTTTTATTTGCTTTTACGAAATCTTCAAATCCACGTCCAGTTTCTTTTTTAAAATCTAAATACTTAGACACATCTTCAGGTAATTCACCTGCCTGCTCTTTTTCAGCAAACAAATCATCAACAGATGATATGTCTTTATCATATCTGTTTTTAATATATGAAAGAACGTCTTCGTCTTTTATAGTTGGACTTTCAACTTCCGAGCTATTCTCGGTATTTTGTTCTACAGGTTGATTTTCAACAACTTCTGCAGCGGTATTTTCATCAGCAGTATTTACTGCTGTTTCTTTTTCGTGTTTTTGTAGTAGAGTTTCTTCTACTTCCTGAACAGATTTTTCTGGAACAGGATCTAATGATTTTACTTTAATTTCCATTTGATTTAATTTTTTACAAAGTTAATATATAATTATAATTGATTTTCAAGCTTATCTTGGCTCAAACTCTGCTAGGTCAAAGCCATCTAAACTGTCTTCATTTGATTCAAAACTCACCGATGGAAGGTTGTTTTTTCTTTGCTCTATAAGCTTTGATTGTTCAGTATTTGCTTGAGATATTCTATCAGATTTAGCATTCTCTCTTTCAGTCTCTCTTTTTTGTAATCCATCTTGCTCCATCTTCTTCATGTTAAGGTCTACACCTTTGAGTTTCATTTGAAGGTTAAATTCTAACTGCATAAGTTCTGCTTTTATCGAAGCTTCACCTTTCATTTTTTGAACAGAGAATTCAGCTTTAGCTTGTTCTAACTGTACAGCTGCCTGATTTTCCATTTGGAATTGCTGCATCTTAGCTTGTGCTGCCATTTGTTGTGACTGCTGATTTATCTGAGCTTGCTGCTGAGCTGCTTGTGCTTTTTGCTGCTGCTCCATATCCTGTTTAGCTTTACGCTTTAACTTTAATACTTGATTGGCTAATTTTAAATTTCTTATTTCTCTAATATCTATAGCATCTTCTAAATTTATAGAATCTCTTTGAAGTGCCATTTGTATATTTTGCTCAAGCATTTTTCTCTCCTCTTCATCTGGCTCTATTTCAATGAATATGCCAAAATCACTAAGATATAGTTTGCTTATTTCATCTAGTATTCCAACGTTAAATTTTCCAATTTGATTAACAAATTCTTCTCTAAATTCTGAATACTCTAAAACATCAGCAATTCTACTAGATAAAGCAGTACAAAGTCTTTGACTCATTTGAAGTCCTGCATCTAAAATATGTCTTGTCGCTGTATTACTACTTAAGGCAGCTAGTTTTTGAAGTCCCACTAAAGAATAAGAATCAGGGGTTGAACCATCTCTAGCTTCATTAAGACCTGTTACATCTCTCATCATTTGAAGATAATGATTGTACGATCCTACCAAACTTTGAATTTTTCCTTGACCTGAATTGCTATTTAACTGCTGTATTGGAACTTTTGCTTGATTGAAGTCTCCATCTTGAGTATAACTCCTACCAATAACACTACCTGTTTGAAAAAACATCCTTAATGCGTCTTCAGGGTTATATGCTTGTCCAGTACCTAAATCAACTTCATTTAATCCATCTGCGTCTATAAATACTCCATCAGGAACTACTCTAGATATTACTTGTTGTAGTTTTAAGTGAGTTATTTGTATCAAATCAGCAAAGGTAATCATTCGTCTCACTAAAGACTCGTAAACCCCTTTGTACATTCGAGGCGCACACGCCACATATTCAGGATAAACTTCTTGAGAAGCGGATTGAGGTCTAGCCATGTTTTCGGCCATTTGCCATTTTAAAAGAATGTTAGTACCCATTACCATAACTCCTTCATACCAAACGTCAATTGTTTTAGACACTTTTTCAAACTTACCCTCTTCCTGCATTTCAGGAGTAGGATTAAATGTGTCGTCTTTTTCTATTACTTTTTCAGCTCCTGCTGCATTTACTTTTTTCTTATATGTAAATGTGTGGGTTGTTTTGTAATTGAAAAACAATAAGGTAGCACTATCTCTACTAAATAAACTATTATTGTAATATTGAGCTGTATTGTTGTAATCGTACCAACTTTGACTATATTTAGATATCTCCTCCATGTCTTGCCTAGTTAGACTTGTGTCTATTTTTTTAAGCTCGACAATAGGCATAGTTTTTATTTCGCCCCAATAAAAGCAATCTTCAAAGTGAGGGTCTTCTGTGTAACTATGAACAACATTTGCAGGGTCTACATATTCCACAGATACACCTGAACCTGGCTTAAATGTATTCTTACACATTGCAACACCTAATACTGTTTGATCATAGTATAGTTGTTTTTGTATTTCGTAATATCTGTTTTCTGCTAAAACTGTATTAATCGCTTCTTCTTCAGCAATTTCTATAGATGGTTTATACTTTAATTGCATATGCAATGCCAACTCCTCTGAAGTGTTTGGCACATCTTCTTCTGAAGTTGCAAATGTATTTATACCTAGTGACTGTTGAACCTGTTTCATCACAGGTTTTGCTAGCATATCTTTTTCTAGCTGAACTTGATATTCGCTTCTTTTTTCTAAAGACATTCCGTCTTGAGCAAAAGCATTTATCTTAAATACTCTATCAGCCATTCCATTAACAACAATATCTACAAATTTTGGAATGATAGGCACAGGAGTCCAGTCTAAGTTTAAATAACTTAAATCTCCATCAATAGCCATTTCGTTTTTATATTTTTGAATTGACTGCTCTCCACGAGCGTACAATCTTAATCTATGGAAATCTGCCCATTGATTATAGAACCTACTTTGGCCTCCATCTTTTCTGAACCATTCATACTGAATAGCCTGCCCTATTTGTAACCCAAACTCAAAAGATTCCTTTTGTTTGTCTGAAACAAATTGACTAGGAAATCCTGTTGGGTTTATCGTGATTTTTACATCCTCCATTTATTGTATAATTTGGCTATAACTTCCCTTATTGTCGTATCTTGCAAAGTTAAGTTTTATTTTTGATTTCTTTTTAATGGGTTGGTAAAGTCCCTTTTGTGTCGCCATAATAGCTAAACCTGAGCTAATAGATGCATCAAACTTGGTTCTATTGTTAATATTAAACCTAGCCCAATCTTCAAGAGTTCTGCTAAAATACATAGAACCCATTGAGTCAGAATCTCTAAATACACTATCTAAATCTAATCCAACGTGCTTTTCTATATAAGATTCTATTGCTGCTGCATGAGCTTGTTTTATGTCTTCAGAACTATTGGGAATACCTCCTAACTCTCTTTCGGTTTTAGATAATTTAGTATATATTTTATCTGGTCTGTTCATAGAAAATCCTCTGTACCCTCTGTTTTTAAAATGATACAAAAGACGAGGTTTATTATTTTCTATTAATATTGGCATTCCATAAAACACACAAGCCATTAAAACATCTTCAAAAAATATTTCAGCTGTTTGAGGTCTTGCTATGTACTCTAAAAAAAACTCATTAGTAGGCCCTTCATCCATATGAAATTTAGTCATTCCGTGCAACGCTCCATTTGAACCTCCTCCACCAACTGTTCCTGATATATCGTAACTATCACAACCAAATGCCCCCATGTGTTCGTTCTTTGGATATTTTATCCCTCCCTTTATATAATATTTGTTTTGCAAATGTTTGTTTGGAGTCCAAGAAACATAAAACCTGCCCCTATCGTTTGGAGAAAAAATAACTTCTGTATCTTTTATTCCATTTTTCCAAGAAAAAGACCCCCTAGTAATAAATCTATCTTTTATTAAGGAATCGTTATAATCTATTTGCTGATAAATTTTTTGTAGATTAAACAAAGATTGCTTGCTCTCATCTCTAAAAGCATGAGACTCAGTTCTTGGAAATTGTCTATAATATTCGTTCAATCCGTCAGGATCTGATTTCAACCCTTCTACTTCGTTATTCCAATGGTCTATAACTCCTGTATCAATAACTTCTGCGTAAGGGCCAATGCAATCTTCCTGTGGGGTTTCGAATACAGGCATTCCATAAGAATCAATGAATCCCTCGTAATTCCATTCCATAGGAATGAACAAAGAATATAATCCTGACTTAGTTTGTCCATTCTTATTTCGCTTTCTAACATCTGAATCGTTGTAAAGTTTTTTAAAATTTCCACCTCCTTTTTCTAAAGAATTAGATGTTGAACCCATCATGCATTTTCCTATAACTCTAGCACCCAATCTTAAACAGGTTTTTGTAACTCTCCAGTTGTTTAATATGTTATCAGGCTTTTCCCACTTGCCACTTTCATCGTGAGCTAGTAGTTTTAATTTTTCCCCATCGTATGAGTTGTCCCCTGTGTTCTTCCAGTCGATTGTGGTATCGAGACCTTCAAGCTCCTTGACTGCTTCGTTCGCATCCAATTTTTTTCTTGTAAGTTTGGAGGCAGGTACTCTATAGGCAAGTTCTGTCTTGGGCCTGTCCATACCGTCCTGGATGGGTTTGAAAAAGAAGGGGTAGTTGAGTGATATCGGTACGACTTTGTCGGTAAACATCTTTTTAGCATCCGACCCAGTCTTTGACAATATACCATAACGTGAATCTCGTGAGGTTGTTGCCAAATGCACGAGTTCCGATGAGGACATGAAGCTAAACCCAGAGCGCCTGTTTTTAAGATAGCACATTCCGTACGATCTTGAGTCTGATTTACAAGCCTCCCAGAATATAAAGAATAATCGGTTTGATTCCCTAAAGTTTGGCTGCCCAACGTCAATTTTGGTCCAGCGCAAGTACATGTAATGAGAGCCAGTAATATAAGAAGGCTTGTCTTTATTAAAAAACCAAAAACCTTGTTCTCTTCTTTCAAACTCTTTGTCAATATAGTCATACCATTTTTCTTTAAAATTATCAGGATATTTATCCCAATCAAATACACTTTTTATTTTGCTTAACTCTTTTGGGTATTCTATTTCCTCCCAATAATTTTTTTTAAAACGATATACATCTTTTTCTTTAGGTAAAGCAATTTTTAAATTTTGTATTTCATATATCTCACCAATTGTGCCATCTTTAGATATAATAACTATGTCATATTCTGCATTATATCCGTAGTTCCATAACCTTTTTTTGTTATTAGAACTTATCACCTTTTCAGGCACAACGTCTTCTAGTATTTTATATAAACTCTGCTCGTACATTATTTTGACCTACCTTCAGCAAACCCCTTAAAGGAAGAGGCTTTACTTTCATTTTTATTACTTGCAATCATATTGTTTTCTTCTTCAATCTTAGATAAGATTTCAAAAGCATCGAATATAGCTAGCTTTTTTGAAGCTGCCGCATTTTTTAGTCTATCTGCTGCAATGTCAGGGGCTAGTCCATCTAGGTCTTTTTTTAATATACCCTCATTTGCAACTTTAATTAATTCTTTAACAGCTTTTTTTCCTGCTTTTATAATTTCTAACTTTAATTCAGTATTATTCATAGCATTAAAGTTATATTACTAGTAAACATTCTATATAATTTTTCTCCATCAACAGTAAATTCATATTCACTATCTGGTTGAAAAGAAACTTTTGTTCCTTCAATAATACCGTTTTGTATTAGATTTTTATTCGAGTACTTAACCACACCTACTAATGGTTCTTCATCTTGATGTGTTTTTAAATATTTTTCCTTTTTAGGTATAGGCTTTATCATGCAATATTTAGAATGACATGACCATTTAGTACCGTTGTGATACATAAAAAACTGATCATAATCAATAAAAAATAAATTGTCTTTAAAAAAACTTTTACCACTTCTTTCTTTTCCTTTCATATCATTATAATATTTAAAAACATTATGATGAACTAAAAGCGTGTCTCCTGGAGAAACTTCTCCTGAATAGTTTATAGGTACAGAAATAACTTCTGCATATCGATTTGATGAGGTATGATCTTCTTTAGATGTACTTGTTATAAAATCAACGTTTCCAATCTTTTTAGTGTTGTCATACCTTTTGTCATTGCATGGTTTTACAATGAAGTAAAAAGGTGATTTCATTCAAAATTAATATTATATTCAATTGATACTGGCATATTTGAATTAAACTCTTTCCAAAGAAATATTTCTCCTTTGTCATTTTCAATCCATATTTTTATAGAGTCGTTCTCTAACACATGCTTTATTAAGTGAATATAATAATTTCCATTTAAAATCGCTTGATTAACTATGTAGTGCATAGCACTAGACTTATAGTCTGCTCCTATTGATATTTTTCTTATATCCATTATATTTAATTTTTATTCCACAACAACAGACACTACCTCTGGTGTTATTATTTTATCTAATTCATTTTTTGCGCTTTCTTCTATTTCTTTTACAAGCTCTTCTCCTAAAAAGTCTTTAGTCCAAACCGTCAAAACTTGATTATTTAGTTCAGTCAATTCTATAAAATCATCTATATCCTCTAAACTTAACAAAATATCTCCTGTAACGGTAGCATTATAAAAAGTACCCTTAAAGTCTTTTAGAGTTGACAAAGCTGTTAGTCTCCAATTTATTCTGTAGATTACATTTTCTTTTTCTGAAAATTTTTTATAAACATCTACATTTCTACAATCCCAATTATATTCTATCATAATATTTTATTTTTAAGGTGGTGTACAAAATCCTCTATCTTTTACAAAAAAACTAGATATTGAACTATCATAATCTACTAGAATCCACTCTCCATAACAAATAGGAGTATAATAATACCCTTTTCCTATTCTACAACGAGTCCCTGTGTTGTTGCTGCAAATTAAATCACCAATATTAATACAAGTACTATTTACCCCAAACCAATATATCGTTGTATTAGGTGTTTGATTACAAAACTTGAAGCTTGGGGTGCTTACAACTCCATAAGCATTAGCTAGCCTCCACACTCGTTGATTTCCATAATTTCTAAAATTTAATAAATTATCTTTATTTCCTGCATATGCAGGATCAAACTGAGCTGAGTCCGCAAATTTAAAAAGATCGTATAGATTGTTGTAGTTGCCTACAGCAGTCTTTACATCATCCATATTAAATGTAGTTGTATCAGGTACACTTGGCATTATTTTTCAAGTTTAGCTAATCGAGCCTCTAGTTCTGCAACTTTAGCTATTAATAAATCTACATAAGCAACAGATTTATATCCATCACTATCTGTTCTTACAAATTCAGGATGCTGCTTTTCTAATTCTTGAGCGACAACACCTGTTCTATATTGATTAGGAAATGTTTTTAGTTTAAACGACTTCCAATTTGCATTTATAGCCAATGGCTCTAAATCTTTAATATCTTTTTTCTTTCTTTCGTCTGAAGATAATATAAAGTTAGTTGCAGTTACAGTTGAAGTATACCTACCATTTCCTGTTACATCTAAGTTATACCCTGGGTTTGTATTGTTTATACCTATTCTGTTTGCATATGTAACACATAAAGCCGTTGACCTACTTGTATCTGAAGTTCCTGTTCCAACAGCAAATGCGTGTCCTATTGCTAAAGCGTATTCATTATACTTACCTACAGCAGTCTGACCCTGTCCGTTAGCTCCAAAACCAGCGGTAACAGAAGTTGTTGTTCCTAGTCCTAAAGATATATTAGCAATACCGTTACTTGCTGTAGCTCCTTGACCAAAAGCTAAAGCAGCTCGACCAAATGAGTTTGAGTTTTCTCCTCCTGAAAAAGAATTATCATTCCAAGCGGTAGATTGAAATCCCATCGCCATTGCTTGATTGGCAGTAGTTATTCCTCCACCTGTAGCGGTTGCTCTTCCAAAAGCTTGAGAGTAATTAGAATTTGTTATACATGTTTGTCCAAATGCTAAGGACGCTTCTCCTTTTGCTTCAGTAAAAATTGTTGGTGTTGCAGCATCCGTGTTTCCTCCTGCCAAAGAAGCTACCCCTGTTGCCTTACATTGATAGCCCATTGAAGTCGATAGATTTCCATCGGCTAAAGTACTCTGACCTGTAGCTAATGCTGCAAATCCATTATTGTAGTTTTGAAAACCTATATTACAGTTAAAAGACGCACCTGGGTAATTTGTATGTAAATCTCCCAGGCTAGACGCACCAATAACTATTAAGTCGTTTAAATTCCTTATTGCCATTTAATTATTTTTATTTATTACCCTACATAGGTAAGCAACACTTGGTAAGCGTTGTTTGCAACTGTTCCTTTGAACTTAACTACAAGATTTGCACTACTTCTAGTTACTTCAGCATAAACAGTTTCTCCTGCAGCGCTTATAATTTCACATTTTACGTCTAAAGCAACTGCTCCACTAAATGAATTAGTTACATTGTATGTAAAAGTAGTTATACCTCCTGATGTGCTACCGCCTGTCAAGGATACTCTATCTCCTAAGGCTCCTGTATCTACAGGGGTTGCCCATGTACCATCACCTCTTAAGAACGTGCTTGAAGAACCTCCTGAAGGCACATGACCTACATCACTACCTCCATCATAAGCCATTGATTGAACTTTAACGGCTCCTGTAGTTGGATTAACTACAATTGGCGTTCCTGTTGAAGTACCAGGAGAAACTTCATCTACACTAGTTACTGTTTGAGTATTTGTATCTGACCAAGGCACGTTAACTACTAAGTTATCTCCTGAATCAACTTGAACCTTATATGTTCTATTTGGATTTGATGATGAACTATTAGCTGCTACTGATTGAGTTCCATCTACGTTAGCATTTATAGTGTTACCTGATAAACTTAAACCTGTCCCTGCTGCTCTCTGTGTGTTATTGTCCGTTGGAGTAACCCAAGAACCGTCACCTCGTAAAAAAGTAGTACTTCCACCTCCTGAAGGCACAATACCTAGTGTAGAGCCTCCTCCATATATGTCAGAAGAAACCCATCCATTTGATGTTACATTAAAATGCGCAGAGTTAAATCCTGCAATACCTTTAGTAGTATTACCATCTGTACTTCCTGCTGTAGCAACTCCAATGTTATCTTGAACAACTGTCCAATCAGATAGTGCTGTTGGAGCATCTGATTCTGCAATAAGTAAATCACCATCTTCTACTGCCTCTCCAAAGAAATTACCTGCATTTGTTACTGCATATGTCCAACCTTGTTTTATTGAAGCACTTGGACTTGAATCTAAGTCAGGTACATTGGTTGCTGCGTTATATCCTCCTTGGAATATTAAAGCTCCTGAGCCTGCCAACGTAGAGTCTACATAACTTTTAGAAGCTGCCGAAGCTGCCGCAGTTGGAGTCACAGGAATTGTTACTTGCCCTGTAAAAGAACCTGCGCCTAAAACATTTAAGTCATTGTTTACTTGAGCATCTTGTGTAACAGTTAAGCTGTCTGCTATAGTAACACTATCTGGTAATCCAATAAATATTGTTCCTCCTGTTCCTGCAGTTTCCGTAACCTGTATTTCATTGCTTGTACCACTAACAGTAATGCTTGAATCAGTTCCTGAACTAGCATCTAATTCTATTTTAGAAGTATTTGCGCCACCTGATCCAACTAATACTTCATAAGTTGTATTTGTATTTGGATTTGAAGGTAACGTAAAGGTTGTTACTTCATGGCCTGTAACGTGTCCTGTTGCGTTAGTAGTTACGTCTGTATACGCATCAAAAGTTCCTCCAAATGATAAAGTGGCAGTATCTGTAGTCTCTGTGTCAGCTTGAGTGGCGTGACCAATATTTACACTACCTGATGTTCCTCCTCCTGTAATTGGAGATGAAACGGTAACTGCTGTAATATCTCCTTGAGGAATAGATGGGAATGTTACTAAATTACCTAAACCATTAATATATTGAGCAGATGTTCCATTCATTGTTATATCAACAGATGGGTTAATTGAAGCAGTTCCTCCGATTGCAGCTGTAAATGCACTACCTGCGTGTGTAGCTCCAACAGATGTTACTGTTCCATCAAATTGATCATTTGAAGTAATAGTAATAGTAGAACCTGAACGAGTAACAGAGGTTGTTCCTCCTCCTGTAAACAAAATACTATCTGTACTAGATGGGTTTGATGCTACAAGATTAACTGTTGCAGTTCCATTACCTGTACCTGTTGCTGTTAAGTCATATGTTGTGTTTGTGTCTGTTGCTGTTGAAAGAGCTACCCAAACTCCTCCTTCTCCATATTTTACAACATTGTCGGTGGTGTTGTAATATAACTGACCATCTACAGGAGTTCCTGCAGCCGCATCATTTATTTCATTTTGAAGTTGAGGGTTGAAGATTTCATTCTTGTTGAAATCAACGCTGTTTAAAAAATTAATTGCCATGTTTTTTAGTTTAAAAATGCTTTTCCTGTAAATCCTGCGGAAAATGTTAATGTTACGTTATTGCTATCTATATATTCAACTTCGCCATGTATGACAAAATCGTTTGTATTTACAACTGAAACAGACGGAAATTTTCCTAAATTATGTTGTATGTTCCAGGTTGTTGATGACACTCCTTGTGTAAAAACAAAAGTAGAATCAGTATTATCTTGCCAAGACGTTGTTAATGTTCCACCGTCTTGCTGTGTTAATGTTAGTATTTTAGTAGTTGTACCTGCTACAGCTGCTGATACTACAGTATCGTTGTAAGCTGTATTCCATTCAGTAGAATTTCCTCCTGAAGCATATACATCACCACTAGTTTCAATATCAGACGTAAACTTTACACGTCCTGTTATGTTTTCAATATATGCATCTGTTCCATCATGAAAAATACTAAGCTCGTTTCCTGACCCCCACAATGACTTTACATTATTGCCATGATAAGTAGGGCCATTCATTATTCCACCTGCAACAGGTAAATAAGGGCCTCCTGTAACATAGATGCTATTATCTAACGATCCATCGGCTTTTAAAAACTGAGATGCATTACCACCTATAATTACAAACTCATTTGAAATGTACTTTTTAATTACAGCCATTTATTACCAGTTCTTTTGTACTATATTTACCCATGTATATGAAGTAGGGCCATCTTGCATAACCATATCTACATAACTATTATTACCACTTACTCTATATCTCATTGTACCGACATTCGAAGCGCTTGGGACTACACTAGTGTCTCCCATTTTAATACCGCCATCTACATCTAGTTTAGCTTGAGGATTTGCAACCCCCACACCCATAACTGAATTTGAATCTGTCGAAATAACTGAATTAGCATCTTGAATTAAAATATGAGTGGCACTTACAGTATTACCTCCTGCCGATAAAAACAATGCATCATTAGTAGTATAAACATCGTCTTGATTACCACTTCCACTTAATACTATATTTCCTTCTACTTGTAGTTTTTCAACTGCTGCTCCACCTGAACCTATTCTTACTGCTCCGCCTTTTACAATAACTGTTCGAGAAGAAGTATCGTCATAAAGACCTAGTGCCGCTCCATTACCATCTACATCTCCAATATTGATTATACCGTTAGCTGGTACTGCTTCAGCAAATGCAACACCAAATGAAGCATACCTTCCTGAACCATAGAAAGTATCAAAAGAGTATGATGGAGTAACTGTTCCAAGACCAATTCCTTGACCTCCTTCAAACATTATGCTATCTCCAACAGCCGTATTACTATTCCATTTTGTTATGTAATCTTGAGTTCCAGTACCTGTGACTGTTCCTCCACCTCCACCTCCTGTGGCTACTTCAATTACATTACCGTTTGCATCAACACCTAAGTTATATGTGGCAGTTCCTGTTATTGTTCCTGTTCCATATTGTTCTAATTGTAATTCACCATTTTTATATATAATAAAAGCATTACTTCTATTATTAATGTCTTGTCCGTTACCAACAGTAAGTATAGCGTCAGTAGCAACCCAAGTATCTACACTTGGACTATTTGGTGGATTATTGTATGAACCTAATATTGTTTCTCTATAAGAACCTCCCTCTAATCCATTTCCAATTACTATTTGAGAATCTCCCTTAGCTAATAAGTTGTTTCCTATAGCAACAGTTCTTTTTAAATCAACTACTATATCAGAACCAATTGCTACAGTATTATTATTATCTGCTTTTGCGTTGTCACCCATTGCAATAGCTGAATCTCCATTTGTATTAGATAAATAACCTGATGCAAAAGCATAATTTCCTAATGCAGAAGTTCTATATCCCATTGCTGTTCCTGCAGATCCTGTTGCAGTTGATTCAAATCCTGAAGCAAATGAATCACCTCCTGAAGCAACTGTTGAATTGTTTAATGCTACCGAAGCACTACCTGAAGCTGTAGTTTCTAAACCTAAAGCTACAGCAGCTCCTGAAGATGCTGTGTTTGATTTACCAATTGCAGTACCATTTAATCCTGATACTACATTTTCTTGTCCTAATCCAACACCGTAATTGGCTGTAATAATATTATTATAACCTAATGCCATTGAAAAAGCTCCTACAGCATCATTATCTTCACCTATTGCAGCTGCACTTTGTGCTTCAACATTATTATCATATCCTAAAGCAACTCCATTTGTTGCAGTTTGTTTCACTACATTATCACGACCTATTGCTGTACCGCTATTACCATCATTGTTATTACCTTTACCTGCAGAAAAAGAAAATTCTCCAATTGCAGTATTTCCACCACCTAATGTAACTGAGTTATTTGCAGTTACAGCTATAGAATTTGATTCACCTATAGCTACTGATTTAGCTCCTAATGCATTATTATTTTCACCTATTGCAACTCCTCCTCCATTACCTACTGAACCTGCAACATTAGTTGCACCTATTACTATAGAGAAATCTGATGCTGCATCACTGTCTTTACCTAGAGCTATAGAACCATTACCTTTTGCTCTAACATCTGTACCTATAGCTGTTGAAGATTGTGCATCAGCAAGTGCATTTTCTCCAAATGCTAAAGAAGCTATACCTGAAGCTATAGAATCTTTACCTGCTGCAAAAGAATGTTGTCCTAATGATTCAGATGAATCACCTAAAGCAATAGAGTAATCTCCGTCTGCTCTTGTTGTTTTACCAAATGCAAATGACGTAGTACCTATTGAATTACTTTGTTCCCCAAATGCAACAGAGTAATCTCCGTCTGCAATAGAACTATCTCCCATTGAAAAAGAAGCTTTTCCTTTTGCTTGTGTTTCAAAACCTGCAGCTAATGCAAAATCATTACTTGCTGTACTTTCTTTTCCAAAAGCTTGTGAAGCTCCTCCTTGAGCTGATGTTGCATAACCTGCACTAAAAGATTGTGGGCCTGTTGCGTCCGAACCATCTCCAAAAGAATTAGCACTATCTCCATCTGAAGAAAATGCTTTATTAAAGATTAGAGATGAATTTCCTGCTCCAAGTTTTATTGGCGCATCACCAAGCTCTCTTGGCGCTGTCCATATTGCTATATTTCCTGTTGTACCTTGTCCTGTTAATACAGAAGAGTTATCAATTTTATCCCAAAACACATTTCCTGCAATATCTTCAGAGATAATTGCCCAATCACCTGGCTCCCAATCTGTAATTGTTCCACCTGCTGCATCTGTTAAAGGAGTTGTTCCTGCAACTGACACTACCCAATACTTACCTGTATTATCAGCAGTTAATGGATAAGCCTGTAAATCAGGTACATTTGTTGAAGCATCCCAAGCTGATTGATATTCCAATCCTGAACCTTGGAAGTTTTGCCAAGTTACTTTTCCGCTTCCATCTGAAACTAAAACTTGTTCTTGATTACCTTGAGTGTTTGTAGAATCGTAAACATCTCCAATTAATCTTATTTCTTGATTCATTGTAACTGAATCATCAAATACTGAATCTCCTGCTACATAAAAATCATTTAATATGTTTGCGTTATTGTTTACTGTAAGATTAGCTCCAACTAAAACATTTTGAGCAACCTCTAATGACCCAACGCCTGAGCCATTATTAATATATACGGTTGAACCAAGAACTTCTCCAGGTTTACCACCTAGAGAAGCTGTATCTTGATATAATAATGAATCAACTAATAAAAATGATTCTTGTCCTGCCGTTGCAGCTGTAAAGACAGGTAGTCTGTATGATACTCCACTAAATGCCGCATCAATAACGAAATCAGCAATACCTTGTATTGTAAATGTTTTGGTTTGTTTATTAATTGGATTTGAGTTTGCTGCTGTTCCAATTAAATAATCCGCACCTTCAATCGGTGATTGATTTGGATACGATGTAGTATTGCTAATTTTTGCCATGTTATTCTTTTTCTTTTTCTTTTAGTTCTCCAGTTTGTAAATTAATAACTGTGTTTTCGCCATACTTATCAACTAATTGTTTTTCGATAGTTGCGAATTCCGCTCTAACACTTTGGACTTGCTCAATTACTAAGTGTTTTTGTAATTCTAAATCACCTAACTGAGTTTTAAAGTTTACAAAATCTGAATTCAAAGTTTGTAATTTTTCCAATTCTTGTTTTTCTAAATTTTTCATTTTATTTAATTAAGGTTTATAATGCAAAGGTAAAGAATTATTCTTTATTTTTTTTTGATGCTTTCTCCCAACTTCTACCAACAAAATAAGCGCCATAAACAGTCACCAGTAGGGTTTGAAATATAGGGATGTAAGCTTCAGCTATTTTAAACTGACCAATGTTACCGTCAGTAAAACATAAAGCAGTAAATATAATAGTAAGATATATTAAAACAAATGGACGTATATTTTTAGATAAAAAGCTATCGCTTTGCATATCGTACTTCCAACGCTCACTAACTTGCTCTTGAGCTTCTTTATCTGCTTGTTCAAGTATTTTTTGAATTTTTTCCTTTGCGGCCAATCTTTCTTCGTCTGTTGTAACCAAGTCATCAATAACTTTTCCGACTTCTTTTACAATTCCTCCTGTTAGCCATTGTATAATTTTTTTCATAAGTGACAGTATTCGTTATAAGCATCAAAACACGGACAACTTTTTCTTGCGAATTCGTTATGTCCATGTATTGTTGCCTCTGGAAACATATTTTTAAGTAATTTTAATAAAGATAAAAGACTATCTTTTTGTTGATTTGTTCTGTTGTCATCGGCTTCCCACTTTCCGTCTTCTCCTCTTTCTTCTTTAACTCCTCCTGCGTAACAAATTCCTATTGAATTTTTATTCAAACCTTTTGTATGGGCGCCTGATTTTTCTAAAGGCCTACCTAATTGTATTTGACCTTCTCTTTTAATAAAAAAATGGTAGCCAATTCCTGACCACCCTCTTTTTTTGTGCCATCTGTCTACTTCTTCCGCATCTATATCGTGAGAAGGTCTGGTAGCAGAGCAATGAACTATAATTTTATTTATTTTTCTTTTCATTGTAATTAATCCATATTCTTTGAGCCGTATATATTATAGACGCTGATAATAGAATTAATTTTAAGACCATTTCGATATGGGTAAATGAAATAGCAAGGCTAAGTGAATTGAATGCATATATTTTAAAGTCTTGCACAGTCATTATTCTTTTATAAGTGTATATTCTATCTCAAGGTCTAATAGCCAACTGTTATTTTGTGTATACTCTACCATAGCGCTATAATTTCTCCTGCTGTAGTCCCTGTGTCATAAACTTGCAAAACATTAACAGGAAAAAATTGACCTGCATAACATCCTACAAAAATAACATCATCACCTCCAACTGTTTTAACCCTAACGTTTCCTGGTAATCCAATATAAAGGGCGCAGCCATTGTTTGTACCCCCTGTTACGCTAGGAATTTGATCAGTATCGCTAGGCGTTACTAAATCTGCTCTTCTTGCTTGTAATTTTTGATAAGCCATATCTTATTTATTATAAGGGAACATTCTATTTAAACTATCACGTCTTTGACTGCATCCGCAAGGCTTCCCTGTTGCCTTACTAACCGTATCTACAACTTTCTTTATTCCTGTTGCTTTTGTAAATTTTTCAACGCTATCTCCTAATCCCTTTGATTTCATCTTAATTATTTTTTACAAGTACAAAGTTTATATGGACACTTGTCAATGTTTTTAAAACTAATTGCCATCATCCAAGAATTCCACTTGCATTGAAACTTACACCATAAGCCTTGAATCCAAAGTCCTAATTTAACTAAAGCTTTTCCCATTATTTTTTGATTAATCCTCCTAAATGTTTTTTTACATAATGAACGCAATCTTTATGAGCATGTCTGTAAGACATTCCTTTATCAGCTCCATAAGAGTGTCCATAGTCTTTTTTAGACATTGCTTTAGACTCATCTCTTCGGTCTTTTAAAGATTGTTTCTTTTTTCCGTTTCTAGCTCCGATTGATTCATCTAATCGAGCGTTATACCCTTGTGCCATAATTTATTTTTTTGTATTCTACAAATATACTAATATTTTCCTCTTCTATTTGAAGGACTTGACTTTGTTGAACCGCCTTTTCCTGCCCATAAATTTTTACATGCCCAATAACGTGCGGTTAGTTTTGATTTAGCTGTTCCACATTTGTGACGTGCCTTGAAGCTCTTTCTTGCAGCTGCTGAATAATTATGTCCATATCCTTTTGCTCCAAAGTGAATAAGTTTTTCTTTTCCTCCCTCACAGGCTTTAACCATTTTCTTTTTACCTGCTCTGTCAGAGCGAGTAGGCTTGTTGCAAGACATTTTACTTTTATCGGCCATATCATTTAGTGTATTTTTTAGTTACTTTAGCGGCTTTAGTATTTGCTACAACGGTTTTTCCTTTTCTACCTGCTGCTTTTTTCTTTCGTGCAGTTTTTGCTCGTGCTGCTTTACTCATACTTTTTGCTTTTGCTAAGGGTAAACATCTATCTGGATTTTTTTTGTTTTTACTAGTGCCGCACTCTCCTTTAATAGAACCATCAGTTCCAATGCGTACCCACTTTTCTGCTCTCCATTTAGCTAATTCACCCATTATTTACCATATTTAGGGTCTTTACAATACTTGCTTGCTGCCATATTTGCATATGCAGAAGGGTATGTATCAAATTTTTTTTTCGCCCATGCAATTCCTGCAGCGCAAATTTTATTTCCTTTTTTCTTTGTTTTTAGTTTTGCCATAATTAAAATGTTGTTGTTTCGAAAACTAAAGTTACTTCTATTTCTGAATTTGAAGTAGGGATTGTTGTCCCTGCTGTCTGTACTCCTGATACATTAAGAATAGTTCCTGCTGTATAACTAACATTTGTTACTGTGCTTTTAAATGGATAAGTTCCATTATCAGCGTCTGTTAAATCAAGTGTGTTTACAGTTTGAGGCGCTGTATAATTAGCGGCATCTGTAGTTGCTCCACTTGTATTTGACATTGTTCTTATTTGAATATCATAAACTCCACCAACTGGAATACCTGTTACGGAATCATCTGATATCCATTTATAACTTACACCGATTAACTTTGCATCTATAGGAATAACTAATACTGAAGAATGGTCTGCTGCAGGAACTGAACTAATTCCAAACTCTAGTGTGTCTCCAAAAATACCAGGGTCACCACCAAAAACATTTTGGAATGTTCCTGTAACCATATACACAGAACCTCTTTTTGTATCAATTTGAACTGCGTTAGGTGTTCCAGGTGATAAGTCTGTTAAAACAATATTGTCTCCTGCAATAAGTGTTACTTTATTTGCACCACCATCATTATCTATTAATGAAAGTGCATAATCAGATGTGGCACTTACGCCTCCTATTAAATCGTATCGTAATCCTACTTTTTCAGATGCTATCTGAACATTTTCTGTTCCTGTGTATCCTACCAAGTAGTCTACATCTGCTTGATCTGTTTTTAATTCAAATTGTGAAAATTTCTTATTTGCCATTTTTAATTATTTTAAGGAGTTACGCATAGTTCTGGAATCATTCTGCTATCTCCAATTACTGTTTCTTGCTCACAAAAATCATCTAACTCTGTTATAATAAAACAGATTTCAGGAATGTTTTCGTTTCTTTTATCTTGAAAAGGTATTCCGTTTCCTATAGCTGCCCCCAATCCCATTATTTATTGTATTTTGGTTTCATTGCTCCTTTAGCTTGTCTAACCATTTTATCAGCAATAGTTTCAATTGCTCTATTCTTCATCGGTGTAGATTCATTTGCTTTGCTCGCTGATTGTGTTTTTTGAAAGCGTGCTAGTTGTTTGTTGGCTTCTTCACATTGCTTTCTTTTCTTTGGATCCTTTACTGATTCACATCCCATAATATTATTATTTTTTAGTGTTACCTTTATTTTTTCTACCTTTTCCTTTTTTGCCTCTAGCTCTTTTGTCTCCAGGTGTATTAGTTTTACTACCTCTGTTCTTTTTTGCAGACTCCAAGACGTATTTTCCACCTTTTCTACGAGAAACATCAAGGCCATCATAATTACCATATGTACCAAATCTTCTATTTTCACGATTATCTGCTACCCTTTGTCGAATCGATGACTTCTTTTTATTATACTTTTTTTGATAATCTCTGTGCTTTTTCCTAGCTTCAGGGTTATCTCTATAATATTTTGCTGTTCTTCCGAGGGCCATAATAAAAAAGTTATCTTTGCAAAGATACAAATTTAATTAAATGAAAATTCGAAGAAAGATTCGCAGAGTATACGAACGATACCAACCAAAAAATGATTATTTAAAATATTGGAAAGTCGTTAAGCAATGGGCTAAAATTAAGTACGATGTAGGCACGGCTGATATTGAAATGATGTTGTTCCTATATAGCGAAGGATTGTTTACTCAAAAACAATTTGAAGAATATAATGAAATAATGTCTTGGGATAAAAACCGATTTCATAATTTATTAAAAGATAAATGGATTATAGTATGGCGTAAAAGAAAAGGCCGTGAGGGTACGTTGTACGAACTAGGCTTTAGAGGTAAGCGCTTATGCGCTTCGATTTATAAAAAATTAAACATGGAGGAAACTGTCTCAGAAGATAGAAGACGAAATCCCATATTCGATCCAAACGCAACTTACTCTCACAAAGTATATCGTAAGATAATTAAGAAAATGAATCAAGAGATAAAAAAAAATATGTAAAGATTTTTTAATTTTCTTTACACATTAATTAGTTTATGTATAGAATATTAAAGAACTACTACAATATCTCTTTCTGAAATAATTGTAACTACATCTTCTTCTAGCATCATTCTATGTCCTGAATTTTTATCGTAATAAATTATATCTCCTTCTTTCACAACGCTAACTTCAGTCCCTGGAATTTTTATCAAACCTTTTTTGTATCTTAGTAGATTGCTATCGTCTGACGTTAGTAAAATACCTGACTCAGTTTTCTGCTGTTCTTTAATTTCTGTAATTACAATGTACTTACCTACTGCTTTCATTCTTCTTTTTTTTAAAATTTCTAGACCTTCTGCTAACCAATGATTCATTTTCTTTTCATTGTTACGATTGCATTGGTACTTAAGATTGTTGTTGCTACACTTACTGCATTCTTTAATGCATTTTTCGTAACCTTCGCAGGGTCAATTACACCCATTTTATACATATTGCCAAATTTTTTGTTCTTAACATCATATCCTTCTGTGTAAGGAACATTTGCACATTGACATATTTTATCTCTGATCTCTTTTATGTTATCGCCTGCGTTGGTTAGTATTTGTTCTAGTGGCGCACATAAAGCTCCATACAATATATCGGCTGCATCTCCATCGTCAAGTTGCTCACCGCATCTAAGTAGCGCTACACCTCCGCCTGGAAGTATGCCTTCTTCAATTGCTGACTTTACTGCACACACCGCATCTTCTACACGGTCATACTTTTCTTTCTGCTCAATATCTGAGTTAGCCCCAACATAAATTACACCTACAGCTCCAGATAGCAAGGCAATTCTTTCTGAAATAAAATCTCTATCCTTTTTATCTTTATTGTTTTCCTTCTGAACTTTAAGTTCTTCTATTCTAGCTTTAGCGTCCTTACTGCTTTGCTCATTATTCATAATTACAGTAGTATCTCTTCCTACTATAATTTTTTCAGCATGCCCTAAATCTTCCATTTTCAATATCCCTATGTTGTCGCCTTGCGACTCGCTGAAATATTTAGCACCTATAGCTAATGCTATATCAGACATTAGCTCGTTAGTCTTATATCCAAAAGATGGTGGTATAATATTACAAAGCTTTAAATTATTCTGCACAACATTTGCTGCCAAAGTATTTGTTACATTGTTAGAGCAGTTACCAATAATCAAAAGTTTTTTGTTTTGATTAATAATTGGTTTTAAAATATTTTCAATCTGCAGAATATTTGTAATCTCCATGTCTGTCATCAAAACATACACGTCATCTAAAATACATTCGTCATTTCTATGGTTATTAATAAACAACTTAGAACTGTACCCTCTATCAATCTTAATTCCTTTAGTTACCTCGTAGTATGTCTTTTCTGTTTTACTATTCTCTACTGTGAGTATTCCATCATTACCAAGCTCTTTGTAAGCATTGGCAATCATTCTACCTAACACAGGATCGTTGTTGGCAGATATAGTCGCTACATCACGCAATGTTTTACCTGTAACCTTTTTAGAAGACTTGCTTAAACTTTTAATTACATCATTAGCTAGACTATTAATGTCACGAACTAATTGTGTGGTATTAACCTCAGGATTTCTTTGAATCAATCGCATACCCTCCTTAACAATAGCTTCGGTAAGTACAATAGCTGTAGTTGTTCCGTCACCTGCTGAAGTTGCTGTCCTATCAGCAGCTTCTTTCATCATACGAATAGCTAGGTTCTCTACTGAGTCCTCAAGGTCAATAGATTTTGCAACTGTAACTCCGTCTTTCGTTACTGTAATTCCTGATGTATGGTTTTGTGATTCAATAAGTACTGTTTTACCGAGTGGCCCTAATGTACTTTTAACTGCTTTGGATATTTTAGTTATACCGCTTAATAACTTATCTCTTCCTTCCTGGTCGAAAGACAACTCTTTTGGATTCATATTTTAATTAATTAGATTTAATGCAAATATACAAAAAAAATAAGACATGTCGAATGTCGATTTCTTGTTTCTCTATATATATATATACTTTTATAGTACTATACTTTTTTATTTCCCTATATAATTAGAATAAAAACTAACATAATCGACATAAAATATAGATTTAAACTGAAAATCAGTAAGTTATACAAAAATAAACCGACACCAACTCGACATAGCTCGACATATTGCGACATAAAAAAAGGGGCTGATGTATATCAAACCCCCTTTTCTGAGAAACACAATCTAATTGTTGGGAAGAAAGTTACTTATAAATACTGAAGAAATCTTTTTTAGCTTCTGCTAATTCTATTCCTTCTGCAACCATGCTAATTTTTTTAGCACGATCCTTAGCTTTTTTAAAGCTAGCTAATTTTTTAATGCCCATTTCATAATACTGACCATGACCGTCTAGCTCATGTTTGTTTCTTGAGGACATATACTCTTTCATTATTGGTTTTTTACTAATCATATTATTGCCATTTAAAATTTAAACTAATTAAGCCTAAATAAATTTTTAATTCACCATGATCGTATTCATCATCTATACCAAAGTAACTCCAGCCAAATGCAATACCAACAGGTATCCTGTTTTCTACTTCTAATTCCCATGCTTCCATTTACCAAATATACAAAATATTTATTAGATATACATAGGCTCTGGGTAATAATATAATATACACTGATCACCGCTCGTGGGAAGTCGATCATTTTTTTATAGGGGGGGTACTTTAAAAGCTCGTTTTTTTTCTCTAATTTTTTTGGCTTTTTGCCACACACCCACACGCCCACACCACACCACCACCCACGCCCACGCACCCACGCACCCCAAACGCCCCCAATTTTTAGGCGTATTCTTTGCCCCTTTGCCCCTTTTTTTATTTTACACAAACTAAAGCAAAGGGTTAAACATGTCCCAAATTTTAAAAATACCTAACTTTTTTTGTATAAACTTTGACCAAATTAATACACCAAAACACCAAAAAACACACACAAAAAAATAAAAATCCAGGAAAAAGACAATTTTTTTTTGCCTCTTAACTTACTGAAAATCAATGAATTAACTAAATATAAATTGAAAGCTCATAATTTTATTTGATTTTTATTTGCAAATTAAATAAATAGTTTTGTATCTTTGTAGTGGCGATATTGCCAAACATTAATTAAATTTTATTAAAATGAATAACTCAGTAAAAACAAACTCAGTAAAAGCGACAATTAAAAACGCTAAAAAAGTAGTGAATCGTACACCCTTAACAAAGGCCCAAAAATTAGCACAAGCAAAAAAACGTGCTTTAAACCCTCAATTTGCCAACGTGCAAAGTGCTAGAAGAAGAACAGAAAAAAACGCCTACAAAACGAGTGCAAAACTTTGTTTATTAGAGGTTAAAAGAACGGCAAAATTAGACAATGTAAACACAAAATCGCACGAAAATATTGCATACCAAAACGAGTGCAAAAAAGCGATTAATTTTTTACTAAAAAATGAAGACAAATTTTTGCCTTTACTATCTGAGGCCGTTGGTAAAATTAAAGGAAATTTTAACGTCTACAGATTTGAACAACTTATCCAAAAAATTGTAAAAATGCAAAGCGATAAAGGGCTAAATTTTGAAACCTCTTTAAAGGCTATAATTTCGGCTAAATTGGTTAATGCATAATTAACCCCAAAACCCCCCTTAAACGTCTCTAGGGCGTTGTAAAACTCATATTTTGGGGGGGTTCTATAGACAAAAAAAGTCTTTAAAATTGCACTTCTTTAATGTATGGCAAAGCCTACATTCTAGCAAGTAGGATTTTTGAAATGTTTTTTTATGGCCACGCCTATCAAAACAAAAGTTTTTAAAATCTCGTTCTTTGAAATATTGGATATTTGAAACAATTCTATTGTTAGTTAGTAGATAAAGAGAGTCGGCACTTATACGACACAAGGGTAAACTATACCCTTACTAAACTCAAGATGAAACTCAAAACGAATATTCAAGCATGTAAAAATTACAACGTAATACAAAGCACCTCAAGGGGTAACCTATGCTAAATGCTAGGCTATCAAAAAACCTTGTACACGTATGGCAATGCCTACGGCTTAAAGTATTTAGATAACTGATAACCTACCAAATTGTATGAGGTAGAGGCTATGTAAGGGTAAAGTATCAAGACTACCTATAAAGCATAGAGTGAACTATATTATTTCGATATAGTAGAGAGCCGTAAAATTGCCTCTCGTAATTACTAGAACAGACAGACAGACACACCTAGCAAGTGAAGAGTCTGTGTTGTAAACCAAAAGAGAAACGATATTACAGAGATACAATATTGGGAAGAAAGGAATGTATCGAGGTAATATGTTTGGCATGTAGTTAGGACTGCTGAGGGTTCGAATCCCTCCATGCCATCTATTAAATAAATATTAATCTAAAAACAAATCCAATGGGTAAAAGAAAACGAATACGCATTCAAGTGGGAGAGCTTGGTGCATTAATTAAGCAAAGAGAAGAGAGTAAAAAGAAAATGTTTGGTGAGATAGTCACAGACATAATGCAAGAGGTCCAGTGTTCCTGGACTGAGGCAAAGAAAATTTACAAGCATAGAAAAGTCGAACGAGCGATCAAACGAGAGCTTCAAAATTTATAGAAAAAATGACACACAAAATCTTACAAACAGGACTGCATACAATCATCGACAAGAAAGGTCGAGTACATGTATACACAGAGAACGAGTACACACACCTATCATGGTGGAGACAAATAAAAATAAAGTTTAATCTAAAATCAATTTAATTATTATGAGAGCAATTATTCAATCAATCGCACAAGAAACACAAGTGCGTGACAGACAAGGACAAGTGTTGACAACAATCAAAGGAAGAGTGTTCACACTCATCTTGCGTACAGTCATAATGGGACTGATGGCAATTTTTCTGCTAGGATTTTCAGCATTTATGTATTACTTCATAACACAAGGCATAAGCGATAACGTGAGCTTTGGAGTGTATAACTAATAAATAAAAGAGATATGAGATTTAAGTTAGACGAACAAACAGAAGTAAGGGCGTACTACATAGACAAGTACCCCACAGACGAATTAGGCGAACAAATACGCATGGCAGTAACATTCAAAGACGTATTCAACACCTTAGACAATAGAGCATGCGTGTATGATTTGCTAAACGTACACGATAGCTTAGTAAGAGAAAGAGTATTCGAAGCTCTAAGTGAAGTAATGGGGTGCGAGTATGACTACATATATTCACAATGGTTAATACGAACAGAGTATGAACATACTTTCACAATGAACAAGACGAACAAATAAATAAAAGAGATATGGGATTCGGAAGACAATATTCAATATGGAACGAGATTAATTCTTGTGCATACAAAAACGGAAACAAATCATACGGAGTGCATGACCACTCAAGTATTAATGTAAAGGTAGGAAGTGGTAGCAGAAACTCGCACCACTTTTGTACAATCGAACAGACGAAAAAAGAGTTTGGAGATTGGTTGAGCTTTAGATTAAAGTTAGATGGGGTAGTAGTGAAGCAATCATACTACAACAAGAAAACCAAAGAGTACACAGACAGAAAACCAA